>Ga0070694_100000616_pt1 | contig 19631 bp, 15 predicted proteins | sample KBSK1251metaG_FD_65470 | JGI IMG/M metagenome (GOLD analysis project Ga0070694, IMG submission 65470) | Corn, switchgrass and miscanthus rhizosphere microbial communities from Kellogg Biological Station, Michigan, USA - KBS K1-25-1 metaG | ecosystem: Host-associated > Plants > Roots >... | reverse complement strand
AGCGCGGCGACGAGATCGTCAGGGTCGTCGGGCAACGCTTCGAGGTCAGTACCTTTCAGTACAATTGCTCCGACATTGTTATCCGGATCTGTGCTGACGCCTGCATTATCGGCTGAGACGGTTACCTTCTGTTGCTCGATGGTGACTTTCAGGATGATGTTAAGCGGTTCAGTTTTGGCTCCAGTCAATTCAACTTCAGCGTTCTCATAGGACGCGAATCCCGCTGCGGTTACCTGCAACGAATATTTTCCGGGTGTGAGGCCCGCTATCGAATAGTTACCGTCGCCATTTGTGGTTGCTGTTTTGGCGGCGCCTTTCGCATCCGTGACTAACACGGTCGCGCCGACGATCACGCCGCCAAATTCGTCGCTCACTTGTCCCTTCAGGGTGGCTCTACTCTGCTGACCCATGGCCACCGCGGCACTTAGCAGCAGGGTCAGAATCAAAATCACACGTATCATTACTGAGTTTTTCCTTAGATTATCGTTGCCGAAACGTCCCAGAAGTTAAAGACGAGGTGAATTTGGATTTGGTTACAAAAGATGGGATGTGATTGGCAGTTAAAGGCTTCGCGATCAATCATTTTCCGCGTGTCAGAAGCCCGACCGGAGGGCAACTCTCAATCGCAGTGACCATGAATTAAACCGGGCCCTCCCTCACGGTCGGGCTTCTAAAAAAAACCGGCTCAACGAAAGGCCACGTCTTTCGGGACCGTGTGTCTGTTCGTTGAGCCGATCACCGGAGGCTGCCTCTAACCTCCAATGAATGTGATTAAAGTTATTGCGGTGGTTGCGGCGGCATCGGCGGGCCCAACCGCTGCATCTCCTGGCGTCTGGCTGCGAGCTGGGCTTTCTGTTCGCTCGTCAGTAAGCCAGCCATCTGCGACATCATTTTGGCGTGCGAGACTTCCAGTTCGACCTGAACTTTCGCCCGCGCTTCTGCGGCGGCACGGATGGCGGCTTCATTGAATTCGCCGTTCATCAAATCGCGCTGGTTTTCGTGCAACGTTCGCATTTGATCGAGCAGCGCCCGGTCACTCTCCCGAAAACTCTCACCAATCTTTTGCATCGCGGTCCGCTGGTCATCGGTCAGGTTCAGTTCCCGGCCGAACGGTCCGAAGGGACCAAAGCCTTGTGGTGGTGGGCCGCCGGGCCGTCCCGGTCCTCCAGGTCCGAACCCTTCGCGTGGTCCGGGCCCACCCGGGCCGCGAAATCCAAAACCATCAGGCGGAGGGCCTCCCGGTCCGCCCGGTCCCAAACGAAAACCACCGGGCGGCGGTCCTGGCGGTGGACCCTGTGGCTGCTGCGAAAACACAACCGCCGCGGCGGTCAGCAAAATTGCCGCACCAACGCCGCCCACGCTGATCTTTTTCAGTTGAAGTTTCACGTTCGTTCTCCTTGATGTCCGAAGTATTGCGATAGATTACGAGCACCGCGCCCTACCTATTTGTGGAATTAGTCGTCAGGGCGAAGCCGTTTGTATGACAATCGCCGTGAAAAACTCAGCGATAATTTCACCATCGTTTAAGGCCCGACGTTGCTGAGAGCCCCCAGACTCTGTTCAGATTTGTATTGCGCCAGAACCACTGCGCGTTGCTCCGGCGTCAGAACTTTGTAGAAGTTCGCCTTCGCCCGGGCGATCGTGGCGTTGATCTCAGCCATCACCACCGCCTGGCGCATGGAAAGTTCCCTAAGTCGCGTTTCGTTCAAGCCGCCGCTGAACGCCACAATCGACATCTGATCGTCCAATTCAACGAGTTGACCGAAGAGTGGCTCGGTACTGTTCATGCTGGCGCTGGCAATGGTCACGATCGTGAACTTTTGCGCCGGCGTCAGGTTTAGCTCCTTCGTGACGGGATCGAAAAGGGAATGGATCAAATCTTCGTCACTGATGTCACCATCGGATTGTGGGCCTCGAGAGCCGTTATTTGGTGTTGTTTGAATCGTCGTCTGGGCCGAAGCTCCGGCGGCGGTCAACATGACGACCGCCGCGGCCAACAGAAAGGACCTTCGTATGTTCATTTGGTCTCCTTATGAAGTACCCGGGCATCCCGCCCGTGAATTGACCCGCAAAAAACGCGGGTGTCACCGATCACTTGATCACGATGCCGGTTGAAAATCGAAAGCCGTTCAACGTGCGATCAGGAATCGGCGTGGCATTGACGATGCGGCTGCGCGCAAAAATTGGGTTGTAATCAAACTGCCCCAGGCGCCATGCGAAACGATCGTTGATTTTGTAATCGACACCGCCGCCAAGATTCAGAGCAAAACTTGTTGGGTTATCTGTGTAAGAGATGGTAGTTAACGTTTCACTGAGGTTGCGTCGCGCAATCCCCGCCAATCCCTGCACAAAAGGCGTGAACCTGCCGCTGTTCAGAAAGCGAAACTGTGGCCCGCCCGTGACGTCATAGAGTGACATCCTGGACCGGCCGGTGGTGACGCCGAAAGAGACATCGCGACTATCGAAGTGGGCCGAGAAGTCGCCGGTGAGGCCCAGACGCTTCGTCAGGTATCCAGTGCCGGCGACATGAAAACCATTCGCACGAAAACGATTGTCGAGTGTGGTAGTCGTCCCGAGATCCGTGCTGGTGATGCCCGTATCAACATTCTCGATCGAAAAGCCGCCAAAGAACTCCGGCTTCTTTTGGTTTTGACTGAACGATAGTGAAAAGGTCGAGAGGACTATGATTGCTGAGAAAGCTAAATGTTTCATGATTACGCTCCTTGATCTAAAAGTGGTACGCGCGCCTCCGGCGTGCCATCAGGCAACGACGATTGATTTTGCTCAGCACGCCGGAGGCGTTAATACCTAAACAAGTACCGGTACTTGTTAAATGAAGTTCAGCGTTATGAACGATGATTTGCCGAACACTTCTATGACGCTGCTTGCGTAGTTCGTGACGCAAAGAGTCAGTTAATCGAGTGTGAAGTTTTGTGAAGTCGTGGTCTCGATGAATTGAACGCAAAAAGGTACCGGCCCTGGGTCAGGAGCAACGGGTGCCTCTACGTCGCTGCGTCCTGGATCCAGGGCCGGCCCGCTTCAAAGCGAGAGGTTTACTCCCCACGCACCTCCCCTTTGAAACTGAGATTTAGTCAGGTTGTTATGGACGATCCGGAGGTGGACCCTGACGATCGAACTGTTTTCGTTTCGCCGCCAATTGCGCCTTCTGCCCGGCGGTTGCAATGAGCAACGCGCCGGTCACAGCGATGCTAACGCCAAAGTTTTTCCAACTTGATTTCATCCTGCTTATCCTCGTTTCAAATTTTGATTTGATTGACCGCGAGCATCGCTTCAATCTGTTCGTTTGTTAGTCAACGCTTTGACGCTGAACGTATGACGTGAAATGTGAAGACTTAGTGAAGCGTGTGCAAATAAATGCAAAGTTGCCTGCTGAGTAGAGATTCGGGCTTCTCGCAACGATTGAGCGCATCTAAGATAACTGTGTTAAGGAGAGACGGCGCTGGTGCAAAAAATCCTGGTGATCGATGACGACGTAGAGCTTTGCGAGTTGGTGGCCGAGTACCTTGAACCCGACGGTTACCAGGTGGAAGCAATCAACGATGGCAACGCCGGCGTAAACCGCGCGCTGTCGGGAGAACACGCGCTGGTCGTTCTCGATTATATGTTGCCGGGCCTGAACGGCTTTGAAGTGCTGCGACAGGTGCGCTCCACTTCGCTTGTGCCGATTGTGATGTTGACGGCGCGTGGAGACGACATGAATCGCATCGTCGGATTGCAACTCGGCGCCGACGACTATCTCCCAAAGCCATTCAATCCGCTCGAACTGGTGGCGCGAATCAACGCGGTGCTGCGAAGGGCACAGCCTCAGGGTGATAAATCAAAACCCGAGGTCATCGTTAACGGCGACATCGAAATGGACAATCGCACGCGAATAGTTCGCCGCAATTCACAGGCGATCGAGTTGACGGTCGTGGAATATTCTCTGCTGGAAAGGTTTTTGCTGGCGCCGGGCCGGGTGATCACGCGCGAAGAGCTGGTTAAGGATGTATTACACCGGGAGCTTTCTCCTTTTGATCGCAGCATCGACACCCACGTGAGTAATCTGCGGAAAAAGATCGGCCACGAGGTCAACGGCGTGGAGCGAATCAAAACGATTCGCGGAATTGGTTACATCTATGCGCCGGAAGAATAAATTTGGAGTGCGCTGACTTGTCAGCGCTTTCGAAAGCGGCGACAAGTCGCCACACTCCAAAGATCGTGCTCTCTTGTTAAGCTTAATGCGAAGTTTGTTTCTCAGAATTCTTTTGTGGTTTGGGCTCACGATGATCGCGGCCGCCGTGGCTTCTTTCGCTGTCGGTGTGATCGCTGAACGCGAAGCACGCGACATTGCTCCGCCGCATCTGGTGCAGGCATTGGGGGTCTATTCGCAGACAGCCGCCGACATGATCGAGCGTGACGGCCCCGGCGCTGTCAACGCGTACTTTGATCGAATTGAAAAGCTTTCCGGCCTTCATGCTTTCCTGATCGACGAGAACGGTTCGGAAGTTTCCGGAGAATCGTTGCCCGCGGGAACGGCGGAGCTCGTGCAGCGCGCCAGAACGAAGGAGGGTCTGGTTAACGACCTCACTCGCAATGTTCCACTGAACGCCGTTGCCGCCAGATCGCCGCGCGGCGCCGTTTACGTGTTGGTGGCTGAGGATCCAGCCTTTCGTCGTGGGAGGTTCGGAATTTCCAGGCTCGGCTTTCGATTTACGCTAGTTGCGATTACGCGGAACTTGCTGCCGATTTTGTTGGTGGGCGGTCTGTTCTGCTATTGGCTGGCAAAGTATCTCTCGACTCCGATGGAACAGCTTCGCGGCGTGGCGCAGGAATTATCAGAAGGAAAACTCACGGCGCGGGTCGATAGTAAGCTGCTCAAACGGCGTGACGAGATCGGTGATCTGGGCCGTGACTTTAATTTGATGGCCAGCCGCATAGAGTCACTGGTCGGAGCCCAGAGACGTCTGCTGGGAGACATCTCGCACGAACTTCGTTCGCCGCTGGCGCGCCAGGGGGTGGCGCTGGGCCTGGCGAGACGAAAAGCCGGGCCGGAAGCGAGCAGTGCCCTCGATCGGATTGAGCGTGAAGGCGAGCGCTTGAATGAAATGATTGGTCAACTGCTCACCCTGACACAATTAGAAAGCGGAATTCACGCGCTGGAGAATGCGAAGATTGATCTGAGCGCAGTAGTGCGCGACATCGCCGATGACGCCGACTTTGAGGCGCGCGACCGTAATCGCTCTGTGCAGGTCATCAGCAACGAATCCACCTCAATTAAGGGCGCGCCCGAAATGATTCGCAGCGCGATCGAAAATGTCGTGCGTAATGCGGTGCGGCACACGGCCGAAGGATCAGCCGTCGAAGTTTCACTTTCGTCCGAATCCCTCAACGGATCCGGCGTGGCTTTAATCCGGGTGCGCGATCACGGCCAGGGCGTTCCCGAAGACGCCGTCAAAGAAATCTTTCGACCGTTCTATCGGGTCGAGCCCGATCGGGATCGTAAGACTGGCGGAGCCGGGCTGGGGTTGTCGATCGCTGCCCGCGCTGTGCGTCTGCACGACGGGAAGATCAAAGCCTTCAATGCGAACGATGGCGGGCTGGTGGTGGAAATCCGTCTACCAAGAGATCAATCCGCAGATTACCCAGAAAAGAAATAGCCACGAAAAAGCACAAAAGGCACAAAGCGAAATGCGTGTCGAGCAGATCGAAATCGCATTTTGTGCTTTTTGCCTTTTTGTGGCTATTTCTTAATCTGCGTAATCTGTGGATAATTCTCCGGCGACTATTCTTCTTCCTCGCCGCGAATCCTTCCTTCGTCCTTAGCCTGCTGGACAATCTTCTGTGCCATTTGTCCCGGGACCGGATCGTAATGCGAGAACTGCATGTGGAACGAACCACGCGCGGCCGTAATCGAGTTCAACGTCGATTGATAGTTGAGCATCTCGGACATGGGAACCTGGGCTTTGATCAATTGGTTCTTGCCCCAGGTGTCCATGCCCTGGACCCGCCCACGCCGCGAGTTGAGATCACCCATGATGTCGCCACTGCATTCCTGGGGTGCGGTAATCTCCACGTCCATGATGGGCTCAAGCAGCGTCGGCTTTACTTTCTCCATCGCGTTGCGAAAAGCCTTGCGGCCGGCGGCGCGGAAGCTGTGTTCATCGGAATCGACGTTGTGATACGAACCATCGATCAGCTGGACTTTGAAGTCCACCAGCGGGTAACCGGCGATAGCGCCCTGAGACGCGGCTTCGATGATTCCTTTTTCAATCGCCGGCCGAAACTGTTGTGGCACTGAGCCGCCGAAGATCTTGTCTTCGAAAATAAAGCCGCCACCGCGCGGCAGAGGTTCAAACACGCACTTGCAATCTCCGAACTGGCCGCGGCCGCCGGTTTGTTTCTTATGACGGCCCTGCACCTCGGCGCGCTGCGTGATGGTTTCTTTGTAAGGCACCTTCGGCGGATGCAGCATCACTTCGACGTTGTAACGCTTCTTTAGTTTGTCGACGATGGTTTCGACGTGCACCTGGCCCGAGCCTGCCAGCAGAAATTCTTTCGTCTGTGCATCACGGGTGAAAGAGAGGGCCGGATCCTCTTCCAGGATCTTGTGAATCGCGACGCTGATCTTCTCTTCATCCTGACGCGACTTTGGTTCGATGGCGAAGGCAATCGCCGCTTCCGGATACTCAACCGGATCGTAAACAATTGGGTGGGCTTTGTCGCAAAGTGTGTCCCCGGTTTGCGTTTCTTTCAACTTGACGCAGGCGATGATGTCGCCGGCGTTCGCCTCCGGAACTTTGTCGAGCTGCTTGCCCTGCATCGTGTGCAGCGCACCGAGACGTTCAGTGGTGCTGCGCGTCGAGCTGTAAACCGTCGCGTCCGTGCCGACTTTGCCACTGAAGATTTTGAAGACGTTGATGCGGCCCGCGAACGGATCGGCGATCGTGCGGAAGCAATAGGACGAGAAGGGTTCGCTGATCGAATATTTCCGCGACTCTTTCTCTCCTTTTTCGTCTTTGCCGTGTTCGGCTTCGTGATGCGCGGGGTCAGGCGCGAATTCGATGATGTGATCGAGCAGAGTTGAAAGTCCCACCAGGGTGGTAGTGGAAACCGCATACACCGGACAGAGTTTACTGGCGGCGATGGCCTTGCCGATATTCGGCAGCACGTCTGAGTCGTCCAGCGTGCCTTGATCGAAATACTTCTCCAACAGCGCATCGTCCGATTCGGCGACCAGTTCGATGATGCGCTCGCGAGTCTTGTCGACGACGTCGCGGCCTTCGGTCGGGATCGGGATCTCTTTAGCTTTGCCTTGCTCATCGAACTCGTAGGCTTTCATGTGCACGACGTCGACCACGCCTTTGAAGTTGTGTTCTTTTCCGATTGGCAGGGTGAAGGGAACGATTGCTCTTTTGAAAACGTTGTGCGCGCTATCGAGCGCGATGCCGATATCCGAATGCTCTTTATCTAATTTCGTGACCACCATCAGGCGCGGCAGCATGAACTCATTCGCATAATTCCAAACCTTCTCAGTCTGTACCTCGACGCCTTTTACGCCATCGACCACCACCATGCCGCAATCCGCGACGCGGCAGGCTGGACGGGCGTGCGAAACAAACGCCGCGTAACCGGGAGTGTCGATTAGATTGACCTTGGTATCTTTGTGTTCGAGGTGGGCGAGCGCGGTGTTGAGCGTGATCTTGCGGGCGATGGAATCTTCGTCGTGATCCGTAACGGTCGTGCCCTCATCGACCTTGCCCCAGCGGGGTGTGGCGCCTGCGACGTAGAGAAGGGAACTAAGCAACTGCGTCTTCCCTGCGTCGCCGTGTCCAATGACCGCAAGGTTGCGAATAGCTTCGGTGGCGTAGACTTTCATAAGAACGAATGAGTCCTTTCAGAGATCGAATTGCATCAAGTCAAAGCGACAGACATCCTTAGTTTCATCTGATTGAAAAGGCCGGATGTGACTGTGGATTTGAGCGATAATTTATCCGAGCGGGAACATGGATGGCAAGTAGAGAGGATTATGGCGTCGTACGCGTTTGGATGGTATCAGCGAAGCGATGCTGTGTACCTCGAACATTTGTTCGCGGCTGTGCCGCTGGATGTGCGGAAAGGCTCTGCCTTTCCGGTTCTCGCCTATCACATTTGGAGGCTACGCCTCCAGAAATTCTGAGGCGCAGCCTCGGGGCGGCTAAGTCGCCGGATCGGAAAGCCAGGGGCCTTCCGCACATCAGACGGCAGAGCCGTTTCAAATGGCTCGCCCAATTAGCTCGCCCATCCTGCCCTCCCTGACGGTCGGGCTTCTGACACGCGTGCTCGCGGCACAACCCGAACGCACCCTCGCGCATCTTAAAATCGACCCAGACAAATCATTGAAAGGGTTACCAGTGAACGAATTTTCGCTGGTTAGAGGTGTCAAAATATGTTTAGAAAGATTTCGGCGTTCTTAGTTGCAACACTCTTTGTGGCCGTGAGTTTAAGCGCGACCGCAAATGCGAACGCCAGGACAAATGAAACCAGAGAGTCGGTGCGGAATCCAATTAATATTGCGATTCTCGTGCAGGATGATTTGATCTCGCGGGTGGGCAACGAACTGCGGGTCACCAAAGATTTTATTCGCGCTTTGCCGGAAGGCTCGCGCGTGATGGTTGGCTATATCACTATCGGAACGTTGCAGGTGCGGCAGCCGTTTACGACTGATCTCAATCGCGCCGCGAACTCGTTGCGTATCCCAATCGCCAGCACGTCGGCTTCACCATACAATCCGTACGTGGAAGTGATCGAGGCGATGAAGAAGTTTGATCCCAGCTGGCGCGGGCAGAAAGCCGTCCTGCTGATCTCTGACGGACTGGACACGTCGCGTGGTTTCGACGCGACGACAGCGGGCCATACGCTGGATATCGATCGCACGATTAGCGAAGCCCTTCGCCGCGAGATCTCGATTTACTCGTTTTATGCTCCGACGGTCGGGTTGACGAGTTATAACAGTTTGGCTGCGAGCTATGGTCAAAGCTCGTTGAATCGAGTGTCGCACGATACCGGCGGTAAAGCCTTCTTCCAGGGCACCAGCGGGTTCGTCACCTTTGATTCGTACTTTGATCGCTTGAGACGAGAGTTGAATAAGGTTTCGTAAATTCCAACTGGAGATAAGCGCAACAGACGCCGCGGCGAGACCATCCCGGGGCGTCTTTGTGTCAGAACCGGGAGCGATAGCGACCGGATCGGTACGCTACCAGACAATCGCTCACAATCCATCTACTGCTTGATCCGGTCGCTACCGCTCCCGGTTCTGACACAAATGACACAAAAACTCTGGCCTTGCGGTGCGCCGAGTGGTAAATTATGGGCCGTCACATAGGCCGATCTGTCTTACTGTTGGCCACAGTCATGACCGCCGAGAAACTCGCAATCGCTTCACTGAGCCACGTGGACTATACGTCCGCGCTTGACGCGACACTCTGTTCCGACAATGACCGAAAATAAAGTCCGCGAATTTTACCTAATCGTGGAAGGCGCCTACTTAACTGAAGGCGAAGCCGAACATGCTTTGCGCGATCCTTTCATCGAAGACTGGGTCGAGCAGCACGGCAACTTTAAGATTCACAACATGGATGATATCCAGGTGACCCCGGGCGTCACGCTCGGATCACTAGGCGTCTACATGATTGATGAGCGCATCTTTGAGATTGCCAGCGATGATCCCAATCATCCTTTGACTGAACACAAGGCCAAAGGCGTCGCCGAAGCTCTGCGGCGACAGGACATGTTTGATGAGGTCAACGTCGAGCTGCGAGAGGAAGAACCGGTCTAACGCGGCGGTTGACGATCGCGAATGTCGCGACGGAGCTTACTGATACATGGATTGGAACTGGCAACCTCACTCCTGGAAGCGCCGAAACAAGCTGCTTCTCGGGCTGGCGACCTTCTGGCCGCCCTTGTACATGGTTCTATTCTTCGTCGGCATATTCTCAATGATGATGATCTTGCCGTTTGCGTCCGGGCGAGATGCAACACCGGACTGTGGCAATACTGACCTGCTGCAACTCGACCAGAAAATTAAGGATGGTCGAATCAAACAACTGACGCTAAGACGGAACGAGATTGTCGCCGTCGATCGCCTGGGCAATTGCGAATACCGTGTTTCCGCTTCGAGTGAATCAAGCCGCGAAATGATTCTGAAGGATGCCCGCGAGATAGTTAACGGCCGACCCAGGGTTGAGAAAATCGACGAGGATACCAGCGAATCAGAGGTCCCCCTGGCATTTCCTGCCGGCATCATGCTCTTATTCGGAGCACATTTCCTGACAATCATCCTGATGATGGGCTTGATGCCTTTGTATATAATCCTGGCCGTAAAAAACGAGCAGTTGGATCAAACAATGAGGATTGTATGGGTGGTATTGTCCTGCACGGCTGGGATGTTTACTTATCCGGTTTACTGGTATTTATATATTTGGCGTAAACAGCCGACCACCTTGACTGATGGCCCGGCCGAACCAGTGCCTTCAGTAGTGTCATGACTAAACCTGCAGAATTCGATTCTCAAAGTTTTCTCGACGGCCGCGTAAACGTCGTCCTGGGCGACATCACCAAACAAGATGTCGAAGCGATCGTCAATGCCGCCAACTCCTCGCTGCTCGGTGGTGGTGGGGTTGACGGCGCGATCCATCGCGCGGGGGGGCCTGAGATTCTCGAGCAGTGCCGCGAGATCCGCCGCACGCGTTTTCCGGAAGGTCTGCCAACCGGCGAAGCAGTTATCACCACGGGTGGCAAGCTGGCCGCACTCTATGTGATTCACACGGTGGGGCCGATCTTCGGCGAGCATCGGGGAAAAGAGCCGGAGTTGCTGGCCAACTGTTATCACAATTCGCTGACGCTGGCAGTGGAAAAGAACCTGACCTCGGTGGCTTTTCCGTCGATTTCGACCGGCGTCTATCACTATCCTCGAGACCTGGCAGCCGGAGTTTCGTCGCGAACGATCGAGAATTTTCTCGGCACTGACCGCCAATTGAAAGAAGTGCGGCTGGTATTCTTTCAAGCGCAGGATGCGGAGATTTTTTTGGAGCATCAGAAGTTTCGTGAGTAGTGTCAGAAGCCCGACCGTCAGGGAGGGCAACCTGGTCAAGCAGTAGTGAGTTTTTCACGGCTGCCCTCCCTGACGGTCGGGCTTCCGACACCCCTGGTTGACGCAGTCCGAGACTTTCTGCAAAATCACTCATTCTTCAGGCGGCGCTGGCCGCCTTACTTTTGTCTTAGACCCTGAAATCAATGACCCCTGACATCGAAAACGAAATCAACCCCGAAACTGATTTGAGCGGCCGCGAGCTGCCGCCGACTCTAAAAGCACTCAAGGATTTGTCCTGGAATTACTGGTGGAGTTGGGCGCCCGATGGCTCAGAGGTGTTTCGCGACCTCGACGCGAATCTCTGGCAGCAGTGCGAGCAGAACCCACGCCTGCTCTTAACTCAACTCTCAGATTTGCGTTTGACGCAGATGGCCGCAGACCCGTCGTTCGCGGACCGTGTGCGGAGCTTGCATGAGAAGTTCACTGCTTACATGAGCGACCGGCAACCCTGGGCCAAACTGAGACTGTCGTCGCAAATCACGCAACAGAATCCGATTGCTTATTTCTGTGCTGAGTTCGGCGTTCACAATTCTCTGCCGCTTTATTCGGGTGGCCTGGGGATTCTGGCCGGCGATCATTTGAAATCGGCGAGCGACCTGAACGTACCGCTGGTCGCCATCGGCTTGTTCTATCGCTTTGGATACTTTCGACAGCGCCTGCGTGGCGATGATTGGCAGGAAGAGCAGTATCGCGAAAACCATTCTGACGAGTTGGCGCTAAAGCCGGTTGAAGATGCCGCAGGACGGCCGCTCTTGATCGAGGTGGCGATGCGAGGACGCACCGTGTTCGCGCGAGTTTGGCGAGCAGACGTCGGGCACGTGCCGCTCTACCTTCTGGATACGAACGTTGCTGAGAACGATCAGGTTGATCGACTCGTGACTGGCCACCTCTATGGTGGCGATCGTGAGACGCGTCTGGTGCAGGAGATGATGCTGGGCATTGGCGGCGTGCGGCTGCTGGAAAAGCTCGGCATTGTCCCGGCAGTGTTTCATCTCAACGAAGGTCACTCGGCGTTTCTCACGATGGAGCTGACGAGGCTGATGATTGAGACCGAGGGCTTGAACTTTGCTGACGCGGCGAATCGCGTGCGCGAGCGCTGCGTTTTCACCACGCACACGCCGGTGGCCGCCGGGCACGACGAGTTCGAAGCCTCGCTGGTCAAAAAAGGATTTGGCGATTGGCCCGCGGCAGCCCTGGGACTTTCGCACGAAGAATTCCTGAAGTTGGGGCGAATCAACGGTGATTCGCAGGAGTCTTTTGGTTTGACTCCGCTGGCTTTGCGCATGTGCCGCTCAACCAACGGCGTTAGCGTCAAGCATGGCGAAGTATCGCGTGAACTCTGGCATAAAATGTGGCCGGCCAAAGCTTTGGCCGAAGTGCCCATTACCTCGGTCACTAACGGAGTTCATCCGGCGACGTGGGTGGCGCCGGTTCTGCGGCGGCTGTACGAACGAGGCGTGGGCGACGATTGGATTGGAAGATGCCGCGACGCGGGTGTCTGGGCCTATGGCATCGAAAAGATTTCTGATGAAGAGTTATGGCGCGCTCATGGGCTTCTGAAGCAACGTCTGGTGGCCTTTGTCCGCGACCATTGTTTTGATGCGCGTCTGGCTCGAGGCGACAGCGAAGAGCACATCGAAGCGGCGCGCACAATGTTCGATCCGGAAGTCTTGACGATTGGTTTCGCGCGAAGGGTGGCCGGATACAAACGCTGGGACTTGTTGCTCAGTGATCCAGAGCGGCTGGAAAAACTGATCAATGATTCCGAGAGGCCGATTCAGTTTGTGTTCGCCGGCAAGGCGCACCCGCAGGATCAGGGAGCGAAATCGATTCTGCAAAAATTGATCGAGTGGCAGCGCAGTCCGTCAGTCCGTCAGCGGGTTGCCTTCATCGAAGATTACGATCAGGAAATCGCACGGCAACTGGTCCAGGGCGTCGATGTCTGGATGAACGTGCCGCGCCGCCCGCAGGAGGCTTCCGGCACCAGCGGGCAAAAGGTCGCCATCAACGGCGGGTTGAATTTCTCGGTGCTCGACGGGTGGTGGATTGAAGGATACGAGAGCGACAACGGTTTCGCGATTGGCGGCCTGAACGAGTTGCCGGATGCCGAGATGGATCGCCTGGATGCGGACTCGATGTATCGCGTGATGTCCGAGGAATTGATCCCAACGTTCTATGAACGTGACCCTGAAGGAATTCCGCGACGCTGGATTGCCATGATGAAACGCTCGATCGAGACCCTGGTGCCGCGATTCAGCAGCGATCGAATGGTGGCCGACTATGTCGAGCGAATCTATTGACCCCGCCAGCTCATCTTCTTCAGGAAGGTTCCCCTGGCGGCTCTTCTGGCTGCTGTTAATTGCGGCAGTCGCCGGCGTGGGCGCCGCGGTTCCCCTGGTCCTCGAGGTTTTCCAGCCGTTATTGAAGAGCGGACAGCCGCTTCCTCTCCCACTTCCAACCATTATCGCACTTGGCATCGCGCAGAATCTGATTCTATTGAGTGTGGCGATTGGCGTTGGTCTGCTCGCTGCACGCAAGGTGGGTCTCGGTGCGCCTCTGCTTCAAGCCTGGCTCTATGGCGAACAGCGACGGCAAAGCGTGCGCGGCTCGTTAGGCTACGGCGCGTTGGTCGGGATCGCGCTGGGTGTTGTGGTGCTGGTTCCCTTGTTGATAGCGGCTCCACACCTGCCGGGATTGCCGTTGGTAAGCGCCGCGCGGGCGGCTTTATGGAAACGAGTCCTTGTCGGTTTGTATGGCGGCATCGTCGAAGAGATTTTGACGCGACTGTTTCTGCTCAGTCTGTTCGCCTGGGTGGGAGCCAAAATTTTTCGGAAGCGCGAGGCCGGTTTGTCAGCGAGAGTTTTCTGGATCGCCAACATTGTCGCGGCGATACTATTCGGTCTCGGTCACTTGCCATCGGCATCGATGGTTATGCATATCACACCGGCGGTCGTCGCCATCGCGCTGATATTGAATGGCATTCCCGCGGTGACTTTTGGCTATCTCTATTGGCGGCGCGGCCTGGAATCCGCGATGATTGCGCACTTTTGCGCCGATTTTGTGTTGTATGCGATTGGTCCGGCATTCTTAAGAGCGTGATTGAATGTACCGCGGTTGTCCAGCCTGCGGAGGTCTGGGGTCCGAACGTACTCAAGCAAACCGCAGACTGGACAGTCTGCGGTACATAATCCCCGATGCAGATGGCAAGGACTCTACCTTCGTTGTAAACTATCCGACGCATGAAGCACTGCACTCTCTGTAACGAAAAATTCGACGACAGCGTTAGCTTTTGCCCGAAGGACGGTGAAGTTCTCGAAGAGGATTCGGGCTCACTGGTCGGCAAAGCGCTGGATGGCCAGTATCAAATCGAAGCCTTGCTCGGCAAGGGTGGCATGGGCGCGGTTTATCGCGCGCGTCATGTCCTGCTGGGCGATCGGGTAGCCATCAAAGTTCTGCCGCCAGAGATGCGCAGCAACACCGAATGGCTGCGTCGATTTCAGCGCGAAGGCCAGGCCGCCCGCCGCTTTCGTCATCCCAACGCAGTCACTGTCTACGATCTCCGCACGTCCAGCGACGGCACGATCTATCTCGTGATGGAATACGTCGAGGGCAACACCCTTGATGTGGAATTGCGAAAGCGCGGGACGTTTTCTCCGGCGGAAGCCGTGGCCGTGCTCCGTCCGATCATGAGTGTGCTCAACGCCGCGCACGCCATGGGCGTCGTGCATCGCGATCTCAAACCTGAAAACATCATGATCGGTAAGGCGACCACCGGCGGGGAACCAATGGTTAAGCTGCTCGACCTGGGCATCGCCAAGTTGCGCGAGGTCGCCGGCGCCGAGAAGACCGGCAGCACTAACTTAACCGTTGCCGGTCAGATGCTCGGCACCCCTTACTACATGTCGCCGGAGCAATGGGGTGAGTTACCGCATGATGGCAATTCCGAAATTGATGGCCGCGCGGACATCTACAGTCTCGGCTGTGTCCTTTACGAAATCATCGCCGCCAAACGTCCTTTCAACGGCCTGACGCTTGCCGAGCTGCGGCGCCAGCACGTCAGCATTACGCCCGAGCCGTTGCATCAAGCCGCAGCGAACGTCCCGGAAAGTTTCAGCCGCGTCATTGCTCGTTCGATGGCGAAGGATCGTGATGACCGGCAATCGACGGCCGGCGAAGTGGAGCAGGAATTAACTACGGCTTTGTCTGCGGAAGGAATTTCGTCGACGCCCTCGCTTTCGGCTCTACCATCCGAATCCTCTGGCGGCGTTTCAAGTGGGGTGGTGACGTCGCCTCACCAGACCGCGGCGACCATGGTCACGGGGACGGATCAGGGCGCGTCGGTAATTTCCAGCCAGGCTGCGACGATGCCGACCGTGATCGCGCAACCGAAGGCCCCCGCCAATCCCACTATCGCGAGCGGGATTGCGATGCAGCCGCCACCGACACCCGCGAGAGTTTCGCCGCCGCCGGTTGCCACGGACGTAGCGCCGCAGAAAAAAAGCTCAGCGCTACTAATTGCGGGTGTGGGCCTGGTGGTGCTGCTCCTGATTGCTGGTGTCGGGGGCTTCTTCGTGATGAGCACGATGATGAAAAAGTCCGACGCCAACACCGCGAAAACGGACGCGCCGGCAAACCCCAGCGCGGCGGATGTTGCGGCCGGGCACGAAGCCGCACGCTATTGGCTGCAACTGAATTCAGAGGCAGATTCGGTGCGGGCGGGAGAAGCATTGAGCCTGACTTCCGGCCAGCAGTTCAAGTTGCACTTTTCACCGAGTGAAAACGGCTACCTTTACATTCTTGGGCCCGGCAATAACAACGCGCTGACAACCTTTCTCACGGATAAGCCCGACAAGGACTTTGGCGTCAGTTCCAACGAAATCAAGAGCGGTGAGGACTTTTCCTTTCCGGCCGACAGCAGCAAAGAAGAGAGCTGGATGAATCTTGACAAAAATCCGGGAACTGAAGAATTTACGATGATTTTCTCCTCCTCAAAGTTAACCACCCCCGCCTTTCTTAACGAAGCAGCCCTGCACGAGTTGACCGGATCCGAGCAAAAAGAGCTCGATGATCTCGTCAATCAATCGAAGGCGAACCTGCTCGGTACTGAGGTCATCAAAACCGGCTCGTCGCCTTTTGTATCGGTAAAGGTCCCGCAAACGACTGCCGAAGGCGCACCAGTGGTTTTCAAAATAAGAATTGATCACAAATGAACAAGAAATGTTACCCGGCGTTAGAGTACCAACTTTAGTTGGGCTTTTCTTTGGCGGAATGCCCGACTAAAGTCGGTACTCTGAACGCCGCTATTGAGTGAACCGCGCTGGGATTTAAGTTTTGAGATTTCAAGTTTACGCATCGTTACGAGAGGAAGGTAGGAAATGTCGAGGCTAATCATTTTAGGGATCGTGTTGCTGTCCGCGGCTTCCGGAGTGTTTTTGGCCAGCGCTCAGCAATCCGACGAAGAAGTTCGCGGCGCGTTTTTGAGTTCGCGTCCCAAGACCACAAACTCGAATCCCCCGGCCACGCGGAGGCGCAAGCCACCGCAACGCCAGACGAACACGTCTTCGGTGACGGCGAAGAATACCAACACGACCAGGATCGCGAACGCCAATATCAGTTTTGCGAATACCAACTCCAGTCGGTTACCAATGCCGGCGATTGCGCTGGGTTACACAATCTTTATGCGCGACATGAACGGGCGCGCCGTGCGCGTCGATCCCACGCGCGAATTTCATAACGGGGATCGCATCCGCATCTCGCTGGAACCGAACGTCGATGGTTACGTTTACGTTTTTCACACCGAGAACGATGGCCCGCCCGAAATGATTTATCCGGACGCGAGGCTCGAAGGTGGCGAGAATTGGATCGAAGCCCACGTGCCGGTTGATATTCCTTCGACGATCGAAGCCGATGAACGGCTGCGCTGGTTTCAATTCTACGGTAACGCGGGCACGGAACGGCTTTATGTGGTGGTGACGCGCGACCCGCTGCCGGAAGTGCCCATCGCCGAGACTCTGGTTAACTTCTGCACGGCGAGCAAGGACAAATGCCCCTGGAAGCCTCCGGTTGAGGCCTGGGCCCAGGTCCAACTCGCGTCCAAAGCCGAAGTCAGAGTGGTGACGAGCAAGGTGTCGGCCGGCCAGGCGCAAACTGAAAAAGAACAGGTCGCGACGACGCGCGGTCTGGGATTAGATCAGACGGCGCCGCAACCTTCGGTGATTCGCATGAGCGCAGCCACCAACGCGCCGGTACTGGTGACGATTTTGGACCTGGTTCATAAGTGAAGCGGCCGAGCATTGCTGAGGTCAGTACCGGGAGCGGTAGCGACCGGGTCACACCGATGGGCCTTCACTTATAATGTTAACCCGGTCGCTACCGCTCCCGGTACTGACTATGAGCAGCGGCTCTGCCGCGCGATGTGCGGAAAGGCTCAGCCTTCCGTAATCGAAAAACAAATTTCAGAGGCTACGCCTCTGGTTGAAGAAATAAAAAGCCGCGGCGCGGGGCAATATCAGCACCGCGGCTATTTAATTTTGATTGAGGTGGGCGAAAGCTCGTACAATTTCGCTAGCTTCGGAGTCTTCAAATGAAAAGATATTCCTTCTACAAATATTTTGCGCCGACCGCGCTCGTGGTTGGATTAGTCGCCTCGGGATTGTTTTTCACTGCAACCACCGGAGCGAACAGTTCCAACGGTTCAGCGTTCACTCCGCCGGTACAATCCGATTCGTCGACCTCGGTGGCTCGTGGCCGCGTCCTCCTGAAACAGGGTCACGCCGATCAGGCTCTGCCTTTACTCGAGTCAGCACTAAAAGACTTTACCCAGGCCAACAATGCACGCGGAATTGCGGCAGCCGAAGATGCGCTCGGCGATCTCTATCTGGTCCAGGGCCAATACAAGGTCTCGCTCGAGCATTATCAAAAAGCCTATCAGGCGTTCGCGTCGGGTCGCGGAAGCGACGCGGCCAACCAGGCGGGCGCCAACACCGCGGCCGGCCTGACCGGATCGTCAACGGCTTCGGCCGCCACACAGACCGCCGGAGCTGCTGCGGCTGACAACGGCTTCAATGCAAACCTGATGCTGGCAAAGATTGGTGATACGAATTACCGCCTCGGGCGCTTATCCGAAGCAGCGTCGGCCTACCTCACCATGTCGGTAAAGAAACCGGAAAGCACCGCCGCCAAAGTCGGCAGGCACGTCGGACTTGGCGGGCTTATGAGTGGAGCGATTGCCGGGACCAGCCCGAGTATCTCGGCCCCGGTGACGTCTGGCGCGGGTCTTTTGGAGTTAAAGAAAGAGCTCGATGAGTATCGTGTCACGATGGTTTACATGACCTTCGAGCTGGGCACCGGACGAATTGCCTTTGCGAATAACGATTTGGAAACCGCGCGCAAACATTTTCAGAATGCGCTCGATGCCGGTAATGGTTCGTTTGCCTCCGTGGCTAAGCTGGGCCAGACGCGCCGCTTTCGCGCCGCTGCGCGCACCAGTCTCGGGGATGTGATGTTGCGCGAAGGGCGCTTCAAAGACGCGGCCAAGCTGTTTACCGACGCCGCCGGTTCGGCGAAGAAGGATGAAAGACTCGATTTGATGTGGCCGGCCCAGAGAGGCCTCGGCCGCAGCCTGTGGATGCAGGCCGCACAGGAAAAGGACGCCGCGAAGATGCGCGACCAGGCGCTGAGCTCCTATCGTGAAGCACTGAACACCATCGAAACGATTCGGGCCGGCAGCCTGCGCGCCGACGAATCACGTACGACTTTTCTGGCGACCACCAAAGATGTCTATGACGAAGCCTCGAGTGCTTTTGCGGAAATGGCCATCCTGAGCGCCGGCGCCGCGAGCTCTCTGCTTTCAGGAAAAGCGCTCGACTACGCTGCGGAGTCTTTCCGCATTACTGAAGCCGGCCGGGCCCGGTCGCTGCTGGATATGCTCGGCGAAGTGAACGCTCAGATTACTGAAGGCGTACCCGCCGATTTGCTCAAGCGCAAGCAGGACAATCTTGATCGGCAACAGCAGATTGCTCAGCAACTGACGGGCATCGCGGTTTCTGCTGAACAGAAAGACAAGCCGTCCGATCTGGAAAAGGAACTCGACAAACTTCAGACAGAGTTCGATCAAATCGAAAACCAAATTCGCTCCGCCAGTCCAAAGTATGCTGCGTTGACTGCGGCCCAGCCGCTGACTCTCGCCGACGTGCAGCAGAAAGTTCTCGACGACGGTACTGTGCTGCTTGAATACGGACTAGGCAAAGACGCTTCCTATGCCTTCGCGGTGACGCGCTCGGGTGTTTCGCTGTTCAAGCTGCCGCCACGCACTGACGTTGACAAGTTGGCGACAGATTTTCGCGCGGCTTTGATCCCGCCAAAGTTGCAGCGGCGCATCGTTGGAATTGACGTAACGGCCGATCAGCAGAGGGGCCTGGGAATCGTCCAGGGGCCTTCAGAAGATTTAGCTCCGTTTGTGGCCGCCTCGAACGCGCTCTACAAAGCGGTTGTCGAACCCGCG
>Ga0070694_100000615_pt1 | contig 19645 bp, 17 predicted proteins | sample KBSK1251metaG_FD_65470 | JGI IMG/M metagenome (GOLD analysis project Ga0070694, IMG submission 65470) | Corn, switchgrass and miscanthus rhizosphere microbial communities from Kellogg Biological Station, Michigan, USA - KBS K1-25-1 metaG | ecosystem: Host-associated > Plants > Roots >... | reverse complement strand
CCAATGTCTACCCGTGAACCGACCCAGTCTGGCCCAGGTATTTCGGGTCGATTCGCTCGACTTCTTCGGCCGTCACGTCGGTCGAGTGGCGGATTTGGTCCTCCGTGTGGCTGGCGGTGATGAAGAACCGCAGCCGCGCGGCCCGCTCTTCGACGGCGGGATAGAGAATCGGCTGGACATTGATCCCGCGGTCGAACATCGCGCGCGCAAGCCGCAAGCAATGAACCGAGTCCCCCAGGATCACCGGCACGATCGGCGAGTCCTTGCTCAGGCCGGTGTTCAATCCCCGCGACCGAGCCAGCGTCAGGAACAGTCGCGCCCGGTCATGAAGCCGGGCCACCCTCTCGGGCTCGTCCTTCAGCAGCCGGATTGCCGCCAGGGCGGCCGCGGCGTTGGCCGGGGAGATTCCGACGCTGTACACGAAGCCCGGCGCCGTGTACTTCAGATACTCGACCACAGCCCGACAACCGGCGATGTATCCGCCGCAACTGCCGAACGACTTACTCAGGGTGCCCATCCAGAGGTCGACGTCCTGGGGATCCACGCCGAAGTATTCGCCGATGCCGCGTCCGTGGGTTCCCAGGACGCCGGCCGAGTGAGCCTCGTCGACCATGAGGAAGGCCTTGTGGCGCTTCTTTGCTTCGATGAACCGAGGCAGGTCCGGGATGTCGCCATCCGTGCTGTAGACGCCCTCGATCGCCACCAGCACGCGGCGATAGTCCCCGCGCAATTCGCCCAACAGCTTGTCCACCATCCGCCAGTTGTTGTGGGGAAAGGGACGCCGCTGGGCGCGGGACAGGATACACCCCTGGACGATGCTGTTGTGCGCCAGGGCGTCGTGCAGAATCAGATCGCCTGGCCCGAACAGGTGGCCCACCGTGGTTTCATTCGTCGAGTGCCCTCCGACGAAGGCAATCGCGTCGTCGGTGCCGATGAAGTCGGCGATCGCCCGCTCCAGCTCGCGGTGCAGGTCCGTCTCTCCGGAAACCACGCGGCTGGCCGAAACCGATGTCCCATAGCGATCGATCGCCGCCTTGGCTGCGGCGGCTACCACTGGATCACCCGACATGCCCACGTAGTTGTAGCTGGAGAAGTTGATCATTTCCCGACCGCCGATCACGGTCGTGTCGTTGGCGACCCGCTCGTGCACTTTGAAGAACGGGTTGCCCAATCCGGTCGATTCGAGCATCTGAAGGTTCTGCTTCAGCTTGATGTATTCCGGATAACGGTCGAACCGGTCGTCTTCCGATGGGATCTCGACCGCGCGCGACGCTTCGCGGGTGTCACGGCCGTACACCAGGTGCTTCTGGACCGCGTCGATTACTTCGCGGCAAGTGTACATCTCGGCGATCACCTGGTCCGGGAGCCGGCCGCCGAAGTGATCCTCCAATGCCGCGACAATCTCCATTCGCTCCAGCGAGTCCAGCCCCAGCTCGGCGATCGACGAGTCCAGCTCGAGTCCGACCGTCCGGTCCTTGCCGATCGACCGGACGATGTCCAACACGATCTCGGCCGTCGCTTCCAGTGTCTGCCAGCTGGCCGTAGCTTGGCTACTGTTCGAAGTAGTCGATGGGCCATGAACGGCCTCTGGCCGATGCCGCGCCGCTGCCTCGCCAAGGCTCCGGTCGTCGGATGTCGGTACTGGGCCTGCCGGCCCACGACGTGGAGCGGAGGGGCCAACGGCCGGCCCTTCTGTCCCTGCCCGATGCCACTCGGCCTCCACTTCCAGGCTTCGGTCCAGGAACGCATCACGGCAAACATGCCGCTGGATCTTGCCGCTGGAGGTCTTGGGGATACTCCCGGAGCGTACGAGGACGATCGAGTCGACCACGAGCTCATGCTCCCGGGTCACGTCGCGGCGGACCGCGTCGATCACCTGGGCCGCCTCCGCCCGATGGCGCCGTTCCAGCTCCAGGATGATCACCAGCTTCTGCTCGGGACCGTCCTCCACGGTGAACACAGCGCCCCAGCCGGCCCGCACGCCAGGGTGGCTCTTTGCGGCCGTGGCTTCTATATCTTGTGGGTAATGGTTGCAACCGTGGACGATCACCAGGTCCTTCAGCCGACCGGTGACGAACAGCTCGCCGTCGTGCGTGAAACCCAAGTCACCGGTACGCAGGAACGGGCCTTCGCCCGTGTCTTGCAGGTACGCGCGGAACGTCTGCTCCGTTTCGTCGGTTCGCTGCCAATACCCTTGCGCGACGCTTGGCCCCGACACCCAGACCTCGCCCACCTGGCCGGCCAGCATGCGGGTCAGCCGGTTCGGGTCGGCAATGACGATCCGCTGGTCGGGCATGGTCTGTCCGCAACCGACCAGGGCACGGGCCCCGCGCTCGCCGGATGCGATCGGCACGACGCGGTCGACCTCCAACGACTTGCCATCGAACCAGCGGACGATGGGTAGGGCGGTCTTGTACCCGCCTGACACCAGCAGCGTCGCCTCGGCCAAGCCGTAGCAGGAATAGAAGGCCTCAGGCCGGAAGCCGCAAGGCGCGAACGTCTCGGCGAACCGCTCGAGGGTTTCTGCCCGCACCGGCTCGCCCCCGCTGAATGCCACCGTCCAGCTGCTCAGGTCCAGCGTGGCTCGCTGATTGGGCGTGATCTTGCGAACGCAGAGGTCGAAGGCGAAATTGGGGCCCCCGCTCGTTGTCCCGCGGTAACGGGATATGGCCTGGAGCCAGCGGAGCGGCTTTTGAAGAAAGGCCACGGGCGACATCAGGATGTTCGGACGACCCAAGTACAGCGGCTGGAGAATCCCACCTACCAGCCCCATATCGTGGTAGCTCGGCAGCCAGAACACGCCGGCGGACGACCGCGTATGCTCGAAGGCGTAGGCGATCAGCGCCGAGTTGTGCAACAGGTTCGAATGGCTGAGCATCACCCCTTTGGGGGTCCCCGTCGAGCCCGAGGTATACTGAAGGAAGGCCAGCGTGTCGCCGGTGATCTGCGGCCGCTGCCACTGCCGCTCGTATCCCTGGTCGGCACCGTGGGCGGTCCGGTCGGTCGAGAGCCAGCGCAACCCTTTCAGATCCGATGTCTGGTCAATCAGCGGTTTGACCCGCTCCAGGACCGCATCGGTGGTCAGCGCCACCGTCGCGCCGGCGTCGGCGGCAATCGCCTGGATGCGGGCAGGTGCGCGGTTCATCCGCGGCGGGTAAGCCGGCACCGCGACCACTTCGGCATACTGACAGCCGAAGAATGTTGCGATGAAATCCAGTCCCGGCGGGTAGAGGAGAAGGGCCCGCTGACCCTTCAGGCCCTGCGATTCCAGCCACGCTCCGATGGCGCGAGCTTGCCGGTCGAGCTCGCCGTAGGTCAGATGGACTTCTTCGGATTCGCCGTCAACCAGAAACGTATAGGCTCGGTCGTCGGCCTGGCTTTCTGCTCGCTGGCGCAGCAGGTCGACCAACGTGGTCGGTGCGGCAGGCGGATCGAGAAATCGATAGCGGGGATCCACGGCGAGTCTAGCTCCGTGAACCTGGCGACTTGCTGGTGGAGATGGTACGGACCCACCCGGCTCGGGTCGCCGGGTCTCGAACTTCGCGTGTTGTCCTTGGCATCCTCGCGATGGGCACTCGGACCGCCGGGCAGAAGCCAACTCCACCCATTTTAGGGCCCGATTAGGTTACCACGCCGAATCCTTTCAAGCCATCCATCTTGCATCCCTCGAGGTGACCAGGGCGCCATCAGGGACGGCGCCACCAGGCGCAGACGGCCGGGCACATCTGGCGGCCGTCATCGATTGCCGTGATCACGAATCGTGGGCTACGAGGAGCAGTACTGTCGTCCCGACCAGCGCTCTGCAATCAGGGCGATCCTCAGTCTTTCAAACCTAGATACCACTCGGTGGCATCGCTCCCGATTCCCATCCGGGCAAGGTGGCGCAGATCCGGTTCCAGAACTTCGGGCGTGCTGAACTCCAGGATGCGGTATTGGGGGTCCGTCCAGACACGCCGCGTCCGACCCCACACCTTCGTTTCTCGCGGCAAGGTAAGGCGAATGCGGTGACTCAGGTTGATGCCTGCCAGTGCCGCCATCTCCGCCACCATGTCGGTGCAGTTGTTGGTCCTCACGCCGAACTGGTCGTACTTGCGCTGCATCGCGTACTCGTAGAGCAGCCGGTACCGTCGGCCGGTAATCGGCATTCTCCAGACGAAGGTGGGAGGACGATTGGGTTTGCCGAGCTGGAACTGGCCATCAGACATCGTTTGCCACAAATAACCGATCGGGTCGGGATCCCCATCCCGAGTCCTCTGCATCACGCCTTCATGGTAGCGCGGCTTCGCCAGACCGAAGTCACCGGTGTGGCCGAATTCGAGCCGACCTCCGGGACTTTCCAGCATGATCCAGGCGTGCGCCCACGGCCGCAGCCAGATTGACAAGAGAAGCGATGTCGCTTCGCTGAAGTCCCAATTGGCAGCTTCGGTCAGGATATATAAACCATACCCCTCGTCTCCCACGGGCGTTCCAGTAGCGGGATCCAGGTCGGCATCGGGGGAAAAGCGCCACGCGCTCGCGATCGGCTGGGCACTGAAGCCATCGGGTTGCATCGGAGCGTAGAGCCGGTGGGCGCAACCGGCCGCGCCTCCCGTCGCCAAGATCACCATCACGAGGAGGCACGCTCGATATCCTCCTCCGGTCACTTTCCTACTCATGTGATATTCCCCATCTGCCCGTCGTCGAGGTCGCTAGGACGTGCTCTTGCCGGCCTGGATCAGTCCATCTTCGGCAACCTCGGGGGGCACGGCGGGCCAGAACCCGAGATATCCGAGGATCCCCTCGATCAACGCCTGGTGCTCCATGAGAAAACGGTCAACCGCCGGCCGGCGGTGCTTGAACAAGATGAGGCTCGGAATAGAAGTCGCACCCAGCCGCGCCTTGGTCTTCTCCGCGCCCTGGCCCGCGTGATAGAGAGGGATTCCTTGCTCCACGCAGTAGCGGACATTCTCGATCCAGGACAAGAAATAGAGATTGTATTTCCGGCCGAGCTCGTAATCCATGCAGAAATACTTGTCTACCATCGCCTCTTTCTTCACGACGAGAAGGTTGAAAGCGGCCAGCTCTTCTCGCACGAAATAGAGGGTGTACTCGGCGCCTGGCACTCTCTCGCAGACTTTCTCGAAGAATAGGCGGTTGTGCACGCCAAGCGCCATGGGGCACCGCTCCACTGTTTGCCGGTAGAGCTTGTCGATCCGGCCCAGAAAAGGAGAGATATTGCGGCTTCGAATCACCCTGACTTCGTGGGAGACGCGCAGTTTTCGACGCAGGTCTTTTCTCGTGTTTCTCGAAAGGCCGCTTACGTATTCCTCCAGGCTGCGAAAAGTGACCGGCAGCCGGGCACAGGGCAGACATTGCACCCGGTTGAAACTCCTGAATACTTCCCCGGGAAGCTTGCCGTGATGATTGAAGTTGTAGAATGCCGTGATGTCGCTCTTGAGCTCTGTCGCGAGCGCTTGCAAGGCGCCCATGGCCATTTTCCACGCCGCCTCAAGGGTGCCGGCATCGACTTGAGCGTCAATTCCGATTTCACTCCATTCCCCTACCAGCAACCCCACCCCCAAGATGCGCGGAGCAAAAATCGAAGGGACAAGACGGCCTGCCGCTCTCAGCGATCTCTTGATCCATCCCTCCGCAAAGGTGGACAAATCAAAACGGCTTTCGAACAATGGTAACAGGAGAATCGGAGCCTCATTTTTTGACACCACGATACTTCGCAGGTGAAACCCGTCTATGCTCGATTCTTGCAGCAGAGAAAGAAGACCGGGGGCGCTAGAAGGCTCCGGAAAAAGCCGCCTTAATTCCGCCTCCGACACTGCGTCTAGCCGGGGCACGCAAGTGCAGGTAAGGTTATCCATCGCCTATGCTTCGCTCCATGCCGGGACTCTCGCACTGGAGAATGCCGGATCTCGTCTCGAGCGTCTACCTCTCCGGTCTCATCCTTCTCGTTCTGGCGGCGCGAGAGCACATCACCGACTGGCGCTGGCTGCTGGCGAGGTACGCCATCCTCCTGATCTTGCAGGCGGGGGTGGCCGCGGCCAGCGGCCATGGTCTGCCCCGGATCGTTTTTGCCTTCTTCCCCTTGGTCCCGGTTCTGGGGATCTACGACTCGTTGCGATTCATCCCCGAGCTGAACCCCGGAGACCGAGACGACCTCTTGATGTCGATCGACCGAGCGGTTCTGGGCGGAGACCCGAGCCTCTGGCTCGAACGAATCAGCACTCCCTGGCTCACCGACCTCCTCCAGGTCGCGTACCTGGTCTATTACGTCCTTCCGTTCGTATTGCTGGGGACCCTGTACTGCCGGCAGGCCCGCCTCGCGAAGGAGCCTGGGCAGGCACGCGACCACGCCAGGGCCTTCGACCTGTGCGTCGTGGCTCTACTCCTGTCCCACTACCTCGCATTCACCGGCTACATGGCGATCCCGGCTCTCGGGCCCCGATTCGCCCTGGCGTCCACGTACCGAACGGGACTCACCGGCCTCCTCGTCGCGGAGCCGATCCGGCACTTCCTCGACGCCCTCGAGGGAACCATGCGCGACGCCTTCCCCAGCGGCCACGTCTCCGCGGCCTTGCTCAGCGTCCACTACATGTTTCGCTTCCTGCCTCGCCTGACCTGGTACGCCCTGCCTGCGGTCTGTCTCATGATCTTCGCGACACTGTACCTCCGCTACCACTATGCCGCCGATATCCTGGCCGGCGGGATGCTCGCCGCCCTCTGCGCCCTTCTGGCACCGCGACTCATTGGCTACCAGCGCCCCACCTCCTGGGGACCGCGGTAGGGACATCTTCTCCCTCCCCCGGCGTACTCGGCACCCTTGCCAGAGCGTCTCCCGATGGGATATCGTTCGCGTGCCCGCCCATGAGGGGAGCGCTCGACGCGGGCTAGGAATGGAGCGAGGCAGGATAATGCCACTGGAAATCACCAAAGAGGAGATCTGGGCGGTCTATCCGCAGGTCGCCCAGATCATGGCGGACGCGCTCGGCTGCGACGTCGAACAGGTGGGACTGGATGTGCCTCTCATCGAGGGCCTGAATGCGGAATCGATCGATTTCCTGGACATCATCTTTCACCTCGAACGGACGTTCAAGGTCAAGATCCCGCGCGGAAAGATTGTGGAGGATGCGCGTGGGGACCTCCCGGAGGCCACATTCGAGCAGAAAGGCCACCTGACCGAGGCCGGCCTAGCGCACCTGCGGACGTTTCTCAGCGAGGTCCCGGCCGACCGCTTCCACTCGCCCATGAGGGTGGCGGACATTCCGCGGCTCTTTACCCCCGAGACGTTTTGCAAGGTCGTGGTCCGCGCGCTGCGAGCCGTGCCGGGCGGCGCTCCGCGGGGTTGAGGGTCTGAACCGCCTGCCGATCTCGATACGCCCCGTTGAATTGGGGAACAGACGGCAGCTCAAGGCATTCATCATGTTCCCCTGGAAGATCTACGGGGACAATCCCAACTGGGTCCCGCCACTGATCTTCACCCAGCTTCAATTCTTCACGCCGGGGAAGAATCCCTACTTTGCTCATTCGAAAGCCCAGCTCTTCATGGCCTTCAGGGGCGAAGAGCCGGTGGGAAGAATCTCGGCTCATGAGAACAATCAACATGTTCTCGTCCACAAGGACGGGGCCGGATTCTTCGGGTTCTTCGAATGCATCGATGACCACACGGTAGGCCAGGCGTTGCTGGATGCGGCCTCGAACTGGCTAGGGGAGCGTGGGCTCAAGACCATGAGGGGGCCCCTGAGCTTTTCCGTGAATGATGAAGCCGGCTTGCTCATCGACGCCTTCGACGAGCCGCCCCTCATCCGGATGACCTACAACCCTCCCTACTATGCCGGTCTGATCGAAGGATACGGTCTTCAAAAGATCCAGGACCTGTTCGCCTATGCGATGTTCGAGGGTGAGCACCTCTCGGAGACCGTACGCGGCATTGCTGAGACCGCTCTCGAGGATCCCAAGCTCGTCGTCCGGACGATAGACGAGAGAGATTTCAAGAACGAGATGGAGAAGATAGGAAAGATCTACGCGGAGGCCTGGTCCGAGAACTGGGGCGCGGTGCCTCTTACGGATGACGAGTTCGATCGTATCGTCGGAGAGCTCAAGCTGATTGCCGACCGTGATCTTTTCTTCATCGCCGAGTACGACGGCGAACCGGCCGGCATGTCTCTGGTTCTTTCCGATGTGAACGAAGCCTTGAAGAAAGCGGGCGGCCGGCTGTTCCCCCTGGGTCTACTGAAGATCCTCTGGCACAAACGGAAGATCGGATCCATGCGCATGCCGCTGATGGGAATCCGGAAGGAATATCGCATGAAGGGTATCGATGCCGTCCTTTGCTGCCGTACGTACGATGGCGTGAAGAAGAAGGGCCCCCGGAAGATCGAGCTGTCATGGATTCTCGAAAGCAATACGGCAGCCAATGCGGTGCTGAAAAAAATGGGTGCCCGGAGGTCGAAGACCTATCGGATCTATGAAAAGCCGCTCTAGCCGGCTCCCCCCGGGGACCAACTTCGCGTGCGGGTTCTGGTGACCGGCGGGACCGGATTCATCGGGAGCCATCTCGTGGAGGCCCTGCTCGGCCGGGGCCACGAGGTCCGCTGCCTGGTCCGGGACGGTCGCCGACTCGGCTGGATCGCGGGACTTCCGTCGGTGACGATTGCCCAAGGGGACCTGGACGACCCACGTTCTCTCCGGGAAGGCACGCAGGGAGTGGACCAGGTCTACCACGTGGCCGGATTGACGCGGGCCCGTACCGCGCGGGAATTCCTCCGCATCAATGGTGAGGGAACCCGGCATATGGTCCAGGCGTGCCTGGACACACCGGGAGGACCGCGTCGCCTGATCCACCTGAGTAGCCTGGCCGCGGTGGGTCCCATGCCGAGATCCACGGCGTATGGGGAGGATGTTTCACCCCGTCCGGTCTCCCCCTACGGGCGGAGCAAGCTGCATGGTGAGACCGTCGTTCTCGCAGCACGGGATCGCCTGCACGTCACCGTGTTGCGTCCCTCCGTCGTGTACGGTCCCCGAGACCGCGGCGTCCTGGAAATCGCTCGCTGGGTGTCGCGAGGTCTCCTGCCAATGCCGGCCGGTCCACCGCGGACTCTCGGCCCATGCTACGTCCAGGACTTGGTGGCGGCCCTGCTGGCCGCGGGCGAGGCAGATGGCCCCTCCGGCGAGATCTTCCACGTGGCCGGAGCAGGAGCCTTCACGTGGGAGCAGGTGGGCGACGCCCTGGGCGAGGCCCTGGGAGTCCGGCCCAAGCATGTGCGGATCCCGGTGCCCATGCTCCTCACCCTGGCCACGGTCGCGGACGCATGGGGATGGGTCACGGGACGACCGGGGTACTTCTCGCGGGGGAGGGTCCGGGAGGCTGCAGGGCACTGGGTCTGCGACACCAGCAAGGCACGGCGGCAGCTTGGCGTCGTCCCTCGCGTTGGACTGGCAGAGGGGGCGGCCATCACCGTGAAGTGGTATCGGGATGCTGGCTGGCTCTCAGAGTCGCCGTAAAATCGGGACCGCTCCGGAGGCGCGCTGATGCTCGCACGACGTGTGGTCATAACCGGCCTGGGAATAGTGGCTCCCAACGGGATAGGAAAAGAAGCCTTCTGGCAGGCCAACATCAATGGCCTCTCGGGCGTGTCCGTGGTGCGGCACTTCGACACCTCGGTTCTTCGCTCGAAAATCGCCGGAGCCATCCACGATTTTGATCCCGCCAAGTTCATGGCCCCGTCGGTCGTCAGGAGGACGGATCGATTTGTCCACTTGGGTCTCGCGGCCTCCCGGCTCGCCCTCACCGACTCGGGCTTGAGCCTTGGCGGCGAGGATCCGAAACGAATCGGCTGCATCATCGGCTCCGGGTTGGGGGGCATCCTCTTCCACGAGGAGCAGATCGAGATGGCGCTCGAGAAAGGTCTCAATCGGCTGAGCCCCCAGTGCGTGCCGCGCATAGCGCCGAACGCGGTATCCGGGCATATTGCCATCGAGTTCAATCTCCGCGGACCCAACATGACGATATCCTCGGCCTGTGCTTCGGGGACCATCGCCCTGGGGGAGGCCTTCAGGAAGATCTCCGCCGGTGGCATCGACCTGGCGCTCGCCGGTGGTGCCGAAGCTCCCTTGACGCGGTTTACGTTCGCCGCATATTGTTCCCTGCGGGCACTGTCGACGAGAAACGACGCTCCGCAAGAAGCCTGCCGTCCTTTTGAGCGGGACCGCGATGGCATGGTCCTGGGCGAGGGAGCCGCCATTCTTGTCCTGGAGGAGCTGTCTCATGCGCTCCGCCGCGGCGCGAGCATCTATGCCGAGGTGGTCGGTTACGGCCACAACTCGGGCGCCTACAACATGATCCTGCCGGTGGAAGATGGGCACGACGTCGCCGACGTCATGCTGGCCGCGATTCAGGACGCGGGCCTGACATTGAAGGACATACACTACATAAACGCGCACGCTACCGGGACGGAGGCCGGCGACAAGGCGGAGAGCCGTGCCATCAAGGCCCTCTTCGGCGAATACGCCCACGCCATCCCGATATCGTCGACGAAGTCCATGATCGGCCACACCATCGGAGCCGCCGGGGCGATAGAAGCGGCCGTGTGCTGCCTCGCCATCGAGAATGGCATCCTTCCGCCGACCATCAACTACCGGGAAAAGGACCCCGAGTGTGACCTGGACTATGTTCCCAATCAGGCTCGTATCGCCCGGGTCGAGAACGTACTGTCCAACTCATTCGGGTTTGGCAGCTGCAACGCCTGCCTGGCGCTCAAGCGGTATGGTTAGCGATCGCCCGTCGCCATGAACACGAACGGTCCGCGCGATGATGCCCACCGGGTGGTCGTGACCGGCATGGGGGTTGTGACCCCCATCGGGGAGACTCCTGCCGAGTTCAGTGCGTCGCTCCGGGCGGGCCGCTCCGGCATCACGCGCTGGAAGCAGATGGACGAGCGGACCCTGTCCAAGATCGGCGGCGACATGTGTGACTTCAATCTGGGCGCGCACTTCGAGCGGGTCGGGGCGAAATATCCCCCTGACCTGATCAAACGGGCGCGCACGGTCCTGCGCGCGACGCCCCTGTCGGGGCGACTGGCCGGCGCCGCGGCCTTGCAGGCCTACGTCGACGCTGGCCTGCACGATGCCGGGCTTGATCCCGAGCGCGTGGGCCACGTGGCAGGCGGCAACAACCTGAACAACAACTACTTCGTAGAGAACGTGCGGGCGTTCGACCGCGACCCCGAGTCAATCGAGCCTCTTCTGGGACTCGTGTTCTGGGACACCGACGTGCTCGGTAAGGTCGGGGAGCTCTTGACCGTCAAGGGCCCCAACTACATGGTCGGCAATGCCTGCGCCAGCGGAAATATGGCGCTCCTGTGCGCGATCGACCTGCTGCGTGCGGGTCGCGTCGACGCCGTGGTGGTGTCGGCCGCCACGCAGGAGCTGGACCCGGTCGGGCTGCAAGGCTGGGCACTGATGGATGCCCTCGTCTGGCGGTCCTTCACCGACGATCCGGCCCGCGCCAGCCGGCCCTTCGACGTACGCCGCCAGGGCTTCGTGCCCGGCGAGGGCGCCGGCGCGGTCATCCTGGAGACACTCGCCGGCGCGCGGGCGCGCGGGGCGCGGAGCCGTGCCGAGCTCCTGGGCGGCGCCTCGACCTGCGATGCCACGCGGCGGCCCAAGCCGCTCGTGGAAGGTCACGTGCGGGTCATGCGCGGCGCCCTGCGCGATGCGGGCATCGCGCCCGACGACGTCAACCACATCAACGCCTATGCGGCTTCGACCGTGCTCGGAGATGCCGCCGAGGTCGAGGCGATCAAGCAGGTCTTCGGCGCTCATGCCCACCGCATCCCGATCAACGCGACCAAGTCCATGCTCGGGCACTGCCTCACCGCGGCCGGCCTCGTCGAGCTGCTGGCCCTGCTCGTGCAGATGGGGGACGGTTTCCTGCACCCGACCATCAACCTCGACCAGCCCCAGCCAGGGTTTGACCTCGACTTCGTGCCCCGCGTGGCGAGGCCCTACACGATCGATATCGCGCTCTCGAATTCCTTCGGGTTCGGCGGACTCAACGCCTGCGTGGCGGTGGGGCGCGCCCCCTAGGGGCCGCGCGTCGATTCATGCCGAAAGACACCGAATCCGCCATCGACGTCGAACACCTGACCAAGCGCTACGACGAAGTGCTGGCCGTCGACGACATATCCTTCACGGTAAGGATGGGCGAGCTCTTCGCGTTCGTCGGTCCCAACGGCGCGGGCAAGACCACCACCGTCGAGATCATCGACACCATCCGCACGCCGACGTCGGGAACGGTCCGTCTGCTCGGGATGGACGTCACGAAACGGAAGCGCGACATCCTCCCCCGCATCGGCGTCCTTCCGCAGGGGTTCACCTCGTTCGACCGGATAACCGTCACCGAGACCATCCAGTACTACTCGCGACTGTTTTCCCGCCGCCACCCCGACGTCGAGGGGCTGATAGAGCTCGTGAATCTCCAGGACAAGAGCAAGGAACAGTTCCAGAACCTCTCGGGAGGCCTGAAGCAGCGCCTCGGAATCGCGGTCGCGCTCGTGAACGACCCCGAGGTCGTCTTCCTCGACGAACCGACGACCGGCCTCGACCCCCGCGCAAGGCGTGAGATGTGGAAGGTCTTGCTGGGCCTGAAGAAGAAGGGGAAGACGGTCTTTCTCACCACCCACTACATGGAGGAAGCGGAGCTCCTTGCCGACACGGTCGCAATAATCTCCAAGGGACAGATCATCGCGATGGGCTCTCCCGAGGAGCTCATACAAGCCAACGCCAAGTACCTCGTCCTCACCTTGAAGTCCGCCGACGAACACGCCCTCGTGACCGTCCGGACGATGGGCTTCGATCCCGTCCAGGACGACCACCGGAACATCACGGTCAACGTGGCGCACCCGAGCGACGTCCGGAAGATACTGAACACCCTCACGGAGGCCGAGGCGTCGTTCCTCACCCTGGACGTTCGCAAGCCCAGCCTCGACGCGGTCTTCCTCGAGCTCACCGGCGAGGCGCTCCGCCAAGGGTCAGCCGAGACGATGCCGGAATGAGCCCGGGTGTCATCCGCGCCAATCTCGTCGTCAGCCTCAAGAGCTTCTACCGCGAGAAGTCCGCGGTGTTCTTCACGATCGCGTTCCCGATAATCCTGATACTCGTGTTCGGAACGATCTTCATGAACCAGGACAACGTGAGCTTTGACCTTCACGTGCAGGATCTCGACCAGACACCCTCGTCCGCCCAGCTCCTCAAGACGCTCGAGCTCGACGGGCGGTTCAAGATAGCCCAGGTCGACCCGGCCCTCAACGCCGCCCGGTACGCCAAGGACAACAAGCTGAACCTCGTCCTGGTGATCCCCGAGGGCTACCAGAAGGCGCTCGTTCAGAGGCTGGGGCTGATCGGTGGGGTACCGAGTACGGCGTTCCGCAACTCCAACGCGTCGGTGACGGTCACGTACATCTACGACGCGAGCTCGAGCTCGGTATCCCCGAAGATGCAGACCCTCCAGTCCGCGCTCGGGGCGGTGAACCAGGGGATGTCGGGCGAGCCGCCGTTCATCCGATCGGCGGACACACCGGTCCTCGCCAGGAAGTTCCGGTTCATCGAGTTCTTCGTCCCCGGTATCATCGCGATGTCGGTCATGACGTCGAGCCTGTCGGGCGCGGTGAGCATGAACGCCGAGCTCCGGCAGAAGGGTGTCATCCGGAAGCTATCCACCACGCCCATCACCCATGGCGACTGGGTACTCTCGAACATCCTGTACCAGGTCATCCTCGCGGTCATATCCGCGGCCGCGATACTGCTGGTCAGTTACGCCGTGTTCGACGTGAGCCTGAGGATAGACGCCTGGCTGCCCACGTTCATCGTGCTCGAGGTCTTCGCGTTCGCCGGAATCGGAATGATTCTCACCCGCGTCGCGAAGGAGGCGGAGAGCGCGATGGCGGCGGCAAACGCCATCATGTACCCGATGATGTTCCTCTCGGGCAGCTTCTTCCCGCTCGAGATGATGCCGGGCTTCCTGCAGAAGATCGCCCGGATACTGCCGCTGTACTACGGCAACGAGGGGCTCCGGGCGGCCATGGTATTGGCCGACAACATGACTGCGCTGCGCTGCTCGGCGATCATCGGGGTGTTCGCGGCCGTGGTATTCGTCGTGGGCATCATGACCACCAAGTGGGAAGAGGGCAAGTGAATGGGGACCGAACGATGACGGACGTCCTGGCGGGAAAAGTCGCGCTGGTCACCGGCGCGTCCCGGGGCATCGGCCGTGTCATCGCGCACAAGCTGGCCGCGGCCGGCTGCGACGTGGCCGCGAACTACTACAATAGCCACGACGAGGCCGAGGCTCTCTGCGTGGCGATCCGGGCCATGGGCCGCCGCGCCTGCGCGATCCAGGGCAACGTCGGAAATCCGGAGAGCGTGGAGGAGCTCTTCGCCGAATTCCGCCAGCACTTCGACCGCCTCGACATCCTGGTCAGCAATGCCGCCAGCGGCGTGCTCAAGCCTGCGCTCGAGATGTCGCTCAAGCACTGGCGCTGGTGCCTGGAGACCAACGCGCTGGCGTTGGCCCTGCTGGCCCAGCGCGCCGTTCCGCTCATGCCCGCGGGTGGCCGGATCATCGCCATGTCCAGCCTGGGCAGCACGCGGGCCATCCCCGACTACGGCTTCGTGGGGGCATCCAAGGCGGCGCTGGAATCCCTCGTGCGCACCTTGGCTCAGGAGCTGGGGCCACGGGGCATCCGGGTGAACGCGGTGAGCGCGGGGGTCGTGGATACCGATGCCTTGCGTCACTTCCCCAACCGGGAATCCTTGCTATCCACGTTTGCGGAGCGTGCACCGGCTGGGCCGGTCCTCACCGCGCAGGATGTCGCGGGAGCGGTCTACCTGCTCTGTCTCCCGGAGGCCGCGATGGTGACCGGGCATACCCTGGTCGTGGACGGCGGCTTCTCCATCTCCGGCTGAGGCGAGGGTGCTGACGGATTCCGGGCTGGCCGGCAAGACGGTCCTCGTGACCGGGGGGAGCCGCGGCATCGGCCGGGCCATCGTCGAGCTCTTCTCGGCCGAGGGAACAGACGTGACCTTTCTTTTCCGCGAGAACACCGCGGCCGCCGCCGAGGTGGTCGCCGCGGGGCGCGCCGCCGGGTGGCAGGTCACCGCCGAGCAGGTGGATGTCCGCAACCCCGAGGGATGTGCCGCGGTCGTGGAGCGAGTCGCAGACCGCTGCGGCCACATCGACGTGCTGATCAACAACGCGGGGCTGGTCCGCGACAACCTCCTGGGCTTGCTCGAGGATGAGGACGTGCGGACGGTACTCGACACCAACATCACGGGGATCTTCAACGTGACCCGTGCGGTGGTGCCCCACATGATCGCCCGCCGCGCCGGCAAGATCATCAACATCAGCTCGGTGGCGGGCGAGAAGGGAGGCCGCGGCCAAACCAACTACGCCGCCAGCAAGGGAGCCGTCAACGCCTTCACCCGCGCCCTGGCCGTCGAGCTGGCGCCGCGCCGGATCACCGTGAACACGGTGGCCCCGGGCGTCATCGAGACCGACTTGTCGCAGGCCGTCCGCGACCAGGCCGGCGCGCAGGTCACGTCGCGCATCCTGCTACGCCGATTCGGCACGCCGGCGGAGGTCGCCTACGCCGTCTGGTTTCTCGCTTCCCGGTTCGCCGACTACATCACCGGCGAGGTCCTCCACGTGGATGGCGGCTTCAAGATGGAGTGACCCGGGATGATGCCAGTGATGGATGAACGCTTCAGCGCCTTCTCCTTCGTGGACCGGATCACGGCTCTGGAACCCGGAAAGTGGGCTCGGGGTCGCTTCGCCGTCCCCTCGGGGCTTCCGGAGTTCTCGACCTGCCTCGTGGCCGAGGCGGTCGGCCAGCTGGCCGCGTGGGTCGCCATGGCCCAGGCCGAGTTCCAGCGGCGACCGGTGGCTGCCCTGTCCGGGGAGATGCGCATCGTCCGAAAGGCGGCGCCGGGAGAAATCCTCGACCTCGGGGTGGAGGTCGAGAGCGGCGATCCGGATACCGTCGCCTTCGCCGGGTGGGCTCGTCTCGCCGACATGCCGGTCCTGGCATTGAGCCGGTGCGCGGGGCCGATGCTCCCCCAGGAGGACTTCGACGCCCCCGAGGCGGTGCGGGGCGATTTCGAGACGCTCTGCGGACCGGGCGCCCGGCCCGCCCGTTTCCGAGGTATCGCGAAGCCGGATCTCGTGCTGATCGACCGCGTCCCTGGCCAGCGGCTGCGCGCGGCCATGAACGTTCCCGTATCCGCTCCCTTCTTCGCCGACCACTTCCCGCGGCGCCCCGTGTTTCCCGCTTCGCTCCTGCTCGACGCCCAGGTCCGGCTGGCGCTGCAGCTCGCGGGTGAGATGCTGCCTCCAGGCCCACGGCTCAGGCCCGCCCGCGTGGCGGACGTGAAGATGCGCTCCTTCATTCTTCCGGGTCAGACGGTGGAGATCGAAGCGGCGATACGGTCGGCAACGGACGAGACGGCGGAGCTGAGCCTCGCCGCCACGGTGGATGGGAAACGGGTCGCGACCGGACGCGTGGAGATCGACGCTCGAGTGCCGGCATGACACGGCAAAGGCGCCGGGTCGCCATCACCGGGCTGGGCTTGGTCACCCCGCTTGGGAACGACACCGCCACCGCCTGGCACGCCCTCTTGGCGGGCCGCAGCGGGGTGGCGCCGATCACCCGTTTCGACGCCGGCGGCTTTCCGGTGCGCATCGCCGCCGAGGTGAAAGGGTTTGACCCGCGCCACGCGATCGAAGACCGCAAGCTCCTCAAGCTCGCCAACCGCTCCCACGGGTTTGCCGTCGCCGCGGCGGAGGAGGCTCTGCGTGATGCCGGCATCCGGCCGGCGCGCGACGACGCGCTGCGCTGGGGGTGTGTGGTGGGAAGCGGCAAGACGGGCACGGGGTTCACCGAGCTCGCGGAGGTGCACCGGCACTGTGCCCCCGACGGCCACTTCCGACCGGATCGCCTGCTGGCGGACGGATTCGGGACGGATCCCCTGGACTTCTGCCGCAGCCAAGCCAGCGCCGGCCTGGCCCTCTTGCTCCACCGATTCGGGATCCGGGGCTATGCCACGTCGGTCCACACGGCCTGCGCCTCCGGGAGCCAGGCGGTGGGGACGGCGATGAAGCTGATCCGGCGCGGCACCGCCGACTGCGTCCTCGCCGGGGGCTTCGACTCCATGATCGATCCGATCGGCCTGGCGAGCTTCTGCCTGCTGGGCGCCCTCTCGCCGGACAACGACACGCCGGAGCGCGCGAGCCGCCCCTTCGACGCCACGCGCAACGGCTTCGTCCTCGGCGAGGGTGCCGGCTTCCTCGTCCTCGAAGCGTGGGACGCGGCCCGCCGGCGTGGAGCGCGGATCTATGCCGAGCTCGCCGGCGACGGCAACTCCCTCAGCAGCTATCGCATCACCGATTCCCATCCGTCCGGCGATGGACCGATCCAGGCGATGCGCCAGGCCCTGGCGGATGCCGGGACCCGGCCGGAAGAGGTCGACTACCTGAACGCCCACGGCACCTCCACCCTCATGAACGACCGGAGCGAGTGTGCCGCCGTCCGGGCGGTCTTCGGGACCTGCGCCGGACAGGTCGCCGTGAGCTCGACCAAGAGTCTCATGGGACACCTGATCGCCGGCACCGGGGCGGTCGAGGCTGCGCTCTGCGCCCTGGCGATTCATCACGGCGTCCTTCCGGTGAACGCGAACCTGGTGGAGCCGGACCCGGAGTGCGATCTCGACTTCGTGCGCGATCAGCCCCGGAAGCGACGGATCCGGGTCGCGATGTCCAACTCCTTCGGCTTCGGCGGATCGAATAGCTGCCTCGCCCTGAGGCATCCGGACGAGGTCGACGCATGAGCGCCCGGGTTTTCGTGACCGGGAGCGGCGCCATCTGCGCTGCCGGCAAGTCTCCGGAGGAGATCTGGGAGGCGGTGCGGACCGGCCGATCCGCCATCCGGCCCATCCAGCAGTGGGACACCGCGGGCTGGCCGACATCTCTGGCCGCCGAGATCCCCGGATTGGACCCGCGCGCCCTCGTGGAGGACCGCAAGATCCACAAGCTGCTCCAGCGCACCGATCTTCTCGGGCTGTACGTGGCCGGTCGGGCGCTCCACGATTCAGGACTCGTCGCCTACCGGGAAGCCCTGGAAGCGGCGAACGCGGCGGCGGTGAACGACCGCACCGGCGTCTACGTCGGCTCGGGAAGCGGCGGCTACCAGAACGAGCACGAGTTCTTCCCGCTGCTCACTACCGCGAACGGAGATATCGGAGCCTTCGGCCGTGAGCTCGTCGCCACCGTGAACCCCATGTGGCTCTTGCGTTCGATGCCCAGCAACGTCCTCTGCCACATCGGCATTCGCTACGGTCTCAAGGGGCCGAATGCCTGCGTGACGAACCACAGTGTGAGCGGGTCGTTGGCCGTCGTCGAGGCCGCCGCGGCGCTGCGCGCCGGCGAGGCCGACCGGGCGCTGGCAGTCGGGCACGACGCGCCCATCGAGCCCCAGATGGTCCTGGTCTATCACCAGCTCGGGCTCCTCAGCTCCGACGGGCTGTGGCCGTTCGACACGCGGCGCAGTGGCGGCCTGCTGGGCGAAGGAGCCGCCGCGCTGGTCCTCGAGACGGAGGCGGCCGCAACCGCGCGGGGCGCCCGCGTCCTCGGCGAGTTTCTCGGCAGCGGCTGCGCCACCGATGCGGAAGGGCTGCTGGCCATTCGCCCCGATGGCGACGGGCTCGCCGGGGCGATCGTCATGGCACTCGACGACGCCGGGATCGGGCCGGGCGATGTCGGGATGATCGTGGCGCACGGAAGCGCTACGCGGCAGTCGGACGCCTCGGAGGCCGCGGCCATCCACCGGGTGTTCGCTGCCACGGTCCCGCCCGTCACCGCGTTCAAGTGGGCCTTTGGGCATCCCCTGGCCGCCTCGGGTACCCTGGATGCCGTGCTGGCCCTGATCGCGCTGCGCCGCGGCGTGGTCCCTGGCGTGGCGACCCTGCGCCAGCTGGATCCCGCCCTCGGGAACTTCCCGGTGTCCGCCAGGCCACAGGCCCCTCGCAGTGATGTCGTGCTTGTCCTGAACCGGGGCTTCGGTGGGTCCAACACGGCGCTCCTCCTCCGAGCCGCGGCCGGCAAAGCAGCCTCATGACGGACGAACCCGGCCCCCTCACCCGCTGCGGCATCGACACCGTCGAGATCGCGCGCGTCGAGCGGCTGCTCCGGGGGGCCACCCCCGAGGAGCTGCTCACGATCTTTTCAAGAGAGGAGCTGTGCGACGCCGGGGAGGGGCCGGGTCGGGCCGCCAGCCTCGCCGCTCGGTTTGCCGCCAAGGAGGCCTGCCTCAAGCTGTTCCCGCGCGAGGCGGCGCTGGGGATGATCGGCCCAGCGGACTTTGCCGTGGCACGCGACGGCTACGGCGCGCCGCGCGTGGTGTCCAGCCCGAGGGCACTGGAGTTGATCGCCCGGCATCGCCTCAAAGCCATTGCCGTATCGCTCACCCACGATAAGACAAGGGCCGCGGCCGTGGTCGTGGCCGACCCCGCCTAGATCTTCGGCCGCTACGGTTACATCCGCGACTACCCGGCGGAGCGCCTGCTGCGGCCGCCCGGATGCGCAGCTTGTCGTCCACCATGACGT
>Ga0070694_100000613_pt1 | contig 19717 bp, 16 predicted proteins | sample KBSK1251metaG_FD_65470 | JGI IMG/M metagenome (GOLD analysis project Ga0070694, IMG submission 65470) | Corn, switchgrass and miscanthus rhizosphere microbial communities from Kellogg Biological Station, Michigan, USA - KBS K1-25-1 metaG | ecosystem: Host-associated > Plants > Roots >... | reverse complement strand
CTCATGCGAGCAGCTCGCGGTAGAGCTGGAGGAGGCGCTCCACCGCGCTCTCGTGCGAGAAGCGCGCCTCCACCAGGGTGCGCGCGGCGCGGGCGCGCCGGGCCGCCGCGTCCGGGTCGTCGAGCACGCGCTCGATCGCGGCGGCCAGGGCCGGGACCGACTCGCTCTCGACGAGCAGGCCGGTCTCCCCGTCCGTGACCACCTCCGGGATCCCGCCGATGCGGCTCGCCACCACCGGGACGCCGGTCGCGAAGGCCTGGAGCAGCGCCTGCGGGACGCCCTCGGTGCGCGTCGAGGCGAGGACGAAGCAGTCCATGGTGCCGAGCAGCGCCGGCACGTCGGGGCGGAAGCCGGTGAAGACCACCGAGTCCGAGAGGCCCGCCTCCCGGGCCAGCTGCTCCACCCAGGCGCGGCGGATGCCGTCGCCGACCAGCAGGAGCGAGGCGCAGGGCCGCTTCTCGCGCACGCGCGCGAAGGCCTCCAGCAGCTGGGGGTGGCCCTTGGAGCCGCGGAACATCGCGACCGAGCCGATGACCGGGGAGCCCAGCCCGAGCTCGCGCGCGGTCTCGGGCGCCCGCCGGCCGAACGGAAAGGCCTCGAGGTTCACCCCGGCCGGGATCGCGATGACGCGCGCCGGCTCCACCCCCGCGGCGACCACCACGCGACGGATCGCCTCCCCGCTCGTGATCACCCGGTCCGCGAGCCAGCGATAGACCGGATTGGGTCCCCGGCGGATCGCGATCGAGACGTGCCGCGTGCGCACCACCGGCACCCGGCACAGCCGCGCGGCCATTCCGCCGAGCCACGCGTCGATCGAGCTGTGGGTGTGCACGAGGCTGACGCGCTCGCGGCGGATGACGCGGACCAGGGCCGCGAGCCCGCGCGGGTCGAGCGGGCCCCGCATGCGGACCGGCACCGCCTCCACCCCGGCCTCGCGCGCGCGCGCGAGCAGGCGGCCGTCGGGCTGGCAGGCGAGCAGGACGCGCCAGCCGCGCTCGGCCGTCCAGCGGGCCTCGTTGAGCGTGCGCACCTCCTGGCCCCCGAGTCCCGGCGAGGCCTCGGTGTGGAGGACGGTATTCACGCGACCGCGAGCCTCACCTCGCGCAGCACCGTCTCCGGATCGAGCCGCGTGAGGCAGACGTGATCGATGGGGCACGTGGGCAGGAAGCACGGCGCGCACGGCACCGGCCGCTCCAGCGCCCGCGCCCCGCGCCCGCGCGGCGCGGTGAGCCGTCGGTCCGTCGGGCCGAAGAGCGTCACGGTGGCGACCCCGACCGCCGCGGCCAGATGCGCGACCCCGGTGTCCCCGCTGACCAGGCAGCGCAGGCGCGCGAGGAGGCGCGGCAGGATCGCGGGCCGGTCCCGGCCCACCAGCGAGGCCAGCGGCGTCGCGGCCGCGCGGGCCACCGCGGCGGCGGTCGCCGCATCCTCCCCGGTGCCGAGCAGCACCGGGCAGAGGCCGCTCGCGGTGAGCTCCCGGGCGAGGCGACCGAACGCGTCCGGAGGCCAGAGCTTCGAGCTGCCGAAGGCGGCGCCCAGGTGCAGGCCCACGAGCGGCGTCGTCGCGTCGAGCCCGGCCTCCACCAGGAGGCCCTCGACCTCCGCCTCCGCCGCCGGGCTTTCCGGGAGCTTCCACTCGGGCGCCGCGGGCGCGCCGGCCACGCCGAGCAGCGAGAGCAGGGCCGCGTACTCGTCCACCTGGTGCCGCCGCGGCGCCGGCAGGGCCAGCGCGTCCGTGAGGAGCGCGCTCCGCCCGTCGGTGGCGTAGCCCACGCGCCGCCGGGCGCGCCAGCACATCGCCGCGAGCGCGGCCTCGAGCGAGCTCGGCAGCAGGAGCGCCACGTCCGGCCGGTTCGCGGCCAGCGCCCGGGCGAGCCGGCGTCGCGCCGCGAGGGGACGCGGGTAGCCGAGCAGCACGTCCCCGACCCCCTGCCCGGCCAGCAGCGGCGCCCAGCGCCCGACCAGGGTGATCCGCGCCTGGTCCGCCGCGCGGCGCAGGGCGGTCAGCATCGGAAGCGCCATCACGGTGTCTCCGAGCCAGTTCGGGGTCCGGACGACGATGTGGTCGGTGGGCGCGTCGAGACGAGGCCCGCTCACGAGCACGGCCTCCCGAGCGGGGCGCGGGCCAGGACGGCGGCGAGGAGCCGCTGCCACGTCTCGAGCCCGGCCTCGATTGCGAGCCGCACCGGCAAGACCCACACCGGCAGCGGCGGCGACGGCAGGTCGCGCATGCGCACCCAGTCCTTCTCGGTCGTGACCAGTCCCTGCGCCCCGGCCGCGCGCGCGTCGCGCACGAGCTCGGCGAGATCACCGGGGGTGAACCAGTGGTGGTCCGGGAACTCGGCGAAGCCCACGCGGCGGATCCCGGTGGCGTCGACCGTGTCGGCGAAGCCCTGGGGCGAGCCGAGGCCCGCGAAGGCGAGCAGGCGGCGGCCGGCCAGCTCGGCCACCGGAACCCGCCGGCCCCGCTGCGGCTCGAGAGCGTCCTGCAGGTGGTAGCGCGCGGCCAGGACCGCCACCGTCGGGTTGTGGCGGCGCACGGTGGCGGTGACCTCGGCCACCGCCTCCGGGCCCGGCGGATTGGTCACCACCACCACGTGGGCGCGGGCGAGCCCGGAGAGGGGCTCGCGCAGCATGCCGCGCGGGAAGACGCGGGCGTTGCCCCACGGCGCGCGACCCGGAACGACCACGACCTCGAGGTCCTTGGCCAGCGTGCGGTGCTGGAAGCCGTCGTCGAGCACCAGCGCGGTCGCGCCGCAGCGCTCCACCGCGACCCGCCCGGCCTCGTACCGATTCTCGCCCACCACCACCGGCACGCCGGGCAGGCGCTCGGCCAGCAGCAGGGGCTCGTCGCCCGCGGCGCGCGGCTCGGCGCGGATCCCCTCGCGATCGGCCACCACGTGCACGCCGCGCGTGAGGCGGCCGTAGCCGCGGCTCAGCACCGCGGGGAGCGCGCCCAGGTCGAGGAGGGTGCGCACCGCGAGCTCCACCGTCGGGGTCTTGCCGCTCCCGCCCAGGGTCAGATTGCCGACCGAGACCACCGGGCACGGCAGGCGTCCGGTGCGCAGCACGCCCCAGCGGTACGCGCGGTCGCGGGCGCCGAGGGCGGCGCGGTACGCCCAGCTGAGCGCGGAGAGGCCGGCGGTCACCACCGGCGTGTCGGGGTCCTCCCAGTAGCGGCGGAGCAGGACCTCGGGCGCGCGCCGCGGCGTGCTCACGTCCCCGCCGTGGGCCCGGGCCAGAGATGACGGGCGATCAGGTCGAGGGTGGCGCTCACCGCGCCCTGCCGCCCCGCGAAGGCCGCGCGGGCCGCGTCCCCGACGCGCCGGGCGAGGTCCCGGTCCTCCAGCAGGCACGAGAGCTCGCGCTCGAGCTCGAGCGCGTCCTTGACCACGAGCCCCCCACCGCTCCGCTCCAGCAGCAGGGCGCCCTCGCGGAAGTTGCTCGTGTGCGGCCCGTACAGCACCGGCTTGCCCCGCATCGCGGGCTCGAGCACGTTGTGGCCGCCCACCGGGACCAGGCTGCCGCCCACGAACACGACCTCCGCGAGTGCGTAGAGCGCGGCGAGCTCGCCGACGGTGTCGAGGATCACGACCGCCCCGGGGGCGCGCCCGTCCGGCAGCCGGCTCCGGCGGGCGGGAGCGAGGCCACGCTCGCGGACCAGGTCCACGACCTCGCCGGCACGCTCGGGGTGCCGCGGCGCGAGCAGGAGGGCGAGGTCGGGGCAGCGCGCGCGCGCCCGGAGGAAGGCGTCGAGGACGATCGCCTCCTCGCCCCGGTGCGTGCTGCCCGCGATCCAGAGCCGGTCGGTCGCGCGGAGGCCCAGGCGCTCGCGCCAGACCGTGTCGGCCGCGTCCGCCTCCGGAACGAGGTCGCTCTTGAGGTTGCCGGTGACCACCACCCGCTCCGCGGGCGCGCCCAGGGCCACGATGCGGCGGGCGTCCTCCTCGCTCTGCATCGCGAACACCGACACGTCGGCGAGCACGCGCCGCATGAGCCAGCGGACCCGGAGGTAGCGGCGGAAGGAGCGGTCGGAGATGCGGCCGTTGGCGATCATCGCCGGGGTGCCCCGGCGCGCGAGCGCGCGCAGGAAGTTGGGCCAGAGCTCGGTCTCGATGGCGATGAAGAAGCGGGGCCGGGCGGCCTCCAGCGCGCGGCGCACCGGACCGGGCAGGTCGAGCGGGAAGTAGCGGTGCACCGCGGTGCCCGCGAGCCGGTCCGCCACGATGCGGGCGCCGGTCGGCGTGATCGTGCTGACCAGGATGCCGAGCTCGGGCCAGCGCCGGTGAATGGCCTCGACCAGCGGCACCGCCGCAGCCGACTCCCCCACCGACACCGCGTGGACCCAGCAGCGGGGCTCCGCGGGCAGCCCGTCGCCGAGCCGGCCGAAGCGCTGGGCCAGGTCGTGGCCGTAGCCGGCGCGGCGGCGGCGGGTCAGGAAGGCGGGCAGATACGCCAGGAGCCCCATCCCGAGGACGGCGGAGTACAGCGCGTACATCAGGCGCGCGCCTCCTCGTCCACCTGCCAGGTGACGCTGCGGAGCGCGGCCTCCACGTCCTTGCGGGCGGCCTCGAGCGCGGCGCGGTCCGCGGCGGCCGGAACCCGGATGGGCTCGCCGAAGCGCATCACGCAGCGGGCGAACGGCTTCGGGATGCGGAACTCGTCCCAGGAGCGCAGGCGCCACTCCCGCGAGGCCCCGACCGCCATCGGCACGATCGGCGCGCCGGTGAGGCGCGCCAGCGCGATCACCCCGGACTTGAGCACCTCGCGCGGGCCGGTGGGCCCGTCCGGCACGACCACCACCTCGCCGCCGCGCCGGAGCGCGCCGGCGAGCTGGCGGAGCGCCTCCCCCCCGCCTCGCGAGGAGGAGCCGCGCACCGGGACGAGGCCGAAGCGCGTGATCCAGCGCGCCACCACCTCGCCGTCGCGCGACCGGCTGGCGAGCACGTGGCAGCCGCGGCGGCCGTAGAGATGGGGGAGGAGCAGGACCCGGCCGTGCCAGACCGCGTAGATCACCGGCGCGCGCGCGGCCCAGAGCGGCGCGACCGCGGCTTCCTCGCGCCGCACGCGGAGGGTGAGCGCGAGCGCGCGCAGCGCGACCGCGCCCAGCGGGGGGGCCACCGCGAGGGCGAGCGGCGCGGGGATCTTCATCGGGCCCGCGCGATCGCGAGCACCGCGCGCGCGGCGCGGCGGCCGACTCCCGGCTCGCCGAGCCGGGCGCGCAGCTCCTTGAGCGCGGCGCGCTGGGCGGTGGCGGCCACCGGATCCTCGAGCAGCCGCGCCGCCTCGCGCGCGAGGCGCTCGCCGGTCACCTGGTCCTGGATCAGCTCGGGGACCACCGCGCGCCCCGACACCAGGTTGGGGAGCCCGATCCACTGCACGCGCGCGAGCACGCGCGCGACGATCTCGGTGGTCCGCGAGACGCGATAGCACAGCACCATCGGCGTGCCGAGCAGGGCCGCCTCGAGCGTGGCGGTGCCGGAGGCGATGAGCAGCGCATCGGCGGCGGCCATGACCTCGTAGGTCCGTCCCTGCACCAGCGCGATCGCGGGCCCGGGGCCGGCGTGGCGCAGGTGGGCCTGCACCTGCTCGAGGGGCACGGTGGGCGCCAGGCCGAGCACGAACCGGCGCCGCCCGTCGTCGGCCGCGAGCCGTCGCGCCGCCTCGAGCATCGGGGGCAGGAGTCGCTCGACCTCCTCGCGCCGGCTCCCCGGCAGGAGGCCGATCAGCGAGTGGCCGGGGTCCGCGTCGAGGCGGCGGCGCGCCTCGTCGCGCGGGAGGTCGAGCGGGAGCACGTCGAGGAGGGGGTGGCCGACGAACTCGACCGGCACGCCGGCTCGCTCGTAGAGCGGCGGCTCGAAGGGAAAGACCGCGAGCACCCGGCTCACCCGTCGGGCCATCTGGCGGACGCGCCCCTGCCGCCACGCCCAGAGCTGGGGAGGGATGAAGTACACCACCGGCACCCCGGCCCGGCGCGCCCGGCGGGCGAGCCGCAGGTTGAACTCCGGGAAGTCGATCAGCACGAGCGCGCGCGGGCGCTCGGAGCCGAGCCGGGCCCCGAGCGCGCGATAGGCGCGATAGAGGGCGGGGATGCGGCCGACCGCCTCGCTCGTGCCGACCGCGGCGTGCGCGGTCGGATCCACCACCACGTCCATCCCGGCCGCGCGCATGTGCCCGCCGCCCATGCCCACGAGCCGCACCCCGGGCTCGAGCGCGCGCAGGGCGCGGCAGAGCGTGCCCCCGTGGAGATCGCCGGACGCCTCGCCCGCCGAGAGCATGATCGCCCCGCCCGCCACCGCGGACTCAGCGCCCGCCATCGTCGCTCACCAGCGCGATCCCCGCCCGATCCGCGAGCCGGACCACCGGCTCGCGGTCGACGAGCAGCACGCGTCCGGCCGGGACCGCCAGCGCGGTGGCCCCGCTCTCGCGCATCGCCTCGATCGTCGCGGTGCCGACGGTGGGGATGTCGAAGCGGTAGTCGTGCGAGTCGGCGACCGTCTTCACCACCACCGCGCCCGGCCCCGCGAGCCGACCCCCGCGCCGGATGGTCTCGTCTGTCCCCTCGGCGGCCTCCACCGCCACGGTCACGCCGCGCGCCCGCACCACCGTCTGGCCGATGCCGTCCTCGGCCAGACGCCCGGCGAGCCGGAAGCCCTCGCGGATCTCGGCCCATTCCGCCGCGGAGGGCGCGCGGGCGGTGAGGGTTCCCGCGGGGAGGAGCCACGGGCCCAGGAACTCGCGCTGGTCGAGGACCTCGATGCTCATGCCGGCGAGGGTGGCCACCACCATCTGGCCCAGCGCGGCGTCGGAGAGGCCGCCGCGCGCGAGGCCGCGGCCCGCCGCGTCGGCCTCGTCGTACCGGGCGAATGCGCTCGATTTCCAGAACTTGCCGACGAAGACCGCGGCCGCGACCCGCTCCGCGGCGAGGCCCGCGAGCACCGCCTGGATGTCGGTGATGGCGGAGGGGATCACGTGGTCGGCCGCCTCGGCCAGTCCCGGCGCGTCCTCGAAGGCGAACGCCACGACGCGCCAGCCGCGACGCCGGGCCTCCGCGGCGGCGCGGCCGGGAAGCGTCCCGGCCCCGGCCATCAGGCCGAGCGAACGCTCCACGGAAGATCCTCCGGCCAGGCGGTCTCGCCCCGGCCCTCGCGGATCATCCGCTCGATCTCCAGCGCGACGGCCAGCGATCGCAGGTCGTCCGCCTCGGGCAGCTCCACCGGACCGCTGCCGTCGACGGCCCGCACCGCCGAGATCAGGTGGCGGATCTCGAGCTTCAAGGGGTTGTCCTTGTGGACGAGGAGGTGCTCCACGAAGGAGGCCTGCCGGTAGCGGATGGACTCGCGGTTGAGGGTGTACTCCTGGGCGGCCCGCCGGTGGATCTGGATGTCCTGGTGCGAGTAGTCGAGGAAGATGTAGGCGTCGGGCTGGGTGATGGCGAGGGTGCGGATCTTCTCCTCGGTGGCCCGGCTCGCGGTGATGGTGGCCATGGCGCCGGAGTCGAACACGATCTGCACGTTGGCCACGTCGGTCACCGGCGAGTGCACCGAGGAGCCGACCGCGGTGATCTTGCGCGGCTCGCCTTCCACGAGGCCGAGCACGATGTCGATGTCGTGGATCATCAGGTCCATGACCACCGAATCGTTCTGCACCCGCGGCACGAAGGGTCCCAGGCGGCGGGACTCGATGAGGATCGGCCGCTCCACGATCTTGCGCAGCTCCTGGACCGCGCCGTTGAACCGCTCGACGTGGCCCACGTGCAGCACCCGGTTCTGCTGGCGGGCGATCCGGAACAGTTCCTTGGCCTGCTCGAGCGTGGAGGTCATCGGCTTCTCGACCAAGACGTGGACGCCCGCCTCCAGCAGGTCGCGCGCCACCGGGAAGTGCTGCTCGGTGGGGACGGCGACGGTGGCGAAGTCGATCAGGCCCGCGAGGTCGTGATGGTCGCGGAAGGCGCGCGCGCCGTAGGGGGCGGCGATCCTCTCCGCGCGGGTGAAGTCGGTGTCCACCACCCCGACCAGCTCGACGCCCCAGATCTCGGCGAGGGCCAGGATGTGGTACTGGCCCATGTGGCCGGCGCCCACCACCGCGCCGCGAACCCTGGGCTCGGTCCCGTTGGTCACGAGATCTCCCCCTCAAGGGCCCCGGCGGGGGCCCGGCCGGTCCGGGCCGTACCCGGGATCACGCCCCGTTTCGAGCCCTCGACGAACTCCACCAGCCGGGCCACCAGCGGGTGGCCGCCCAGCTCCTGCTTCACCTGCATGATCGCGGCGCCCGGGGCCATGCCGGAGCGGTAGAGCAGGCGGAACGCGGCCTGCACCTGCCGCCGCGAGGCCGCGTCGATGCCGCCGCGGCGCATCCCGATCACGTTGACCGAGCGGGCCACCGCGGGGATGCCGTCGGCCATGACGAAGGGCGGGACGTCCTGGGTCACCTTGGAGCAGCCTCCGATGTAGGCGTAGGTGCCGATGCGGCTGAACGGATGGATGCCGGTGAGTCCGCCGATCGTCACCCGGTCCTCGACCGTGATGTGCCCGGTCAGCCCCGCGTAGTTGATGACGATGATATGGTCGCCGAGGACGCAGTCGTGCGCGATGTGGCTCGAGGCCATGACCAGGCAGTGGCGGCCGACGGTCGTGTCGTGGCCCTCGTGGGTGGCGCGGTGGATGGTGACGTACTCGCGGATCGTCGTGTCGTCGCCGAGGCTCACGCCGACCGGCGTGCCCTCGCGGAACTTGAGGTCCTGGGGCATGCCGCCGAGGATCGCGCCGTGGCCCACCCGGCAGCGGGCTCCCACCCGCACCCGGCCCTCGAGCACCACGTGGGCGCCGATCTCGGCCCCGGCCGCGACGGTCACCTCCGGCCCGATCACGGTGTACGGGCCGACGCGCACGTCCGGCGCGAGCTCGGCCCCGCGGTCGATCACGGCGGTGGGGTGGATCACGCCCGGCGCTCCTCGAGCTCGCGCAGGCGTTTCTCCAGCGCGCGGACCCGCTTGATCAGCTCGGGGAGCTGGCTCTCCCCGGCCCAGATGCGCTTCTGCTCGGAGGTGGGCCGGCTCGGGATACCGCTCCACACCTCGCCGGCCGGGACGTCGCTGGGCACGCCGGACTTGGCGGTCAGGATCGCCCCCGCCCCGATCGTCACGTGGTCGGCCACTCCCACCTGGCCGGCCAGCATGGCCCGGTTGCCGACCCGCGAGGAGCCCGCGATGCCGACCTGCGAGACCAGGATCACGTCCTCGCCCACGTCGCAGTTGTGCCCGATCTGCACCAGGTTGTCGATCTTGGTGCCCCGGCGCACGATCGTCTCGCCGAGGGTGGCGCGGTCGATCGCGGTGTTGGCGCCCACCTCCACGTCGTCGTCGATGCGCAGCCCGCCCACCTGCGGGATCTTGACGTGGGCCCGCCCGTCGAAGGCGTAGCCGAAGCCGTCGGCGCCCAGGACCGCCCCCGAATGGACGACGACCCGGTTGCCGATGCGGACACCCTCGCGCACCACGACCCGGGGGTAGAGGTGCACGTCCTCGCCGAGCACCGCGCGGCGCCCGACGAAGGAGAGCGCCCCGACGTGAGTGCGCGGCCCGACCACCGCCTCCGCCTCCACCACCGCGAGCGGGCCCACGGAGGCCGAGGGGTCGATGCGGGCCTCGCGGGCCACGCAGGCCGTCGGGTGCACGCCGGGCTCGGCGCTCGGCTGGGGATGGAAGAGCCCGAGCAGCGCGATCAGGGCCTGCTGCGGGCGATCCACCCGGAGCAGCGGACCGGCCAGCCCGGTGACGTCGCGCGACACCAGCAGGGCCCCCGCCCGGCTCGCCTGGGCCTGCTTCAGGTACTTGGGATCGGTGAGGAAGGAGATCTGCTGAGGGCCCGCGACGTCGAGCGGCGCCACTCCCGCCACGACCAGGCCGGGGTCACCCTGGAGCGACGCCCCGAGCGCGTCGGCGAGCCGGCCGAGCGTGAACGAGACGCCGTCACTCACTTACTTCGTGGCCTTCTTGGTCTGGTCGTCGTAGGCCTTGAGGATGTCGTCGGTGAGATCGGCGTCGGCAGCCGCGTAGAGCACGCCGGCGCGCTGCCGCTCGACGACCACGGCGTAGCCCTTCTCCTTCCCCAGGCGCTGGATGAGCCCGGCGACGTCCTGGAGCACCTTCTGGAGCAGGGCGTCCTCCTTCTTCTGGAGCTGGGCCTGGAGATCGTCCACGAGGCGCCGCACGTCCCGCACCTTGCGCTCGAGCGCGTCCTGCTTCTCGCGCCGGGCGTCCGCGGAGAGGAGCTGGCCCTTCTTCTCCAGCTCGTCCCGCATCTTCTCCAGCTCGACCTTCTGTCCGTCGAGCTGGCGCTGCATGGTGGCCTTGTCCTTCTCCAGCTGCTCGCGGGCCGCCGCCCCCGCCACCGACCGGGCGAGGATCCGCTGGATGTCCACGATCGCCACCCGCCCGTTCGACGCCGAGGAGGCCCCGGGAGTCTGGGCCTGGGCGCAGATCACGCCGCCCGCGCTCGTCAAGAGCGCCAGCCCCGCCGCGGTCCACCACGCTGCCTTCCGTTGCCTCATGTGCTGCCTCCTCACCTAGAACGAGGAGCCGGCGGAGAAGTTGAAGTTGCCGAAGCTCTCGCCCTTCCTCTGGTCGAGTTTGATCCCGTAATCGACGCGGATCGGTCCGAAGGGCGAGTTCCACCGCAGGCCCGCCCCCACCCCGTGCCGCAGGTCGCCGATGTCGATCTTGGTGCCTCCCGAGACGTCAGGTCCCCATACCTGTCCTACATCGTAGAAGACGGCGGCCTTGATCCCGAAGAAAAGCGGGATCTGGTATTCGACGGTCCCCACGGCCTCGCTGTTGCCCCCGATCCGGGTGCCGGTGTTGTCCTTGGGGGAGACCTGGAGGGACTTGAACTGGCGCAGCGAGTTCGAGCCGCCCAGGTAGAAGCGCTCGAAGAGCGGGACCGGGTCCTTGCTCCAGCCGAAGGAGTAGCCGGCCATGAGGCGGAAGCTCAGCACGTGCTCGAGCCAGGGCAAGGGCTGGAAGTACGTCGTGGTGAAGACGCTGCGGGCGAACTTCTCCCCGAAGCCGACGCCCGCGAAGTCGACGCCGAGGGAGACGGTGCTGCCCCGGGTGGGGTCGTAGACGTTGTCGCGGGTGTCGCGGCCGAGGCTCAGCCCGATGAGAGAGGTGAGATGGGTCCCCTCCTGGGAGATGAGCTCCGGACTGCCCAGCTGATTGACGTCGCTGATCTTGTCCTGGCTGACCCGGTAGACCGCGTTCCACCGCGAATACTCCCCGATGGGATGCCCGAGCCGGATGTCACCGCCGAGGGACTCGACGGTGTAGTCCGGCAGGAGCCGGCGTGTGTTGAAGATGTCGAATCCGGCGGCCAGCGGCCGGTCGAAGAGCCAGGGCTCGGTGAAGCCGATGGTGCCGGTCTGGAGGTTCTCGCCGCCCCGCAGGCGGAGGAACACTTCCCATCCCTTGCCGAGGAAGTTCCGCTGCGACAGGTCCAGGGTGCCGAGCACGCCGTCCTGGGAGCTGTAGCCGCCGCCGATCGAGAAGAGGCCGGTGGGCTTCTCGGTGACGTCGATGTTGACGATGACCTTGTCCTTGGCGGACCCGGGCGCGGTCTTGGCCTCGACCTTGTCGAAGTAGTTGAGGTTGGTCAGGCGCTGCTTGGCCCGCGCGAGCTTCTGGCTCGTGAAGAGGTCCCCCTCCGCCATCGGGATCTCCCGGCGCAGGATCTTCTCCTCGCTACGGGTGTTGCCCGCGATGTTGATCCGCTCGACGTAGGTCTCGGGGCCCTCGTTCACCTCGAAGACGATGTTGACGAGCCGCCCCGGGGTGTCCTGCAGGGTGTTCGGGGTCACGTCCGCGGAGGCGCGCCCGATCGCGCTGTAGAGATCGGTGATCCCCGTCACGCTGTTCCGCAGCTTGGAGCGGGAGAACACGTCGCCCGGCTTCATCTCGATCCGCTTCCGGATCTCCTCGATCGGCAGCACCGAGTTGCCGGTCACGTCCACTCCGCCCACCTTGAACTGGGGCCCCTCGACCACCACGATCCGGATCGTGGCGCGGGCCTTCTCCCGGTCGATCTGGATGTCCGACGACTCCACCCGCGCCTGCACGTACCCGAAGTCGTTGTAGAGCTGGATGATGCGGTCCACGTCCTCGTCGAGCCGCTGCCGCTGGACCGTTCCCCGCAGGATGATGTACTCGCGCTCCTGCGTGTCCATCGCGCTCTTGATCTGCTTGGGGGTGAGCCCCTGGGCGCCCTCGATCACGATCTGATCGATGGTGATGCGCCGGCCCTCCGCGACGCGGTAGGTCACGGTGACGTCCCCGTCGGGGAGCTTCTCGACCTCCGGGGTGATGCCGACCTCGAAGTAGCCTTCGGTCTCGTAGAACTCCTTGAGCTTGTCGGCGCCGCGGTTGACCTCGACCGGGTTGTACACGCTGCCCAGCTTGAGGTCGATCTTCTCCTGCAGGGTGGCCGCGTCCTCTTTCTTGTTCCCCGCGAAGATGATGTCGCGGACGAAGGGCCGCTCGACCACCATGTAGGTCAGCTTGACGCCACCCTCGAAGTCCTCGACCTTCACCTGCACGTCGTCGAAGAAGCCGAGGGAGAAGATGGCCCGGATGTCCTCGGCGGTGCGGTTGGCCACGAAGGGACTGCCGATCTTGGCGCTGACCCGGCCGAGGATCACCGCTTCCTGCACCCGCCGGTTGCCCTGGACCGCGATCTCCTTGACGACGATCTGCCGATCAGCGGGGGTGGGAGCCTGCGCCAGGGCCGTGAACGGCCCTAGAAGGAGCGCAAAAAAAATGAGGAGAGCGTATCTCCCCCGAGCGGTCATGAAGGGCGTGGGTTCGTTCGCTTGGGTTCAGTGTTCCGCCAGCGCCAGCCGGGGCTCGGCCACCTGGACCTCGCGGAAGACGAGATCCTGCCCCTGCGCGTCCACCTCGATCCTCGCGCCGTCGCCGAACTGACCGCGGACGATGGCCTCGGCCAGCGGGTCCTCGACGAGCTTCTGGATCGTGCGCCGGAGCTGCCGCGCCCCGTAGGTCGCGTCGTACCCCTTCTCGACCAGGAGGTCGAGGGCGGCCTCGGTCGGCTCGATCTGGATGCTCTTCTCGCCCAGCTGGGTGTTGATCCGGTTGATCATCATCCGGACGATACTCGTGATGTCCTCCTTGCTCAAGGCGTGGAAGACGATCGTGTCGTCGATGCGGTTGATGAACTCCGGCCGGAACGCCCGCTTGAGCTCCTCGAGCACCCGCTCCTTCATCTTGTCGTGCGTGCTGTCCTCCCCCTCGGGCAGGAAGCCGGGCGAGGTCCGCTTGCCGATGAAGCTGGTGCCGAGGTTGGAGGTCATGATCAGGATCGTGTTCTTGAAGTCGACCACGTGGCCGACCGAGTCGGTGAGGCGGCCGTCGTCCAGCACCTGGAGCAGCATGTTGAACACGTCCGGATGCGCCTTCTCGATCTCGTCGAACAGCACCACCGAGTAGGGACGGCGGCGGACCTTCTCGGTGAGGAAGCCCCCCTCTTCGTACCCCACGTAGCCGGGAGGGGCGCCGAGCAGGCGGGAGACCGAGAACTTCTCCATGTACTCCGACATGTCGACCCGGATCAGGGCGTTCTCGTCGCCGAAGAGGTACTCGGCGAGGGTGCGGGCCAGCTCGGTCTTGCCCACGCCGGTGGGGCCCAGGAAGATGAACGAGCCCACCGGGCGACGGCTGTCCTTGAGGCCGGCGCGGGAGCGGCGGATGGCGCGCGAGACTGCGGCCACCGCGTCACTCTGGCCCACGATCCGGCCGTGGAGGGCTTCCTCCATGCGGGCGAGCTTGGCCGACTCCTTCTCCTCGAGCTTGGACAGCGGGATGCCGGTCCAGCGGGAGACGATGTACTCGATGTCCTCCTCGCTCACCGTCTGCGGCCCCTTGCCCTTGCGCTTGTCCCACTCCCGCTTCATGTCCTCGTCGCGCCCGCGCAAGAGCTTCTCTTTCTCTCGGAGAGACGCGGCCTTCTCGAACTCCTGGGCCTCGAGGTACATGTCCTTCTCGCGCACCACGCGCTCGACTTCCTTGCCCAGCTCCTTGATCTCGGGGGGCGGGGTCAGGGCCATGAGGCGGGTCCGGGAAGACGCCTCGTCGATGACGTCGATCGCCTTGTCGGGGAGCTGCCGGTCGGTGATGTAGCGGTCGGCCAGCTTCACCGCCGCGTCGATCGCCCCGTCGGTGATCTTCACCCGATGGTGCGCCTCGTACTTGTGCCGGAGGCCCTTGATGATCTCGACCGCCTCGGTCACCGAAGGGGCCCGCACGATGACGGGCTGGAAGCGCCGCTCGAGCGCGCCGTCCTTCTCGATGTACTTCCGGTACTCGTCCAGGGTGGTGGCCCCGATGGTCTGGATCTCGCCGCGGGACAGGGCCGGCTTGAGCATGTTGGAGGCGTCGATCGCCCCCTCGGCGGCGCCGGCCCCGATCAGGGTGTGCAGTTCGTCGAGGAACAACACCACGTTCTCGGACTGGCGGATCTCCTTCATCACCGCCTTCAGGCGCTCCTCGAACTGACCGCGGTACTTGGTGCCGGCCACCAGGGCGCCCAGGTCGAGCTGCAGGAGGCGCTTCTGGGCCAGCACGTCCGGGACCTCGTGGCCGACGATGCGCTGGGCCAGCCCCTCGACGATGGCGGTCTTGCCCACGCCGGGCTCGCCGATCAGCACCGGGTTGTTCTTGGTGCGCCGGGCGAGGATCTGGATTACCCGCTCGATCTCGGTCTCGCGCCCGATGACCGGGTCGAGCTTGCTCTCGCGGGCCAGCTGGGTGAGGTCGCGGGCGAACTCGTCGAGCACCGGGGTCTGCGAGCGCTTCTTCGGGCGCGGATAGTACTGGTCCCCCAGCAGCGCCAGCGTCTCCTGCCGGACCTCGTCCAGCCGGGCGCCGAGCGACTCGAGGATCTTCGCGGCGATGGACTGACCTTCCTTCATCAGGCCGAGCAGGAGGTGCTCGGTCCCGATGTAGTTGTGTCCGAGCTGGCGCGCTTCCTCGATCGAGAGCTCGAGCACGCGCTTGGCCTGCGGGGTGAACGGCACCTCACCGAAGGTCAAGGTCTTGGGGAATCCGGCCAGCGCCCGCTCGACCTCGGCCTTGACGGTCTCCAGCCGGAGACCCAGCCGCTGGAGCACCGCGGTCGCGATGCCCTCACCGTCACGGATGAGTCCGAGGAGGATGTGCTCGGTCCCGACGAAGTCATGACGGAACCGCCCTGCCTCTTCCCTGGCCAGGATGATGACCCGACGCGCCCGCTCCGTGAATCGCTCGAACACTGGGTGACCTCGCGCCTTTCTCGACTTCGGGTTGTCGTTCGCCCGGGGGCACTATCTGCCCCGATGCTTCCTAAACCTGCGATCAGTATATGCCTTCCGCCGCCCCGGCACTAGGGATTTCTTGGCCGGCTCCCCGTCACCCGGCTGTAACCCATTGAAACTGGTGACCTCACGGCCAGGGTACGGCTCGGCCGTCCACCAACCGGTAGCCGCGGTCGGCCTTCCGCGCCAGTTCGTGGTTGTGGGTGGCGATCACGAACGCGAGGTGGTGCTCGGCCTGTAGCCGCAGGAACAGGTCCCAGATCACCTCGCTCGTCTTCGGGTCGAGGTTGCCGGTGGGCTCGTCGGCGAGGATCACCCGCGGCCGCCCGACCAGGGCCCGCGCGATCGCGACCCGCTGCTGCTCGCCCCCCGACAGCTCGCCGGGTCGATGCGCCTGGCGGTCGGCGAGCCCGACCTCCTGCAGGGCGGAGGCCGCGCGCTCGCGCGCCTCCGGCATGCTGGCCCGCTGGATCAGGGCCGGCAGCATCGCGTTCTCGAGCGCGGTCATCTCCCCGAGGAGGTTGTAGAACTGGAAGATGAAGCTCACCTCCGTCCGGCGTAGCCTCGCCAGCGCCGCGTCGCTCCACCCCGAGACGTCCGCGCCGTCCCACAGCACCCGCCCGCCGGTCGGCCGGTCGAGCGTGCCGAGCAGGTGGAGCAGGGTGGATTTTCCCACCCCGGAGGCGCCGATGATGGCCACGCTCTCCCCCGCGTTGACGGTCAGGCTGACCCCGCGCAGGACGCGGACCGCTTCCGGCCCCATGCGGTACTCGCGCTCCAGCTCCTGCGCGACCAGGAGCGACTCACTCATAGCGCAGCACGTCCACCGGGTCCATGCGGGCGGCCCGCCGGGCCGGCGAGATGGTCGCGAGGAAGGAGATCACCAGGGTCGAGCCCACGATCATCGCGAAGTCGGAGCCGGTGAGCTTCATCGGCAGGTAGCTGATCTGGTAGACGTCGCCGGCGAGCCGGATGATCTTGTAGGTGTTCTGCACCCAGATCAGCAGGAGGCCGAACGCGCTGCCGGCCACGGTGCCCACCAGCCCGATCAGCATGCCGGCCACCAGGAACACCGCCCCGATGCTGCCGGCGCCCGCCCCCATCGCCTTGAGGATCCCGATCTCCTTGCGCTTCTCGGCCACCAGCAGCACCAGGTGACCGATGATCGCGAAGGCCGCGACCAGCACGATGATCGTGACGATCACGAAGAGGGCGAGCTTCTCGAGCTGGAGCGCGGCGAACAGGTTGCGGTTCATGTCCATCCAGTCGCGGATCCAGTAGGCCCCGTTCAGGCGCCCCGCGATGGCCAGCCCCACCTCCTTGGCGTCGAAGGGGTTGGCGAGCTTGACCTCGACCCCGGTGACCCGGCCGCCGAGCCCCGCGAACTCCTGGGCCGCCGCGAGCGTGGTGTAGGCGAGCGACACGTCGTACTCGTACATGCCGATCTCGACGTAGCCCGCCACCAGGAAGCGCCGCATCTTGGGCACGAGCCCCACCGCGGTCATCGCCCCCTGCGGGGAGATCACCGTGATGTGGTCGCCCGCGACCACCCCGAGGCTCCGGGCCAGCTCGCGCCCCAGGAGCAGGGCGGGCTCCGGCCCGGCGAGCAGCGGCTTGAGGCTGCCGAAGCGCACCTGCGCCGCGAGGGCGTCGCGCACCGCGGGCGTGGCCAGGTCGACCCCCCGCAGCAGGCCGCCGGTGGCTCCCCCGCCCGGCGAGGTGAACAGGGCCTGCTGCAGCACGAACGGGGTCGCGGAGATCACGCCGGGGACCGGGGCCACCCGCTCGGCGAGCGCCCCGCCGTTGGCGACCCCGCGCCCGCCCGCTTCCATGATCAGGACGTGAGGGTTGGCCGCGATGATCTTGTCGCGGATGCCGTCCTGGAAGCCGGTCATCACCGCCAGGACCACGATCAGCGCGCTGACCCCGAGGAACACGCCCCCGATGCCGATCCACACGAACAGGGACAGGTTCGTCCGGTGGCCGCGCGCCCGGAGGTAGCGCAGCCCGAGGAAGACCTCGAAGGGCAGGCTCGCCGGCCGCATCACGGGGCGGCCTCCGCCTCGTCGTCGCCGCCGTCGGCGCCGCCCCGCTCCGGCCGCAGGTGCGGGAACAGGATCACGTCGCGGATCGACGCGGCGTCGGTGAACAGCATCGCGAGGCGGTCGATGCCGATACCCTCGCCCGCGGTCGGGGGCAGCCCGTACTCGAGGGCGCGCACGAAGTCCTCGTCCATCCAGTGCGCCTCCTCGTCTCCCCGCTCGCGCTCCGCGGCCTGCTCCTCGAAGCGCCGCCGCTGGTCGATGGGGTCGTTGAGCTCGGAGTAGGCGTTGGCGATCTCGCGCCGGCACACGTAGAGCTCGAACCGGTCGACGAGCCGGGGCTGTCCCGGCTTCTGCTTGGACAGGGGGGACAGCTCGATCGGGAAGTCCACCACGAAGGTGGGCTGCACCAGGGACGGCTCCACCAGGGTGTCGAAGATCTCCTTCCACAGCGCCACCGCGCCCTCGTCGCCCCGGAGGACCGCCTGGGTCTTGCGGTCGCTCGCGAAGCCTCCGCGGCGGGTCGCGGCTTCCCCCAGCGCCCGGGCGTCGGTATCGGGCGTGATCGGAGCGCCCACCGCCTCGCTCAGGCCCTCGAAGAACGGCAGCCGCCGCCAGGGCGGGGTCAGGCGCACGGTGTCGCCCTGGTAGGTCAGGGTGTCGGCGCCGAGGAGAGTCTGGCCGAGGTGCAGGAACAGCTCCTCGGTGAGCTCCATCAGGTCGTTGTAGTCGGCGTAGGCCTGGTAGAACTCGAGCATCGTGAACTCGGGATTGTGCTGGGTGGAGACGCCCTCGTTGCGGAAGTTGCGGTTGATCTCGTACACCCGGTCCAGGCCGCCCACCACCAGGCGCTTGAGGTACAGCTCGGGGGCGATGCGCAGGTAGAGCGACATGTCGAGCGCGTTGTGGTGCGTCACGAACGGCTTGGCCGCCGCGCCCCCCGGGATCGGCTGCATCATCGGGGTCTCCACCTCGAGGAAGCCCCGCGCGTCGAAGAAGGCGCGCAGGGTTGCGATGAGGCGGCTCTTCATGACGAAGGCCTCGCGCACCTGGGGATTGACGATCAGGTCGATATAGCGTCTGCGGTAACGGGTCTCCACGTCCTTCAGACCGTGCCACTTCTCGGGCAGAGGCCGGAGCGCCTTGGTCAGGAACTCGAACTGCTTCACCGCCACCGTCAGCTCGCCGGTGCGCGTGCGGAACAGGTCGCCGGTGACCCCGATGAAGTCGCCGACGTCCAGGTCCACGAAGGCCGCGTAGGCGGGGCCGAGCACGTCGGCCCGAGCGTAGAGCTGGATCGGGCCGGAGTGGTCCCGCAGCACCGCGAAGCAGCTCTTGCCGTGGTGGCGCATCGCCATCACCCGCCCGGCCAGCGAGACCGGCCCCCCGCTCTGCAGCATCGCCTCGTCGGCGTCCTTGAAGCGCGCCTGGAGCGTGCCGCCCCAGTGGGTCACCGGGAAGCGCGCGCCGAAGGGGTTCACCCCGCGCGCCCGCCACGCCTCGAGCTTCTCGCGGCGGCGGCGCATCTGCTCGTTGGCGTCGGGGGGCAGGCCGGGGGATGTCGTCATGGAGGCGACGGTCAGGGCTGGGCGGCGGGGCGCGCGGCCGTGAGGTAGGCGCGGATGAACGGATCGAGCCCGCCGTCCATCACCGCCTCCACGTTGCCGACCTCCACGCCGGTCCGATGGTCCTTGATGATCTGGTAGGGCGCGAAGGTGTAGGTTCGGATCTGGCTGCCGAACGCGATCTCTTTCTTCTCGCCGGTCAGGTCGGCCAGCTCCTGCTTCTGCTTCTGCTCGTAGATCTGGAAGAGGCGCGACTTGAGGATGCGCATCGCGGTGTCGCGGTTGCGAAGCTGGGAGCGCTCGTTCTGGCAGGCCACCACGATGCCGCTCGGCAGGTGGGTGATGCGCACCGCGGAGTCCGCGGTGTTGACCCCCTGCCCGCCCGGTCCGGACGAGCGGTACACGTCGATCCGGAGATCCTCGTCGCGGACGACGACCTCCACGTCCTCGACCTCGGGGATCACCGCCACCGAGGCGAACGAGGTGTGCCGCCGGCGCGAGGCGTCGAAGGGCGAGATGCGGATCAGGCGGTGCACGCCGGTCTCCCCCTTGAGATGGCCGTAGGCGTACTCGCCGGTCATCTCGATGGTCACCGACTTGATCCCCGCTTCCTCGCCCGCGAGCAGATCCACCACCTCGGCCTTGAAGCCGGCCCGCTCCGCCCAGCGCAGGTACATGCGCATGAGCATCTGGGCCCAGTCCTGCGACTCGGTGCCGCCCGCGCCCGGATGGATGGAGAGGATCGCGTTCTTG
>Ga0070694_100000612_pt1 | contig 19719 bp, 18 predicted proteins | sample KBSK1251metaG_FD_65470 | JGI IMG/M metagenome (GOLD analysis project Ga0070694, IMG submission 65470) | Corn, switchgrass and miscanthus rhizosphere microbial communities from Kellogg Biological Station, Michigan, USA - KBS K1-25-1 metaG | ecosystem: Host-associated > Plants > Roots >... | reverse complement strand
CCTGGAACCAGGTCCTGTTCTCCTCTTTCCACCTCAAGGCCGCAAACGTCGGCGCCTACGTGGACGCCATGCGCGCCTTCGGGATCGAGGCCCTGGAATGCTACCCCTCCACGGGGTACATCCTGGCGCGCTTTCTCGAGGAGCGCGGGGAACGGCTGCCGCTCCGCCACCTGGTCACCTCCTCCGAGACCCTCCTGCCCATCCAGCGCGAGCTCATGGAGACGGTCTTCGGCACTCAGGTCCTGGACTACTACGGCATGTCGGAAGCGGTCCTCTTCGCCGGGGAGTGCGGCCTGAGCGACGGCTACCACCTGCACGCGGAGATCGGCATCGCGGAAATCGTCGATGAAGGGGGAGAGCCACTCCCCGTTGGCCGCCACGGCCGGCTGCTCGGCACAGGCCTCGTGAACCGCGCCATGCCCCTCCTGCGCTACGAGATGGGTGACATCTCCGCCCTCCGCCCGGAGGGTTGTCCCTGCGGACGGACGCTCCCGCGGCTCGATCCGGTGACCACCAAGGCCGAGGACATCGTGGTGGCGCCCGACGGGCGTCTGATATCCTCATCGACCCTGACGCACCCGTTCAAACCGCTGGATCGCGTGGAGAAGAGCCAGATCGTGCAGGAAGCGCTGGACCGGCTGCTCATCCGCATCGTGCCGAGGCCTGGCTACGGCGAAGAGGACACGCGACACCTGCTCCGCGAAATGCAGCGCCGGGTGGGGCAAGGCATGCAGATCCGGGTCGAGCTGGTGAAGGAGATTCCGATCGGGGCGTCCGGGAAATATCGCTGGGTGATCTCCAAGCTGCCGCTGGATTTTCGCCGGGGCGCGGTCGAGAACCTGTTCGGGAAAGAGGCGGAGGGATAGGGCGTGGCGCGCGCATCCGGGCACATCCCCTTCTGCATGCCGTGGACGGGCCGACAGGAGATCCGGCAGGTGACCGACGCGGTCCGATCCGGGTGGCTGACGACCGGCCCGAAGGTGGCGCTGTTCGAGGAGCGCATCCGCCGCATGGTGCGCGCCCGGCACGCCGTGGCAGTCAATTCGTGCACCGCAGCCCTGCATCTGTCCCTGGCCGCGGCGGGCGTCGGCCGTGGCGACGAGGTGATCACCAGCCCGTACACCTTTGCGGCCACGGGGGAGGCGATTCTGTATCTCGGCGCACGCCCCGTGCTGGCCGATATCGACCCCGTCACCCTGAACGTCAATCCCGAGGCCGTCGCGGCGGCGGTGACCCGCCGCAGCCGGGCGATCGTGCCGGTGCACATCGCGGGGCTCCCCTGCGACATGAAGGCGTTGATCGGCCTCGCCCGCCGGCGACGGCTCACGGTGATTGACGACGCGGCGCACGCCCTGGGGGCCCGGGTCGAGGGCCGCCCGATCGGATCGCTGTCCGACCTCACCTGCTTCAGCTTCTATGCCACCAAGAACCTGACGACCGGAGAGGGGGGGATGGTCACGACGGATGACCGGGAGATGGCCGCGCGCGTGCGCCGACTCAGCCTCCACGGCCTGTCGCGCGACGCCTGGAAGCGCTACACGCGCGCGGGCTCCTGGAGATACGATGTGGTCGAGGTCGGGTTCAAGTACAACATGACCGACCTGGCGGCGGGACTGGGCCTGGCGCAGGCGGCCAGGTTCTCGTCCATCCAGGCCCGCCGGCGATGGCTGGCCCGGCGCTACAGCACTCTACTGGCCGGCTGCGACGCGTTCGAGCTGCCGGTTGAGCCGTCCGGGGTGGTCCATGCCTGGCACCTGTACGTCCTGCGGCTTCGCCCCGGCGTGCTGGGCATCGGCCGTGATCGAGTGATCGATCTGCTCAGGGATAAGGGAATCGGCACCAGTGTGCACTTCCTGCCCCTCCATCTCCACTCATTCTACCGCCGGGAATTCGGGTACCGCCGGGGCGACTTTCCGCACACCGAACGGGAATCGGGACGGGCCATCTCGTTGCCGCTCTACCCGGGCCTGACTCGGGCGGCCCAGGACAGAGTCGTCGGGACGCTCCTGGACCTGGCCAGGCAGCGCCGGAGATGAACCCGGGGCGCGCCTACTGCCGGGGGTCGTTGAAGAGAGGGATGGACATCGCGCTGTCGATGGCGGCCCTCCCGATCCTGACCCCTGTCCTGCTATTGCTCGCAGCCGTAATCTTCGTGACTTCAGGGTCTCCGGTGCTCTTCGCCCAGGAACGGATCGGCATGGACGGGCGTCCGTTCAGACTCCTGAAGCTCAGGACCATGCGCAAGGATGCCTCGCAGGGGCTCCCCCTCACCGGCGCCGGCGACCGGCGCGTGACCAGGGTCGGGAGATTGTTGCGCTACCTGAAGCTCGACGAGCTGCCGCAGCTTTTCAATGTCCTTGCGGGAGACATGTCCCTGGTAGGGCCGCGCCCGGAGGTCCCGCCGTACGTTGCACGCTATGATCCCGAGCAGCGGAGGGTCCTGGACGCCCGCCCGGGACTCACCGACCCGGCGAGCGTCCTGTTCCGGGACGAGGAGGCGCTCCTGGGTTCCGTCCCCGATCAGTCCAGGGAGCGGTATTATCTGGAGGAGATCCTGCCCAAGAAGCTGGGAATGAACCTGGGCTACATTGACCGGGCGAGCCTGGCCTACGACCTGCTCCTGGTTCTAAGGACGATCCAAGTCGTAATCTGGCCGGGCAGGCCCTGAACCCGTCATTACAATCCTGAAACGACCGGCTCAGGTCTGCCGATTCTCTGTGCCCGCCGCGGGTTTTTGTTGACAAGGCATTGATACGACGGTATATAAGGCCTGCCCTCAAAACACGATGAAGCAATGGGATCGAGCGCGCCGACCGGGCCTTCCCCGGCGAGGCTCAACGGTAGAATGAGGCTGAACCGGTACCGGACGAAGCTGCTCTTCGTGGCGGGCGATGTGCTGGCCGTCCTGCTCGCCAACGTCCTGGCCCTCGCCCTGCGATTCGACTTCAAGTGGGCGAGCATCACCGATCCCGCCTTCCGCGCCAGCGAGCTGCTCCTGATCGATCTGATCCTGACGCCCGTGGTGTTCTATGTCATGGGCCTGTACCAGAGCTACTGGAAGTACACCGGCCTCGATGACCTGCTCCGTCTGGTGCGGGCCGTCGCCTACAGAACCGCCGGTGTGATCATCCTGTTCTACGCATTCGGCTTCGTCGGGTTGTCGCGCGCCGTGGTGATCATCGACTCGGTGCTCCTCCTGATGCTGACGGGCTTGCTGCGTCTGGGGCCCCGATTCCATTTCGAGTTCTTCTCGGCGCGACGGCGGGGCTCCGGACGCAGGACGCTGATCGTCGGAGCGGGCGACACCGGAGAATCGCTGCTCAGGGAGCTCAAGAAGACGCCTCACCTCGACTACAACCCGATCGGCTTCGTCGATGACGACGTCGAGAAGATCGGCATCAAGATCCACGGTGTGCCGGTCCTGGGAGACACCCGGTCCCTCGAGAAGACGATCGAGGAGTACGGCGCCCGCGAGGTGATCATCGCCATTCCGGGGGCGTCGGGGAACGCCATGCGGGAAATCTTCGACGTGTGCCGGCGCACGGGGGCACATTTCCGCACGGTCCCGACCCGTGGCGAGCTGCAGCGCGGTGCGGCGCGCATCATCCAGATCCGGCTGGTCGACCTGGAGGATCTGCTCGGGCGCGAGGTGGTCAGCCTGGACAACCAGGTGCTCCGGATGAGCCTGAGCGGCAAGAGGGTGCTGGTGACCGGTGCCGCCGGCTCGATCGGGCGCGAGCTGGCGCGCCAAATTGCGTCTTACGAGCCGGACCTGCTCGTCGTCCTCGATCGCAACGAGAACAACCTGTTCTATCTCGAGGCCGAGCTGCGCGAGGCCCACCCCCTCCTGGATCTCGTCGCGGCCGTCGGGGACGTGCTCGATCAGGGGCGATTGGCCCGGCTTTTCCAGGAGCACCGGCCCCAGGTGGTGTTCCACGCGGCCGCCTACAAACACGTGCCACTGATGGAAGGCAATGCGGTGGAGGCGATCAAAAACAACGTCCTGGCCACGCGCATCCTGTCGCAGGCGGCGATCGATGCCGGGGTGGAGCGTCTCATCTACATCTCGACCGACAAGGCGGTCCGTCCGACGAGCGTGATGGGGGCCACCAAACGTCTAGGAGAGCGCCTGGTCAAAAGTCTCGGGACCGAGGCGACCCGGTTCATCGCCGTGCGCTTCGGGAACGTCCTGGGCAGCGACGGATCGGTGGTCCCGACTTTTCGCAAGCAGATCGCCGCTGGCGGGCCCGTCACGGTGACCCACCCGGAGGCGACGCGCTACTTCATGACCGTTCCCGAGGCCGTCCAGCTCGTTCTCATGGCTGGGGCGATGGGGGAGGGGAACGAGACCTTCCTCCTTCAGATGGGCCAGCCGGTCCGAATCGTGGACATGGCCAGGAACATGATCGAGCTCTCGGGCCTGAAGCCGGACGACGACATCAAGATCGTGTTCACGGGACTGCGTCCCGGAGAGAAGCTTCACGAGGAGCTCAAGAACGACGCGGAGGAAGCGCTTCCGACGTCCAATGACAAGATCATGATCCTGACCGGTGTGGAACCGCTGGGCCGGGGCGAATGGAGTGACCTCGAAGCGCTGGAAGGAGGGGCGCTCGAGGGGCGCTCCGAAGAGGTGCTGGCTGTGCTGAGAAGGCTTGTGCCGGATTATGTCCCGGATGTTGCGATGCTCCCCCGGATGTCCGGGATCCCCGGGCAAAAGGTCGTTGATCTCTTTCCCAAAAGACGCCTGGATGCCCAGATCTGAACCCTTCGGTGATCGTGAGCGACGGTAACCTCCTCACTCTCAGGCCCGGTGTCCTGATTCTTGCGGCGGCCGCCCTGTGGCTCCAGGTGCCAATCGCTGCCCGGGGCCAGACGTTCCGGACGACCAGCGAAGGCCTGAACGCGGGCCACTTCGTGCTCTATCCCTCGATGGCACTGGAATACACGCAAGACGGGAACGTATTCTACAGGAACCAGGATCGTCCCGGCGAGTCGATCATCCAGTCTGGAATCTACGTCCTGCGACCCCGGATTCTCGTCGACCTGCCCATTGGAGCGGGGCGGGTGCGCTGGGTCTATTCGCCGGTGTACCGCGCCTACACGAGCGAGATGTTCCGAGAGACGAAGCGCTTCAGCCATTTCCTCGATATCGAGGCCACCCGGTCCGGTCCGGTTGTGTCGGTCCGTGCCACCGAGCACCTGGTTCGGGGCACGATAGAGCTCCAGGAAGTCGATCGTGGAGGAGAAGCCATCTTCGGCCTCGTTCCTTTCACCACGCATTCCCCCGAGCTCGAGGTCACCGTGAAGGCGGGAGCCAGGAACGGACTGTCGCTCCTGCCCCGATACTCGGCGGTGCGTTTCGAGGAGAAGGGATCGACGGCTTTCTTCAGCTACCGCAGGAAGGAGATCGAGGCGCGCTTCAGCCGCGCGCTCAGCGAGCCGACCGCCCTTTATGCGTACTACACGCTTGACAAGACCGACCAGGAGCGCGAACAGATCCTTTTCGGGGACGTGAGTCTGGACGCTCGCACCATCGGGGTGGGACTGCGCCGGACGCTCAACCAGGAGGTCCTCACCTCCATCGCAGCGGGCTACAAGTCGATCGACTTCAGGGGCGGCTCGAAAACCGACTTTACGGGACCTGTGTTGGACGCGCGCGCGACCTGGCATATTGGAGACGACACTCTTCTCGATGTCTCCGTCGGCCGACAGGCCTACCAATCCTTTTTCGTCAACAACAACTATTACATCGATGGGGAGGCACGTTTCCATCTGCTGCACCAGGTCGGCCAAAGCGTGTACTGGGACGTCTCCCTTGCCTACCTCAACAATGTCTACGCCGATCCTCTGGACATCTCCGTGACCGCCGCCACGCCTCCCGAACTCGACGGCGACGGGGACGGCAGGATCGACGGTTACGAGGTGCTCGCACCCTCGGTCGGGCGCCGTCGCCGTGATAACGTCTATCGACTGCAGGTGGGGGCCGGCTGGCAGCCCGTCCGGACGCTACGCGTTTTCATCGGCTATAATGGCGAGCGTCGGTCGTCGAACATCGAACAATCATTCGCCGGGGGAGTCTTCGAGCCCTTCGACTATTCCGTGAACCGGATTTTCTTCCGAATTGAGGCAGGGTGGCTGTGAGCTCAGGACAAATCAAGTTAGCGGCGGCCGTGGGAATCGCTCTTCTGGCCGGCGGTATCTCGACACCGCTTCCCGGCCAGGGAGAGGGTGTCGGCGTTGTTGTGGAGAGCCTGGGGTTCGAGGAATTCGAGGGAGGTGGCGGTGTTCGCCTGCAGGCGTCGGGACCTCTCTTGGCGTTCACCTGCACCGTCCCCTCCAAGGAATCACGGGATCTGATCGTCGAGATTCTGGGCGCGACCACAAAACTGCCGGTCCGCGTGGACCTTAAGAATCTCATCGTTCCGGAAGCTTCCATCGAGGAGGGCCTGGGCGGGGGGATCGGCGTACGGATACGACTTGCGATCGGAGAGGGTTTGTTGCAGGGGATCGAGCAGACGAGGCGCGGATTGCTTTTCCGGTTCGGCCGCTTCGGTCCGTCGGGGGCCGGTGAATACCGCATCGGCGTCGGCGACAAAATCGAGATCGGCGTGTTCGGCCACGAGGATCTCGCCAAGGTTGTTGAAGTGCGCTCCGACGGCACCATCAACTACCCATTAATCGGTGACATCGGAGTCGTGGGCAAGACCGCCGCCGAGATTGACGCGGATCTCACGCGCGTTCTGGGAAAGGACTACCTTGTCGATCCCCAGGTGAGCGTGGATGTTCGCGAGTACCAGAGCCAGTGGGTGACGATCATTGGAGAAGTCCGCACACCCGGGAAATATATCCTGAAGAGAAACATGCGGGTGATCGACGTACTGGCGGAGGCGGGCGGCGCGACCAAGGAGGCCGGTTCCCAGATCCTGATCACCCGCCTGAACCCGGATGGCCCTCCCCGGCAGATCGCGCTGGATCGAAACCGGCTCTTAAGCCAGGATAACGGGGAGACGAACATCCCGCTGCGGCATGGCGACATTCTTGCGATTGGAGAAAGAGAACTCTTCTACATCCGCGGCGAAGTGGCGCGTCCCGGCCCGTACCAGTTCGAGAGCGGGATGACCATCATCAGGGCGATCAGCTACGCGGGAGGGTTCAGCCAGTTCGCAAACCGGAAACAAGTGGACATCCTGAGAGCCGGTGGGAAAGGCGTCCAGGAGAAGATCACGGTCAATTTGAAGGCGATCGAGGAAGGGAAGAAAGTGGACCTCCCGCTGCGTCCGGGCGATACCATTATTGTGCCCCGTCGCATTTTCTGATGCGGTCGATCTCACAAAAGCCTTGCAAACAGGGACTTTGGTGATAGTATTATCTCATGCTTGAAATGACATCCTCCGCGGACGAGAAGCGAGAGGTGCATCTCCTTGACTACTGGCGCGCCATCTGGCGCGGTCGTTGGACCGTCCTGAGCATCTTCGTGGTAGTGGTCACCCTGGTTTCGATCGGCACCTTCACCCAGAAGCCGGTGTACCGGGCGGAAGCCAAGGTGGAAATCACGCCGCAGTCGCGCAAGGTTTCTCCGATGGCGGACGTGGCGGAGCTTGGAGCGACCCAGTACGGATGGTTTGCCGAAGAGCGCTACTTCAACACTCAGTACGAGATCATAAAAAGCCGCGACGTTGCGAAGCGGGTCTTCGACAGCCTGGACCTCTACAACCACCCACAGTTCAAAAAGAGCAACGACCCGATCGGGGCCCTTGCGGGGATGATCGAAGTGGAGCCGGTGAAGGACACCGGCATCGTCGGTATCAGCTTGGAGGGGCAGGACCCGGTGGAGATCGCTGCGTGGGCCAACACCATCGCCGAAGCGTACGTGGATCGCAACATCGACCAGGCGGTCGAAGCGACCTCGAGAGCCGTGAAGGCGCTTCTGAGCGAGATCGCGCCGCTCCGCGAGAAGATGGAGGACACCCAGCGGGACACCTTCGAGTTCGCGGAGAAGGCGAATCTGTACGTTCCGGAAAACCAGCAGAAGATCACGAACGAACGGCTGTCGACACTGCAGGGGGAGCTGACGGAGACGCAGGTTAAGAAAGGGGAGCTCGAAGGGCTGCTGAAGCAAATCGACACCATCCGGCAGAACCACGGGTCTTTCGAGAGCATCCAGCAGATCAGCAGCGATCCGGTCGTCCAGGAGATGTACCATGTGAAGGTCGGCTTGGAGCGTGAATACGAACGCCTCCTTGTCACCTACAAGGACAAGCACCTCCGCGTCCTCGAGAAGCAGAAGGAAATAGAGGAAATCAACCAGAAGATCGCTTCGGAGGTGGAACGCCTCATCAGCGGGCTCAGGTCGCAATACGATCTCCTGAAGGACCGCGAAGCCAAGATGATCAACGCGATTGACCGGACGCGAGTCGAGAGCCTGCAAGTCAACCGAAGGGCTTCAAGCTACGAAATGGTCAAGGGCGAGGCGACCGAGACCAAGCGCATCTATGATCTCATCAGCACGCGGGTGAAGGAGATCGACCTGAGCTCGAGCCTTCTCAACAACAACCTGCGCATCCTGGACAAGGCCCCTGTCCCGAGTGTGCCGGTGCGGCCGCGGACAGTTCTCAACCTGACCATCGGCCTGTTGCTCGGCCTCATTCTGGGCGTCGGGACGGTCTTCTTCCTGGATTATATGGACAACACCATCCGGACCTCCGAGGACGTGGAACAGTACCTCAGGCTGAATCTTCTGGCGATTGTTCCCAAGCAGGCAGAGGGGACGCAGTCCGCAGTGAAGGAGGCCTATCAGACGCTGCGGACCAGCTTGCTGTTCTCCCGGAAGACCCGCGCCGCGAATCTGGTGCTGATCACCAGTGCCGGCCCCCAGGAGGGCAAGAGCATCACGACTGTGAACGTTGCGCGGACGCTGGCCACGGCCGGGGAGAGAGTGATCATCATTGACTGCGATCTGCGCCGGCCGGCCATCCACCAGCGCCTGAATCTCAGCCGCGACAGCGGGATCACGAACTACATCCTGTCGACCAGCGACGACTGGAGGATCTACGTCAAGGAAACGGACCAGAAGAACCTCTACGCTTTGACCTGCGGTCCAATCCCGCCCAATCCCGCGGACGTGTTCGGGCACGAGCGCTTCCTTGCTCTCCTGAAAGAGTTGCGCGCGAGTTTCGACTGGGTGTTCATCGACTCGCCGCCGGTTGTCTCCCTGGCGGATTCCATGATCCTCGCCTCGTTCGCCGATATGGTGGTGTTCGTCGTCAGGCACAACGAGAACGACAAAGAGCTGATCCGGCAGTGCGTGTTGAACGTCCGCAAGATCAATCCGAATGTAATCGGGGCCGTTCTTAACAACGTCGACCTGGACCGCTCGCACTACAAGGACTACTACTACGTCGGCTATTACTACTACGGGGAGTCGGCCGGCAACAAGAAGGGGCGCCGCCGGAAGGGCAGCGCACCGATCGCGGCCGTGTCCGATGCCGAGGTCGAGACCAAGCGCTCAGTCGGCTAGGCGGAGCCTCCCATTCCGATGACCGCGGACGCCCCCCCCGAACCATGCGGGAGCGCCGAGGAGCGGGCCGAGCACGATCGGCTGCTGCGGCTCGACGAAACCTACAGCTCCAGTCCCTACTATCAAAAAATCTGGTTGACGGAAAGCCCGGCGTCCCGGCTGATGGCCGAGCGGAAGTGGGCAATGATCGCGTCCGTGCTCCGGGAGGAGGGTCTGGACGTCAGGTCGGCATGGATTCTGGATCTCGGAGTCGGTTCGGGCAGGGACAGCGCCGGGTTCAAGGGTCTGGATGTGCGGCCCGATCGGTTCGTGGGACTCGATTTCCTCGAGTTGCGCGCCCGCAAGGCTCACCAGGTCAATCCCTGGATGAGGACCATCGTCGGGGATGCGGGCAACCTTCCCTTTCCCGATAATCGCTTCGACCTGGTGTACCAGTCCACGATGCTGTCGTCGGTCCTGCAGGCGGGAAGGCGCGCGAGAATTCTCCGGGAAATCGGGCGGGTTCTGGTCCCCGGTGGGCTCCTTCTCTCCTACGACACGCGCTACCGGAACCCGTGGAACCCGCACACGCGCCCGCTGCGCGCCGCTGAATTCAGGCATGGATTCCCCGGCTGGCACATCAAGGCGTGGAGCACCACGGCAATACCGCAACTGCAGCGCGCCCTGGCGCCGATATCTCCCTGGGCGTGCCGACTCCTGGAAGGCGTTCCATTCCTGCGCTCCCATCTCCTGGTCGCTGTGAGAAAAGCGTAGCCCGGACCTAGAGCTCTTGACATCGCTCGAGGTCAACCCCGCCATCTCGTCCACGAATCGGAGATCAGGGCTGCTTCGGAGATTTCTTGAACAGGTACTGCGCACACCCCGACCCGAAGAGCCCGATGCTGGAAGCGACATCGAGGGATTGGATGTGGCTGAATCCCAGATTGGACAGAAAAGTCTGCACCTCCTCGGGAGACGCGGATTCGTATGGATAACCGCCCAACCAGTCGTGCACGTCGTTCCTAGCCCGCATGCCTCGGCCCGGTCCTCCATCCGGATCCCCGGCGAAGCCGGGGAGCGGATTGCGGCCTGCCAACACCTTCCGCAGCGCCGCAGCGGCAATGTAGAGAATACGGATGGGGAACTGCACGGTGCCGGGGCTCTGGGAATAGAATCGCTTTTCCCGTTCCCAGAAGCCGCAGAAACGCGTCTTCTGATAGATGGCGATGGCAAGGTACCCCCCGTCCACCACCAGCGCGCCGGCCCTCCTGATCGCCTCCCACATCGCGCCGGTGTGATGGAGCACACCCCAGGAATATACGACGTCGAAGCGGCCGAAGTCCTCTGGAGTCATCTCTAGGACGCTCTTCTGATGGCACTCCCACTTCCGGCCGGGGGCATAGGCGCGCAGGGTGGCCTGCGTGGTCTCAACCGATTCGGCATCGATATCCGTCGCCACCACGTGGTCGCAACCGAGGCGGAGTGCGGCCACCGAATGAAGTCCCGATCCCGATCCGATGTCGAGAAGGCGCTTATCTGCGAGACCGACCGATCCGAGAAGGCGGGCCATCCCCCGTTCGGCCTGCGCGATCTTCCCGCTGTCGATGTGCTTCGCGTAATCGCGCCAATTTCTGCCGAACCGAAAATGACTCGAGACGTCGCGAGGATCTTCACTCCCGTCACGGCCCGCCATGACAATTTCTCCTGAAGTCCGAATCATCACCGGCCCGACTACGTGTTCAACGACTTGCCGCCTCGACGGGCCCTGGGAAGTCGCCGCCGGAAGTGCTCGATCGTCTTCAGGAGGCCCTTCCGGAGGGAAACCTCCGGTCTCCATCCCAGGACTTGCTTGGCCAGAGAGATGTCGGGCTGGCGCACCCTTGGATCGTCAGTGGGCAGCGGCCGGTGGATGATGCGGCTCCTCGCGCCCGTCAGCCGGATGATCGTCCGGGCCATCTCCATGAGAGTCATCTCGTCAGGGTTGCCGAGGTTCATCGGGCCGTGGTGTGGGGAGAGCAGAAGCCGGTAGATGCCTTCGACCAGGTCGTTGATGTAGCAGAAAGATCGCGTCTGGGATCCATCGCCGAACATGGTGAGAGGCCGGCCGGTCAGGGCCTGGGTCATGAAGGCGGGAATGGCGCGTCCGTCATGGAGGCGCATCCTGGGTCCGTAGGTGTTGAAGATGCGCGCGATTTTCGTGTTGATCCCGTGAGTGTTGTGGTAGGCGACGGTCAGCGCCTCCGCGAAACGCTTCGCCTCGTCGTAGACTCCGCGGGGGCCCACCGGGTTGACGTTGCCCCAATAGGCTTCCTTCTGTGGGTGCTCAAGGGGATCACCGTACACCTCGGACGTGGAGGCCAGAAGGAAGGTGGCCTTCTTCGCCTTCGCCAACCCGAGTGCCTTGTGGGTGCCGAGCGACCCGACCTTCAGGGTCTGGATGGGATGTTCCAGGTAGTCCCTCGGGCTGGCCGGGCTCGCGAAGTGAAGAATGTAGTCTACGGGACCTTCGATGTAGATATAGTTGGTGATGTCGAGCTCGATGAAGCTGAAGGAGCGGTTTCGAATGTGGGCAATGTTGTCCGTGCTGCCGGTGAGCAGGTTGTCGACGCAGACCACCTCGAACCCCTTGGTCAGGAAATAGTCGCAGAGATGTGAGCCGAGGAAGCCGGCACCCCCGGTGATCAGCACGCGGGGCGGACGGCGCGGGACGGAACGGCCGGGACGGCGGGGTGCGCGTGGTTTCATGATGCCCGAGACAACCTCCGAATTCGAGGGACGGACTATACCATCAGCGGCGCACGGTCTAACACCCGGCCTCGATTCCGTGAATCGGCGGTCTGCGGGCGCCTCGTGGACCGCGCACCTGGTGGTTTTCAGCCTCGCCCTTCTGGTCCGACTGGCGTTCCAGGCGGAAATCGCGGGGTTTCACACCCCTCCCCGCGATGATGCCGAGCTCTATGACAGTATCGCCGTCAGCCTGGTGCACGGGGGCGACTACGTCGACGGGGAGGGGTTTCGATCAAGACGCGCCCCGGCCTTCCCCATCCTGCTGACGGGAGTGTATGGCATCTTTGGGCACAGCTGGGCCGCCGCCCGTGTGGTGCAGGCGATCCTCGGGGCCGCCGCGTGCTCGATCCTGCTCGCGATCGGCGTCTCGTACCTTTCTACCGGGACCGGCCTCCTGGCAGCCCTTGCGTGTGCGCTTTCCCCCAGCACCATCTTCTGGTCCGGCTCCCTCCTATCGGAGCCTCTCTGCACGCTGCTCACGGTGGCCTCGATCGGCGCTCTGGTCAGGAGCCATGGCGGCCTGCGCCCGACCGTTGCCTGGTCCGCTCTGGCGGCCCTGACGGCGCTGACGCGGCCCAACATGGGTCTGGTGTTCCTGCTGGGATTGGCCTGGATTCTGGCTCGTGGGGGAAAGCGGTCGATGCAGCGGGCCCTGGCGGCGATCTTTACTTTCGTCCTGGTCCTCATCCCCTGGACCATCCGGAACCATTCGGTCCACGGCCGGTTCGTCCCCATCACCACGATGGGAGGCGTCGTCCTGTGGCAGGGGAACAATCCTGTCGTCGCGTCCACGCCGGAGCTTCGGGGACGGTCCCTGCCGGGCGATCTCACCAGGGAGGATCCGGACGCCGCCGTTGGTGAAGCCGAGTCGGATCGACGGTTTTTCCTCAAAGCGCTCGGGTTCATGCGCGAGCGGGCAGCCGACATGCCCGGCCTGATCACCTGGAAAATCGTCAGGTTGTGGAACCCGTTCCCGGACCTGGACAGCGCCTTGCAGGAATGGATCGCGACCGTCACCCTGCTTCCCGTCTTCGGCCTCTTCGGGATTGGCCTCGTGATGGCATGGCGGAACCATGACCGTCGCATCCTGCCGATTCTGATCCCGATCCTGGCGGTGACGCTCACCGGCGCCATCTACTGGGCCGATGCCCGCATCAGGGCTCCTGCGGATCCGCTCATCCTTCTGGTGGCCGCCTATGGATTCGAGTCGCTGCTCCTCCGGGTGAGAGCTTCACATCGTGCGGGGCGCCTGTTGCTATAATCCCACGCGAGGAGGCCAGATGGGGGATCGTCGTGACCTTCTGCCCGTGAGAGAACGATTCTCCCTGTGGCTCGGGGCGGTCCTGGCGAGCGGCCTCATCCGCGCTCTCCGGCGATTCCTGCGCATCTCGTACATCGATGAGCATGTGGTGCGCGCGCTTCACCGGGAAGGCCGGCCGTACGTCCACGCGTTCTACCACGACCAGCTCCTCATGATGACCTATTCCTACCTCGGTCAGGAGTACGGCCGCCGCCTCGCGGTGCTCAGCAGCCGCCACCGGGACGGAGAATACGTCTCGCGCACGCTGGAGCGGTTCGGCCACGTGATGGTGCGCGGGTCGACAGGACGCGGCGGCGCGGCGGGGTTGAAGGAGATGATCCGCCATCTCCGGGCCGGGCGGGACGCGGCCTTCGCGACCGACGGGCCGAGAGGCCCTCGTCACCAGGTACAGATTGGCGTCATCGAGGCGGCCCGGCTCGGAAGGGCGCAGGTGGTGCCGGTGGCGTTCGCGTCCTCTAAAAAAAAACTCTTCGATCCTGGGATGCCTTCCAGATCCCGCTGCCTCCGGCCCGTGCGGTGTTCCTCTACGGTGAGCCGATCGGCGTCCCGCCGGACGCCGATCGGGAGGGGATGGAGGCCAGGCGCCGGGATCTGCAGTCGGCCCTCGACCGCTTGACCGCCGAGGCGGAGACGCTGGCGCAGGCCGGCGCCCGGCCGGCCGGCGCCCCGGGAGGGGCGCCTTGAGCGGCGTTCCGGCCCGCGTGCTGATCGTCGCCGGCGAGGCCTCGGGCGACCTCTACGGAAGCCTGGTGATGCGGGCCATGTCGGCGGCGGGCCGGCCGGTCGAGTTCGCCGGAATCGGCGGCCCCTCGATGCGCGCCGCGGGGATTCAGGCACTGGGGGACGCGGGGGCCCTGGGAGTCACCGGGTTCCTCGAGGTGCTGGGGAGCGCCCGGGCGATCTGGGGGGCGTACCGGGATGCGGGGCGGAGGCTGTCGTCGCCCGCGGCCCGCCCGGACCTGGTCCTGCTCATCGATTACCCGGATTTCAATCTCCGCCTCGCGAAAAAGGCGCGCCGGAACGGCGTCCCGGTGCTCTATTTCATCAGCCCCCAGGTCTGGGCCTGGCGGAAGGGCCGGGTCGGACAGATCGCCGGGACGGTGGACCGGATGCTGGTCATCCTGCCGTTCGAGGAGGCGATCTACCGCGAGTCGGGCGTCCCGGTCGAGTTCGTCGGCCATCCACTGCTCGACCTGATGCGCGTGGAGCGCACGCGCGACCAGGCGCTGAGGCCGCTTGGCCTCGATCCGAAGCGGCCGGTGGTCGCCCTGCTTCCCGGCAGCCGCGGCAACGAGCTGCAGGCGCACCTGCCGGAGATGCTCGGGGCCGCGGTCCTGCTCAGGAACGAGTTCCGGGACCTGCAGTTCCTGCTGCCCGTCGCACCCACCCTGAACGGCGACGAGATCCGGAAGCGGATCGAAGCCGCGCTCGGGCGCGGCCCGGGGCGGGAACCGCGCGGCGAGGGACCGGGCTGGGCCCTGGCGGGGGAAAACCGCTACGACGCCATCGCGGCGTCCGACGCCGCCGTGGTGGCCTCCGGCACCGCCACGCTCGAGACCGCCCTCCTGGGCGTGCCGATGGTGATCGTGTACCGGATGAATGCCCTCACCTATGCCCTGGCCCGCCTCCTCTCGGACGTGCCCCACATCGGCATGCCCAACCTGATCGCGGGCGAACGGGTGGTCCCGGAGCTGGTGCAGGGCGCGTGCACGGCGCCTCAGATCGCCCGGGAGGTCCGGCGCATCCTGACCGACCCGCAGGCGGCCGAGGCGGTCCGGCGCGGCCTCGCCGGGGTGCGCTCGCGGCTCGGACGGCCGGGCGCCATCGCGCGGGTGGCCGACGCCGCGTGGGATATGATCCGCGCGCGACGGAGCGAGCGCGTGGCGTGAAGACGGCGTCGAGGGTCCCGGGCGGGACGGCGGTGACGGGCGGCGGAGCCAGCCGGATCAGGAGCATGACCGGCTTCGGCCAGGGGGCGGCCGAGCGGGACGGCGTGCGCGTCGAGGTCGAGCTGAAGGGTGTCAACCACCGGTTCCTCGACGTGAAGATGAAGCTCCCGGTCGAGGCCGGCCCGCTGGAGCCGGTTCTGCGCGCGGCGGTCCAGGAGCGCGTGTCCAGGGGGCGGATCGACGTCAGCGTGGCCATCGTCTCCACGCGCCCCCCCGTGCTGAAGGTCAGCGTGAACCGCGAGCTCGTGGCCGGCTACCTGCAGGCGGCCGCCGGACTGAAGAAGCAGTTCCGGCTGAAAGGATCGGTCGGGCTGGACGCGCTCCTGACCTTGCCCGGGGCCGTCGCGGTCCAGGCGGAGCGGGCGGGAACGGACGGCGAGGCGGCCGCGCTCGTGCCGGAGGCGCTGCGGCAGGCGCTCGAGCGGTACGACGCGATGCGCGCGGAGGAAGGACGCCGGCTGGCGGAAGACCTCCGCGGTCATCTCGCCGTCATCGGCGAAGCGGCCCGGCGCATCCTCGCCGAGGCCAAGGGCCTCCCCGAGGCGTACGCTCGCCGCGTCAAGGAGCGGCTGGCGGTGCTTCTCCAGGGGGAACGGGGCCCCGATGAATCGCGCCTGGCGCAGGAGGTCGCGCTTCTGGCCGGGCGCGTGGACATCACCGAGGAGCTGGTCCGGCTGCAGGGGTACGTCGAACAGGCCGGGGGGACGCTCGAGCGGGCGGGGGAACCGGTCGGCAAGACGCTGGATTTCATCATGCAGGAGATGAACCGGGAGGCGAACACCATCTCGTCGAAGGCCGAGGCGCTGCCCATCTGCCAGGAGGCATTGCGCATCAAGGCCGAGGTCGAGAAGATCCGCGAGCAGGTGCAGAACCTCGAATGAAGGCGGGTGGTCAGGCGGGCATCGTGCGAAGCGGGAGGGGATCGACGTGAAGCCGGCGGGGAAGGGCCCGAACCGGGGCGTGGGCCCGAAGCGGGGCTCGCGGGGGACCGTCTTCGTGATTTCGGCGCCGTCGGGCGCAGGCAAGACCACGCTCTGCCGGCGTCTCCTGGACGAGGACCGGTCCATCGACTTCTCCGTCTCGACGACGACGCGATCGCCGCGCGACGGCGAGAAGGAAGGGGTCGACTACCACTTCGTCGGCCGGGAGGAATTCGAGCGCCGTCGCGAGCAGGGGGAGTTCGTCGAATGGGCCGTGGTGGGGGGGCACCTCTACGGCACGTCCGGGAGATCGGTCCAGGAGGCCGCGGAGCGCGGACACGACATCCTCCTGGACATCGACACGCAGGGCGCGATGAGCATCAGGCGCCTGATTCCCGAATCCGTCCTGATCTTCATCCTGCCCCCCGGCAAGGCGGCCCTCAGGGACCGCCTGGAGAAGCGCGGGACCGACGGCGCCGAGGAGATCGCGCGGCGGCTCGGACTGGCCCGGGGCGAGGTCGAGAAGTGCCCGGCCTACGACTACGTCGTCGTCAACGACGACCTGGAGGAGGCGTACCGGCGGCTGCGGGCCGTCGTCACGGCCTCCCGCTGCAGCCAGGGCCGCCAGGCGTCGCGCGTCGAGGCGATCCTCCGGGAGTTCTCCTCGGATGGCTAGCCGGCCCCTTTTTCGACTAGAATAGGCCTCCGTTCCATATGGAACCGTCCAGGGAGGTTCGATGATTTCGACCGCTTCGATCGGCAACAAGTTCGAGTTCATCAGTGTCGCAGGGGAGCGCTGCCGCCAGCTGCAGCGGGGAGCCCGGCCGCGCATCGAGACCAACGCCTTCAAGGCGGTGACGGTCGCGATGCAGGAGGTCATCGCCGGCGTGATCCCTTACAGCTACGGCCCGTTCCCGGAGGAGTACGCGGTCGAGGAGGTCGCCGAGGTGACCACCGAGGCCTACCCGGGGGACGGGGCGGTCCTGGACGAACATGAGCCGGGGCGCTGACGCGTCCGGCGGACGCGGCGCGCGCAGGAAGAGCGGGGCCTCCGGAGAGAGGCCCCGCGGCGCTTTGACGGGCCCCCTCGGCGTGCTGCCGGGCGGCGGCCGCCCGCGCATCGCCCTGGGCGTGAGCGGCGGCATCGCGGCCTACAAGGCGGCCGAGATCGTCCGCGGCCTCGTGAAGGCCGGCGCGGAAGTGCACGTCATCATGACCGCGGGGGGGCGGCAGTTCATCACCCCCCTGACGCTGCAGACCCTGAGCGGGCAGGACGTGATCACCGACCAGTGGGACCTGACGCGGGGGGCCGACATCCAGCACATCGCGCTGACCAAGGGGCTCGACCTCATGCTGGTGGCGCCGGCCACGGCCGACATCCTCGCGAAGTTTGCGCACGGCATCGCGGACGATTTCCTGAGCACCTTCTACCTGGCCGTCACCGCCCCGGTCCTCGTCGCTCCGGCCATGAACGTCTGGATGTGGGAGCACCCGGCCACACAGGCCAACCTCGCGGTGCTGAAGGCGCGCGGCGTCCGCGTCCTCGAGCCGGAGGCGGGGTCCCTGGCGTGCGGCGACGAGGGGATCGGCCGGATGGCCGACCCCGAGAGCATCGTTGCGGCGGCGCTGGGGACGGGTAAAAAAAAACTCCGGGGTCGCTTGAAGGACGCCGCGTCCTCGTGACCGCCGGGCCCACCCGGGAACCGTTCGATCCCGCCCGCTTCATCAGCAATCCGTCCACCGGCAGGATGGGGTTCGCGCTGGCCGCCGAGGCGCTGCGGCGCGGCGCGGAGGTCACCCTGATCTGCGGGCCGACCCACCTCGCGGCCCCGTCGGGGGTCAACCTGGTGAGGGTGGGCACCGCTGAGGAGATGTTCCGCGCCGCGCTCAACCAGGCCCAGGGCGCGGACCTGGTGCTGAAGGCCGCCGCCGTGGCCGACTACCGCCCCGAGGTTCGCGCCTCCGGGAAGGTGAAGAAGGATGTCCTGCGCCGCAAGGCGCGGCAGGGGAGCGTGGCGGACAGGGCCATTCTCCTGCGCCTTCTGCCGACGCCGGACATCCTGGAGGAGCTGGGACGCCGCAAGAAGCCGGGGCAGGTCCTGGTCGGGTTCGCGGCCGAGACCGGCGACCTCGAGGCGAACGCGCTGAAGAAGCTGCACCGCAAGAATCTCGATCTGATCGTCGCCAACCGGATCGGGAAGGAGGGGGAGGGGTTCGAGGCCGACACGAACCGCGCCCTGGTCCTCGATCGCCAGGGCCGGGCCATCGAGCTCGGGCTCATGTCGAAGGAGGCGATGGCCGCCGCCCTGCTCGACCTGGCCGAGCCTCTCCTTCAGGCACGCGAGGGGCGATCCGGCGCCCCGGGCAGGACGGCGTCGTGACGCGTGAGCGGGAGTCGCTCAAGGCCCGGCTGGAGTGGCTCCGGATCCTGGGAGTGGACGAGATGCCGACGAGGCCGGCCCCCCCGGGCACGAGCCGCACACCCCGGCCCGCCGATCGGAACGCCGAGGAGGGCCCCGCGGGGCCCGCGCTCCAGGCGGGGCTCTTCGGCGGCCTGCCGGAGGCGGTGGATGGGGCGTCCGGCGCGAAGCCGCGCAGGGCCGGGCGTGGCGGAGAGCCGGCCGCGTCGCCCCTGACCTCGATCCGGGCGCCCGAGGCGTCCGACCCGGCGGCGGCGCTCCGCCTGATCCGCGAGGAGCTCGGCGAGTGCACGCGCTGCGGGCTGTGCGGCAAAAGGACGCAGATCGTTTTCGGCGTCGGCAGTCCGGGCGCCAGGGTGATGTTCATCGGAGAGGGTCCCGGGGCGGACGAGGACGTGAAGGGGGAGCCGTTCGTCGGCCGGGCCGGTCAGCTCCTGACGAAGATCATCGAGTCCATGGGCATGAGGCGCGAGGACGTCTACATCGCCAACGTGGTGAAATGCCGGCCGCCCGAGAACCGCACGCCGCTGCCCGACGAGATCGCCACGTGCTCCCCCTTCCTGTTCCAGCAGGTCCAGGCGATCAGGCCGCGCGTCATCGTCTGCCTGGGGACGCCGGCGGCGCAGACGGTCCTGGGCACCCGGGACACCATCACGCGACTGCGCGGATCGTTCCACGATCTCGACGGCATCCGCGTCATGCCGACGTTCCACCCGGCCTACCTGCTGCGCAATCCGGCCGCCAAGCGGGAGGTCTGGGACGACATGAAGAAGGTGATCGCCGAGCTGAAAGCGGATAGGACACACTCCTAGATGAGCCTCCTCGT
>Ga0070694_100000609_pt1 | contig 19727 bp, 15 predicted proteins | sample KBSK1251metaG_FD_65470 | JGI IMG/M metagenome (GOLD analysis project Ga0070694, IMG submission 65470) | Corn, switchgrass and miscanthus rhizosphere microbial communities from Kellogg Biological Station, Michigan, USA - KBS K1-25-1 metaG | ecosystem: Host-associated > Plants > Roots >... | reverse complement strand
ACTCGCTCTTCCCACAAGTAAGTGCGGACTTGCTCACCCTTGACCATATTCCTCCTAGGAAAAAGCTGTCAGCCGTCAGCTATCAGCTATCAGCTTTTTCATCGTTGCTGGGCATCGTCGCGGACGACATGAACGCCTCCTTTGGCTGTGCGCAAGAGGGGCTGGAATAATTTAAGAGAACGATTCTTCAGAAATCAGCGATTGCGCTACCGGCCTGGTGAATGGCCTTGTTTATGCAGTATATAAACCCGATTTGTAACTGCCCAGATTGATCCGCGCCAGGAAATCTCTTTGATAATGTCGTGCTCCGGGAGCGGAGTGTTGGAGATCACATAAGGCAATTCTTTCGCCGATGTCACCCACGGCGCATCCACTGCGGGGTCAGAGCCGGGCGGCAAATTTTCCGGATGAGCGTACTGTAACCAGCCGGTGAGCGGGTATCCCGCGTCTATTTCCGCGATGGGCACGCCGGTCGAGTGCAGATAGTCCACCGCTTCCAGGCAAGCTCCATTAAATCGCAGCACATCCCATGTCCCGGAAATGGAGACGAAAGCGAGCACGGCCACGCTACTCCAGGCAACGACTCGCGAAAACCCAGTCCTCAGCGTAAGCTTCAAACCTAAGTAAATGAGCCAGGGCATGAGCACCACATAGTAGCGGTCGTAGTAGAGCCACAAGATATTGATGGGAATAAGTTGCAGCAGTCCCGAGGCAATCATGACCTTGACTGCCCGACTCGTCCTCCCGCGAGTTTCAAATAACCAGCGCCCTGCGCTCCCGAAGAGCACCGCCAGGGAGATCAACATCAGTATGCGCGCAGGCCAACCGAAACGATGAGCCGGGCCTTGCACAGCTAACTTTCCCTGAATCAGCCCGCGCCCGCTGGCCAGTTCGTCAAAGCTCCACGTCCCGCCGTCGTGCAGCGGCGAAGGGATATTGCCCACGTAGAGCCGAATCACTACCGCGATCACAACGACTAACACAGCCAGCGCAACTGGCCACCATTTCGGTTTGAATGACACACCGGCTACGAGCAGGGGGAAGATGGCGAATGCAATCTGGAGCAGCATGTTGAAATTGAAGTCCAGATAGTCTAGTGGTTTGACCCGAAAAAAATAACGCAGCCCGATAAACTTCGATTCCATGACGCTGGTTTGACCCAAGCTCTTCCTGATCAATAACCACAGCAGTACTATGACCAGGAACGAAGCCGCGATTGGAAGTACCTGCTTCAGCCATTTCCGCCAGCCTTCTTTTCTCGATAACACACAAGGCAGCAAGGCCATGGGAATAAACAAACCGATCTGTCGGGAAAGAAATGCGGCAACAGCAAAGATGCCGCCCACCCACAGCCAGGCCGGTTGCTCGCGCTTCACCCCGGCCACATAACAGAGCACGGCAAAGTTCACCATACTCAAGAACGGGATGTCCGTCATGAACGAGAAGCTGAGCGGAAAGAACACAGGATTTGTCGCAAGCAGTAGAGCGCCGAGCAAACTGTATTCACGGCTCAAATCCAGTTCGCGCAGAGTTAGGTAAAACGCAATGCAACCCAAGGCGGCGACAGCGACAGTTGAAAGCCTCAATACACCGAACGAGAAACCGAACAGCAGCGCCCACGGACTGCTCCACAACACTTGGAAAATCGGATAATGCGCGCTCCAATCCAATACCGCCAAGCGTCCAGTCTTGAGCAGATGCTCCACGCTCCACGCATAAGTCCAGTCATCAATGATTGGCACATTGCGGAGCGGAGCAACGAGAAAACAGGAAAGAAAGAAAAAGCCGAGAATGATGAGTAGCGGGACTCGCTCTTCCCATAAGTAGGCGCGGGTTAACCCTCTCTTGACCATATTCCTCCTTGCCACCGAGACCTGAGTTAATGCTGGTCGAGTTTTAGCGTTCTCTTCGGCAGTTAATACTTAAATCTGAAAGTCGTGCGTTTGCGATTACCATCCACACAAGCGATCCATCGCCCGTCACTGAACCGGTGAGGATCGGCGTGATGCATGCCGTCTTTATTCCATCCGTGGCCGCTGGCTTTCAACACCGGCTCCGGTGTGATTTCTTTTTCCTGATAGCTAGTAGTAGTTAGCTCGGTTACTTCAAAGGCGCGAAGCTGCCCGCCATAAGTTTCGGTGCAATCTTGCGCGTACCTGATAATCCGGCCATCGAGTACCAGAATTCTACCTCCCGGCCTGGCCCTTTGCGTATCGCCGCTGACGACAGGGCTCTGAGGGTGTTCTATCCACGGCCCGTCTATATCACGGGCCTGGAAAAGATGAAGCGTATGATTACCTTGCTGCTCTGCGGCCAATAACCACCACTGATCGCCATAACGAAAGATGGAGGCATCAACATAACTGCCTTGAAGTAACTCTCCAACTAACGCCCATCGCAGCGGAAATTCTATGGCTTTGTACAACCTGACAGCGTTTGCCGCGTAACACTCCGGGATGAGGTAATAATCATTCTGCCATTTGAAAACGTAAGGGTAAGATAAATGAAAAGGCTCATCGAGCACGACGCTTTGATAGCTCCACTTGATTCCGTCTTCGCTTAAGGCCAGCGCGATCTTTCCGCAATAACTCGTGGCATCCATGACTTCAAAGAACATGTGCCAGATGCCGCCTTCTCTGACCATAAATGGATCGGCGACAAAGTCCGCTTTCAGATCCGTCACGTCTTTGGCGGTGAGCACCGGATTGTGCAGGCGTGCCGGAGCAGATAACTTGAGGGGAGATTCACCGAAATAGATGCCGATTGACCAGCGATCTTCTACCTGCCACAACGGCACGCCGCGATACCGCTCGGCATAAACTCCCCAGATGAAACCGCCCGCGACGCCGAGCACGGCAGCGGCGACGGCGATCAGGATCACGTGGAGCATGGCTGCTCCCTGAAGTGGGCCAGCAAGCGCTGATAGGCAGTTTCAGCTCGGTCAATCATACGGTCGCGCGAAAAGTAATCGAGCACTAACTGTCGGCCATTTCTGCCCAGCCGCTCCCTCAACTCAGCATCCACGAGCAACCGATCCAGCGCTTGCGTCAAGGCTTCAATGTCATCAGGCGGAACGAGCAATCCGGTTTGGCCATCAACGACTGCTTCCGGCGCGCCGCCGCTGTTGCATGCGATGACTGGTTTGCCGCAAGACAGGGCTTCAAGGTAAACGCTGGCGACGCCGTGCTCCTGCGCTGCCGGAGAGGCAAAGACATCGCAGGAGGTGTAATACTGCGTTAGCTCCTGATGAGGCACATATCCGACCAACTCGAAATGTTGTTCTGCGCCGCCTCGCTCAATTAGTTCGCGCAATCGCCTCATATTGTCTTCATCTCCTGTCCCGACGAGGCGAAAGAGAAGGTCTGGATATTTCTCCTTCAATCTGATGACCGCTTCGCCGACAGCGAGCACTCCTTTGGCGCCATCAATTCTGCCCACATAGAGAATCGTTGGTCGCTCATGGGTCTTGGCTTTGGTCTTTGCTGACGCAGGCGAGAAGAGATTCGCATCCACTGCCGTATGAATGACTGCGATCTGATCGAGAGGGATATTACGTCGGGCGGCCCAGAATCCGGCAATGTTGCGGCTCGCAGCAAGGAGCAGGTGAGCGCGGCTCACAACCGCATCTTCCATAAAAGTGCCGAAGCGATAAGTTTCACTCTCCACGGGCGGCCAGCCAATCCTTTCCGCAAACATCGCCAGCGAGCCGTGGAGCATCACCGCGATAGGCAGATGATGGTACTGGTAAGCCTCCATCTGGTAGATAAAACCTTCGGCCCCATACTCTGGAAATTCGATCAAATCGAATTGGGTTTCATCAAGCAGAGTATAGATTTTTTTAGCGATGGCCCAACTGTAACCGACCCATTGAACGCTCAATTCCGAAAAGTGTGTTTCAGCCGCCGGATTCTGGACGCGATGGACGATCACCTGGCCGTCTTGCACAGTATGATCTGCGCCGGTGTAGGTGCTGGAAATAACGTGAACTTCGTGGCCGCGCGCCGCCAGGCCATGTGCCTTCAAATAAGTTTGAGTGCCAATGCCGCCGCCGCCAGTCTCCGGCGGATACTCCTGAGAAACCAGGCAAAGCTTCATAGTGATCAGTGTCCAGGCTCCTCGCTATCGGCTAGCGAAGATCATAGATCACGCAGTCCTGAGTTTGTTGCGCGACTTTGTAATGCGCATCCAGATATGCCGCCAGGTCGGGGTAAACTTCCAGCCACCACAGGCTATAACGACTGAAGAGGAGAAATTGTCCGCCTTGCTCACGCCGCTGCTCTACGGCGGCAATCGCGTCTGCGCCGTCTGTTGGCGTATCAAGGTAAAGAAAGGTTGGGCGATCAGCCCCGGCAGCCTTCAAATGATTTTCCATCTCTGGCTCCGGCAGCAGCACAACAGAGTTGGTTGGCACAGCTTGGGCCAAAGCCTGGCCTGCGCCGTAGCAGACCGCTTCCCACTCATCCATGCTGCGGTCTTTGCGCGCGACGATCCAGAGGCGGCGCTGTTTCTCGATGTCTTCATGCACCGTATTGGCGGCCAGGAGTTGCTGCGGCTGATGCGGATGGTAAGCGGCGATCATCTGAAAGCCAATCTCCTCGGCCAGTTTGACAATCTCAGACATGGAAAAGCGCACGCCTTGCCAACTGTCGGCATGACTTTCATCGTAAAGCTGGCGAAAAGGATTGTTCGCGTAAACGCCGCTGATTTCGACCTTCAGAATGCCTTGAGGTTTGAGCGCGCGGTAAGCTTCTTTCAAGTAACGCTCAGTCATCGCATGCTCAGTCAAGTGACGGAAGGTGAAATAAGAGTAGCAAAGATCGAAGTGATCGCTGGGCACTCCGGCCAGATCGCTACCGTTATTTTCCACGAAGTGAACATTACTGAAATCCGCCAATCTCTCGCGCCCTCGCTTGATCATCTCTGCCGAAATGTCCACGCCCCACACTTCACCAAAACGCACGGCCATCGGTTCCATCAACCGCCCGTTGCCGCAACCGATCTCCAACACTGCCGCGTCTGCGGTCAGATACTGAATGACATCGGCCAGGATCATTTTAGCGTCAGCTTCGCCTAACGCCTTCAAGTCATCTTCCGAATGTGCGCGGTCGTCAATAAAGACATGCGTGGCTTCCCGCGCCCGCGCATCCCAATCCTCTTTCATTTTGTTCTGGCTCATGGCGGCCTCCTGCAATCGCTCAATCACATCAATCATACTTCGACTTCTTCCCTTTCCCGGCTTTCGCCAATTGGCACTCGCTCGCGCCGCACCGCACCCGTCTGAATGCGGTAAAGCTGTGAGTACAACCCATTCTGCCTGACTAATTCTTGGTGCGTACCACGCTCCACGATGCAGCCTTTCTCGAGCACGATGATCTGATCGGCGTAATGAATGGTCGAAAGGCGATGGGCGATGATGAAGGTCGTGCGACCCGCCATCAAGCGTTCGAGCGCTTCCAAAATCCCCCACTCGGTGCGCGAATCGAGCGAGGAAGTCGGCTCATCGAGAATCAGCACCGGCGCATCTTTGAGAAATGCTCGCGCCAGCGACAAACGCTGCCGCTCACCGCCCGAAAGCCGCACGCCGCGCTCGCCGATCTGGCTATCGTAAGCACTGGGGAGCGCCCTAATGAAGTCGTGCGCGTTGGCGGCCTGCGCCGCCGCGATGATCTCATCCGAGCTTGCGTCCGGGCGACCATAAGCGATGTTTTCGCGGATACTGCCGGAGAAAAGGATCGGCTCTTGGAGCACAAGCGAGATGTTATCGCGCAGCGTCTTGAGCGTCAGGTCACGCAGGTCGTGATTGTCGAGTTTCACGCGCCCGGCGTTTGGATCATAAAAGCGAACGAGCAAGCTGGCGAGCGTTGTTTTGCCCGCGCCGGTCGGCCCGACAATCGCCACTATTTCGCCAGGCCGCGCGGTGAAACTGACATCGTGGAGCACGGGATGGTCAGCACCATAATCGAAATTCACGGCCTCAAACTCAACCAGGCCGCGCAACTGCTGAGGCGATTGAGCGCCGGGGCGATCCTGGATGTCAGGCTCGATGTCGAGCACTTCAATCGCGCGTTCCGCGCCGACGAGCGATGATTGCATGTTGGTCAGCGCATCACCGATGCCTTGCAGCGGCTCGTAGAGTTGATCCACATAAGCCAGAATGACAAGCAGCCCGCCGATGGTCAAATCCCCGTTGTAAGCGTGCAAACCGCCGACGAGCAGCACCAGCGTCTGGCCCAGCCGCGAGATGAAATACTGGCCATAGGAAAATAGATGCTCTTGAAAGCCGAGCACGATCTTGGCGCGAATCGCCGTCAGGCTGGACTGTTTGAATCGCTGCTGCTCTCGCTCTTCCTGCCCGAAGGCTTTGACCACGCGCAAGCAGGAAAGCGACTCTTGCATGACCGTCTGCGCCGTGGTCTCCAGTTCTTCCACGCGCCGCCATTTGTCTTTGAAGAGCTTGTTGTAGAAGCCGATGATGAGGTATTGAAGCGGAGTCGAGGCGAGCGCCAGCAACGCGAGCGTCCAATCCAGCTTGACCAGGATCCACAAGATCGCCACCAGTGTCAGGGACGATTTGAGCAACGCGCGGAAGTTGCTCCAGATCATAACGCTGATGAACGAAGTATCATTGTTGACGCGATAGATCGAATCCGAGACCGTTGTGCGGTCGTGATAAGAGAATGAGAGCCGCTGAAGATGATTGAAAAGATCGGTCTTGAAGTCGAGAATCATCCCCGTGTTGACGCCTTGCTTGACATAATCGCCGCCGACATCGAGCAGAATGTGAATCACGCGCAGCACCAATATACTGATCACCGCGAAGACGATGATCCTCGCGCCGTCGCCTGAAGCGAGGAAGGGGAAAACCTGCGTGAACCATGTCGGCAAGGGAAGATGACTGAGCCCGTTATCAATCAGCAGCTTCATCGGCCACGGTTCGAGCAGGCCGAGGCCGGTGTAGATCAACTGGATCGCCAGCACCAGCGCCATCGGCCATTTGTATGGCTTGACGTAGGGCAGCAACCGCGCATAGATGTCCCACCGGAAATATCGGCTCAGCTTGGCAAAGTATCGCCTTAATCTACTCATCGCTCATTCCTCAAAACGCCGGTACGGTACGGGGAGCGTCAGCGACCTGAGCCTTGGCAGTTTGCCTGATCCGGGAGCCGCAGGTCGCTCACGCTCCCCGTACTGTACCAACGTTGCGTAATTTGATTTAGATCACACCCAACTGCTCACCTATCGCCAACAAACCTTCGTAGTCACCGATTGAATCCTGGTCGCTCATCCAGTTCGGACGGCTGCTCAGTTTATAGAAATATAAGGCGAGCTGCGCGATCTTCAGCCGCCGCTCAAAATCAACTGGCGCACCCTCCGGCCAGCGCGCATTTTTGTATTCCAACGCGCAGCGCGGCTCGATCTCCGCCCAGCCATCAATCAAACAAGCCAGATCCATTTCACCCGCGCTGATGCCCGCCATCTCCCAATCAATGGGATAGACCACTTCGCTGGGAAAGAGCAGGTTCGATGGATGAAAGTCGCCGTGAATGATGGTCGGCTCCGAAGCACATAACTCAATGACCAATTCTCCGAAGCGATGCACTAATGCCGCCAGCCACGGGAAGAGGTGGAGACTTCCAGCCGCCAATTGCAATGTGCGGTCAGCCGCTTCGCGGTAATAATCAGCATCGTAAACTTTCAGAAACGAGAGCGAGCTATTGGCTAACTGCGCTTCACTCGCCGCGTGAAAGCGCCCCAACCATGCAGCCGACACCGACGCCGAGTGTTCATCTGCCATTTCGAGCAACGACAGGCAATCATCGAGGTATTCAAGCACCAGCCACGTCCGGCCATTCTCCTCTTGATGCGCGCCATAAAAGGTCGGCGTTCCGGCTTGCATTGGATCGAGTAACCGGCGATAGACTTCTGCCTCGTAGGTCGTATTACTCCAGCCGTCGCCTTCAGCTTGATACTTGAGCAGTAGCCGCAACTCCTGCCCATCCGCCAGGCGGCAAGTCACGATCTCGCTCGGTGAGCCAGCGGCGTAGTCGTTAAATTGCCGCTCGACGATCTCCACCGCGCCATCGGCAACTCCGCAGCCACTCAAGGCGGACTTCAAGCTACTGGTCAACGTGGGCAGATCCGGCAAGATTGAAAATGATGTGTACATTGACTCTGTTTCTGTTACTTCCTTGCGCGTCTTCTCAAACTGGATAAAGCCCCCAGGTGCGGACGCGATTGACTTCAGTGGCGAACCGAGATTTGAACGCTTCATCGCCGATACCGAAATCAAAAACGCTCGCCCCTTCCTCAATGGCGGCTAGTAGCAATTGCCGCAGCAAAACTTCTCCCGGCGAGTGGCGGGCGAGTTCGATTTCAAAGCTCGGCTTGTACCACAGGTAATGGCCGCGATAGCTCATCCCAAAGTGAAAGGCGACGGGCTGCCCGTTCCACTCAATGCGTGTAAAACGCAGCCAGCCGCGCGATGCTGCAATGCGAGTCCAGCGCTCGTAGAAAGTTCTCCACTCCGAAGTCAGAAATAAACTCGGTGAATCAGTCTCCGCCCAGCGCGCCATGTGCTGCGCGAAGAAATTTTCAAGCTGTGGCAGCACCGCTTCGGCTTCACATAGATGCGCAACCATCAACTCGCCTTCACGCCGGAAAAAGTTCTCGTGCCGCACCAGGCTTTTCTTCCGCGTCGCAGCTTGCGCGGCCTCCGATTGACCAGCCAGGTCAAGCGTCGGAGCCGCGAGGTCATCAAAGTTACAGCAATCCATGCCAAGTCTGCTTGCCGCAGTTTCAAGCCGCTGGCCAGTGCGCGAGCTATCGAGCAGCATATAAAACTCAAAACCGAGAAAGCCGGGTACCGCGTCACGCGCTGTTTTCAGCAGCGCGTCGAGGATCTCCGGGTCACTCGTATCGCCGATGAAATCGAGATAATCCGAGCCACCGGAGCCGACAAAATAGATCATGCCTTCATCGGTGTAGAGCGGCGCTAATGCCACCGGCTCACCATCCTGCTCCGCGACCACCAGCAACAACCGCCCGCGCCCAAACACCTCCCACCATGTTCGCTGCCACTCCCAGGTCAGAAACACCGTGTCGGTTTCGCCTGCACGCAACAGCTTCTCCCACTGCTCGCGCCCGAAACTCGGATCGTCGAACCTGGAAATGATGCGTGTTTGAACGGCTGTTCCGACCATACCTACTTTCAATCGAATCAGAACCGCGAGCGGTAGCGAGCGTGGTTCCCACAAGCAGCTTGATCTGTAAGCCACGCTCGCTACCGCTCGCGGTTCTGATTCGGGAAAAATCCTAACGCGCGGACGCGACCAAAATCGGTCGCGAAGCGATGCTTGTATTCATCATCGCCGGTTCCGAAATCAAAGAGGCTCGCGCCTTCCTCAATTGCCGAGAGCAGCACCTGCCTCAATAAAACTTCTCCCGGCGAGTGCCGAGCGAGTTCGATGTCAAAGCTCGGTTTGTACCAGATGTAACGGCCCCAATAACTCATTCCAAAGTGGAAAGCGATGGGCTGCCTATTCCAATCGAGGCGCGTAAAGCGCAGCCAGCCGCGCTCGCTTGCGACCGTTGCCCATCGCTCATAGAAAGCTCGCGCTTCAGAGTTCAAAAACAAACTCGGCGAATCGGTCTCCGCCCAACGCGCGATATGCTGCGCGAAGAACGCTTCAAGCTCCGGCAGCACCGCCTCGGCTTCCCGCACATGCGTGATGGTCAATTCACCTTCACGCCGAAAGAAGTTCTCATGCCGCACCAGGCTCTTCTTTCGCGTCGCCGCGCGCGCCGCTTCCGGATCGCTACGCAAATCCATCGTCATCGCCGCGACATCCCATTGCTCATAGCTTTCCAGACCGAGCCTAGCCGCAGCAGCTTCAAGTCGCTGCCTGGTCGGCGCGTGATCCGCCACAAAGTAGAAGTCAAAGCCCGCAAAATCAGGCACCGCGTCACGCGCTGTTTCCAGCAGTGCGTCAAGCACCTCCGGGTCGCTCGTGTCACCGACAAAATCCAACCGATAAGATTCAAACCCGGAGCCGACAAAATAGATCATGCCTTCATCGGTGTAGAACGGCGCGAGCGCCACCGGCTGCCCCTCCCGCTCGGCAACTACGAGCAACAACCGCCCGCGCCCAAACACCTCCCACCACGTTCGCTGCCATTCCCAGGTCAGAAATATAGTGTCGGTTTCGCCAGCGCGCAGCAATTCTTCCCACTGCTCGCGCCCGAAACTCGGATCGTCGAACCCGGAAAGAATCTTTGTCTGAATCGCCGTTTGAATCATCATCTCTACAAGATTCAAGAAATGCTTTTGCGCCGGAGGCGCGGTGGATATTAGCCGGTGGTGAAACCACCGGAGAGGAATGCCCCTAACCATTCAGCCCTGAAAGGGCGGCAGACAGTGCAACGTTCCTGCGCTCTTCCAGAGCGCGGATATGCGGGCGCGAGCATCCCATTTCATCACCGGCTAATATCCAATGTCCCTTCGGGACTGCAAATCGGAAAGACCCTTTCTCGAAATCAATAGATCAACTCAAGGCCTGCTCGATCAACCGGCCAAGCACCTTGCGCGCATCGAAATATTCGCGTGCCACCCCGAGCGCGGCTTTCGTGTGCCGTTCGGGATCGCTGGCGAGTTGGCGAGTGGCGTCGGCGGCTTGCTCAAACGTGCTGAAAGCCAGGAGGCCTTCTCCGGTCGGAATCGCGCAGCCGAAACCGGTGTCCTGCACAATCGCGGGCACGCCGAGCGCGAGATAACAAGCGGTGCGGCAGGAGAACCATCCGCTACGGCTCGCGACGTAAGCGTTCTTCGCCACGCTCCACTCGCCAAATGAATTGGCAAGATAGTCGCGGTAAACCCACGGATCACTCGACACCGCGTAACCATCCGTCATCTGCCAACCGTGCGCGCGCAAGCGATCAGATGGAGCGCGTCCACTCATTGCCAACTCGATGGGCAGCGCACTCCGCTCAGGCAAATCAATAAAACGTTCGAACTCGGTGCTCTTGCCGCGATACGCCACGCCATTAACGACCGGGCCTTTTTCCGATGGCTCCCACGAAGCGACGGTGGTCAGCACTGGCCGCCGGATCTCGAGCGGCACTGAGACCTCTGCAAAACAATCGAGCACCACCGGCTGGCGCGTGGGAATCCAATTGAACAACTCGGTCGGGATGCGGCAATCGCTCGCGCCGATGTTCTCGCCAAAAGTAAAAAAGACATTGTGCTCGCGCAGCATCTTCACCCGCTCGCGCGCCGCATCGTCAATCGTCCCGGCGAGGTAGTCGGGCACGGACGCCTGCGTGTACATCGGATCGCTGTCAATAAAAGCGACGCGTGCCGCGGCGAAATATTCTTCGCGCATCCAGCACGAAGCCGAGACGTGAATAAAAAGATCCGCGCTCCGGCAAAACTCAACCACCTGCGGCCATGAACGCCCAAAGACCTGCCCCGCGCTATCGCGATAAAACCAGCGACTGGTGAGCGCGGGCGCCAGTTTCTCGATCTCTCGCGCCAGGTAAGCAGCGTTGTTCGCGCCGCTCTCGACGAAGGTGCCCGCCGTCGGGTCGTAACACCATTTGCCAGTGTCCTCAATGTAGAGCACATCGTGGCCGAGTTGCTGGAGTCCGAGCGGATACTGCAAGTAGTCCCAGAAGACTCCTCCAAAAGGATAAGTGGCCGCCAGGCCTGTGACTGCGATACGAAGTGGCATCATCTTTGGCGAGCAAGTAACGCAATTTGGCAAATTGCGTGATAGGGCTTCATATCTCTGAATCGAGCACCGGCTCGCTCTCCTCGTGCGGTGAGGGCTGGGCGGTCGAGATCGAATAGAGCTTCAATCCGGCGCTTACGGCTTCCGTCACGGCCAGTGCCTGGCCGCCGCGTTTGCCGACTTGGCGCAAGATAAGCACTGTAGCCAGACCAGCAGCGGATGCGATCGGCGCCGCCCACGGCATGTGCGCTGCGTGCAGCGTATAGCCGAGAAGTACGACCGCAGCGAGCAGCGTGGCGATCAATCGCCAGGGTCGGTGCAGCGTGAACCTGACGCGGAAGAGTCGCTTGAGTCCGCCGTGATCTTCCGCCGTCAGTTTGATTCTGATCGAGTAAGTATGGCCCGCGCGCACGTGCAAATCATATTCTTGCTGCCAGCCATCGTCGCAACGCACCGGGCTGAGCGCCGCTTCAGACGTAGACTTAAGCTGCCGCAGAAAATCATCGAGCAGTGTGTAATGCACATCCCAATAGGTCGCATCAAGACGATGAAACAGCAACCGCAACGCATCGCTCAGCGGCAACCAGGGGGCGTCTTCGAGCAGGCGCGCCCCTTCGCCCGAAAGATGCGACGACCCGAAGTAACCTTTGACCCGTCCGCGTACACGCGCCCACGGCTGAAGGTAATGCAGCCAGGCGATCATCAAACGGAATTTTAAGTTTTCAGTTTTCAGTTTTGAGTTCGCTGCGCACAGATCATCAATCTTCGTGGCCCACGCATGCACTAAGCAACCGGCAATTGTCGCGCCGAGCATCAAGCCAAAAAGCATGAGCAGCCACGGCGACAGGAGCGCGCTGATCAAGGTCAACATAGTCGCCGCCTGCCATTCGACCATCTGCGGCAAACACGTCCAACTGTTGACGCCGCCTTGATAGATCGAAGGGAAAGCGGCGGCCCCCCAGCGCCCGTGGTAAATCACCGATTTGAAGAGCGAACGATAGGCGGGCAGCGAACTGTAGATGCGGCCCTGCCAGCGCGTTTGTCCGCGCTCGTTGAATTTTTCCTGATGGCGATGCTCCAAGAAACTTTCGCCTTCGCCGTAACCGACTTGCTGGCGCCAATACGCTTTGACGGTGTTGCGATGATGATGCCAAACGAGCGCCGATGGACTGAAAGCGAGATGCCAGCCGCGTTCCTGCAACCGCCAGCAAATGTCCACATCATCGCCCGCCTTCGTGTAGGTCGGATCGAAACCATTGATCGCTTCGAGCGCCCATTTGCGGAAGGCCATGTTGCAGCCCGGAATGTGTTCGGCCACCGTGTCGTTGAGCAAAACATGCGTCGGCCCGCCGGGCGAGCGCGCGACGCATTGCGCAACCCATTCATCATCCGGCGGCACTACGTTCGGCCCGCCGACGCCGACCGTATCGCTCGTCAAAAACGGCTGGACGAGATACGAAAGCCAATCTTCGTCCACGCGCGTATCGGCATCGGTGTAGGCGACGATCTCGCCCGTGGCTGCGCGCATACCGAGATTGCGCGCCGCGCTCAAGCCGCCGTTCGGCACGCTGATGAGCTTGAACGGATAGCGCGCGGCAATCTCCGGCGTGGCATCCCGCGAGCCGTCGTTGACGACGATCACTTCGTAATTCGGATAGCGCAGGCGCGTGAGCGATTCGAGATTGTCTTCGAGCGTATCCGCCGCGTTGTAGGCGCAGATAACAACCGAAACTTTCGGCCAGCGCTCCTGCCCTTCAGCTTCAAATGGCGTCTTGGCGAAACGAGCGCGCGCGGCTTCGTAAGCCGGCTTGGGCTGGCGCTTGGCGTCAACCAAACCGAAAGCCCAGTCTTCGATCTGATGCCCGCCGCGATACCAATCATCCGTCCACGAAAAGACGCACACGCCAGCCGCGCCGCCGCGATAAGCTTCGCGCAGTTGCCAATCGAGAAAGCGCGCTTGCCCTTCTTCGCTTTCGCGGATGCTGTCCATGCCAAGCTCGGTGAGCACCAGCGGGCGATTGCCCGCCACGTTTTGCAACTTGGACAGATAAGCGCCGAAGTCTCCTTCACGATGCAGGAAGACGTTGAAGCAGATGAAGTCGAGAAACGATAGATCCAGGTAATCGGTCGGCGGATAGTTGACGTAGGTGACAAGCACGTGCGGCGCTTCGCGCTTCACATCGTGGTAAAGCTCTTTGAGAAAGCGTTCGATCTTATCTTTGCCGTGCCAGCGCACGATCTGCGCCGGAATCTCGTTGCCGATGGCAAAGGCGAGCACCGCCGGATGATTGGCATAGGCGCGGACCTCTTTTCTGACCTGCGCGCGGATTTGCTCAGCGAGTTGCGGCTCATCCAGGAAGCACACATGCTGCATCCAGGCCAAACCGACGATGACCTTCAAACCATGCCGCGCGGCCTCGTCCAGCAAGTAACTGGGCGGCGCGGTGTAGATGCGCACGGTGTTGATTCCGGCTTGGCGCATCAAGGCGAAATCCTGCGCGACCCGTTCCGGCGCGGGATAGTCGCTGCCCTCGCGCGGCTCGAAGGTGCCGTAGGTGACGCCGCGCATCCAAAATTTTTGTACGCCCTGATAGAAGAACTTGGCTGACGCTTTGACTCTCGTGCTCGGTAGTGACTTCAAAACTTCCTCCCCTTACCCGATCAGCGGCAAACTTCGGGTTCGGCTTTCATCACATTTAGGTAGTGGTCAGGATGCCAGGCAAAGCTCATTAAATAGTGGTCTAATCTCAGACTCCGCCGGTACGGCCAGATCACGGCAAACATATCAATTCGGATGCCACGCGCGACTTGCCGGGTTTTAATTCCAGGGCTTGTCAGATCAATGGTTTAGGCAGGCATTAACGTGGTGGGAAGTGGCTCCGATGGCGCGCGGTCTCCGCCGACTGTGGCACATTGGTGAGCGGAGGCAAATTTGCCACAGAAAAGCGGATGGGTGGATGAAGGTGAGCAGGGGGCCAATCAGTGGGCGGAAGCCTAGCCCTCAATCGTTCCGCACCAGATAATGCGCCTTGTCCGGCTGAAACGCCTCGCGCAACAAAGTGTAGTAGACGGTGTCGAGGCCGCCGATCATGGCTCGTTTCTCAAACGTCATCCCGGCTTTTTCCATCACGCGCAGCGATGAAGTATTGACGGCGTCGGCACTGGCGATGACGGAGGTGAGCGCCAGTTTTTCAAAGCCGTAGCGGATCATCGCTCGCGCGGCCTCCGTCGCTAACCCGTGCCCCCAATGCGTGGGCGCGAAACCATAAAGCAGTTGTAGTTCCGGCGGCTGATGAAAGAACCGGTAACCGCAAAACCCGATCAGATCGCGCTCACCTTTGGGAAATGCCGACCACAGACCGCAGCCTTTTGTTTTGAAGCGCTCCAGACTGCCAGCAATTTCTTCGGCCACACGCCCGCGCGGAATAATTTCGCCGTCGAAGAGATACCGCCGCACATCAGGATCTGTCCACAGCCGATGCAGATGATCGAGATCAGCCGACGTGAAAGGGCGGAGATGCAAGCGGGCGGTTTCAATTACAACGTTCGGTATCATTTATCCTCACAGAGCAAGTTGATTGACGACAGTGTTGACGTAATCGAATTCTCAAGCTTTCTTGGCGCAAAGACAATGGCTACGCCGATCAGATTCTTAACTGCGCAGTTGCATGACAGTCCGCATTGCCTCCGCTACAATCCATGTTGTGGATACCGAAAACAATGAGACCGCGACACCAACCAACTTCCGCCGCTGTCCGCAGTGCGGGCAACCAACGCCAAACCAGTTGCCGGAGTGCATCCACTGCGGCACACGCTCATTGCCCTTTATGGTGCAGACCGATCAGGCGCGCGCCGAGGAGCGTTTCATCCGCGCTTTCATTTCGCGCGGCACACCGCTCACCTATGCCATCCTCATTTTCAATCTTATCGTCTACGTGCTCATGGCCGTCGCGGCTGATGGCGGCGTGGTCAGCAACCTGCTCTCGATTTCCGGCGTGGACATGGGCACGCTCATCGCTTTCGGCGCCAAGACCAACGAGCTTATCCATCAAGGTGAATGGTTCCGGCTGGTCACGCCAATCTTCATCCACATCGGCTGGCTGCATCTGGCCTCGAACTCTTATGTGCTCTGGAACATCGGCCCGCACGTCGAGCGTTTGTATGGCTCGGCTCGTTTTATGCTGCTCTACCTCCTCACCGGCGTGGGTGGAGTGATTGGCAGTTACCTCGGCCATCTCTCGACGAACGATCCGTCAGTCCCATCAGCCGGTGCATCCGGCGCGATCTTCGGCTTGCTCGGTGTGCTCGCGGTCTTCGGCTACAAGTACCGGCGCGAGTTGCCGCCCGCTTTCCGGCGCGCATTCGGATTTGGCGTCCTGCCGATGATTGGCGTCAATCTCTTGATCGGCTACACGGTGCCTTTCATTGACAATTCAGCCCACATCGGCGGTTTGATTATTGGAGCCGTGCTCGCATTGGCAGTGCCTTACATCGCACCGGGCAAAGAGCGGACGACAGTGTGGGGATTGGTGATGCTCGCGGCATGTATCGCGGTTGTGACTTACAGCTTTGCGCGCGCCTATCAGAAGAGCGCGCCATATCTGGCCCAGCGCGGACGTAGCGATCCGCGCATCGTGCGAAACCTCATAGACAAAATGAACCAGGCGAACACGGCGATAGTGGAGGCGCTCAACGCGCAAGCGCCAGACTCGCCGCCCGATACGCGCCAGCAAACTCTCCAGCAAATAATCAAAGCTGTAAATGAACTGGATGCAGCAGTCGCGCCTGATGAGCGCACGGAGAACATTCGCCGCCAATTGCTTCAGCTCATGCGCAAGCAGCAAACAAATTTGCGCGCGGCGACGCCCCCGACAGCCAAGAGCCTGAGCGCTGACATTGATGCCTTCAATCAAATCAACAATCAGTTCCGCGAATGGGTCCAGACTGAAGGCCCTAAGTATGGCTTGCGCATCAAATCCGGCGGGCGGCAGTAGACAGTTTGCGAGTTTTGGATTATATGATGTCGCGGCATTTTTCAAATCTAAATTTCATTCACCTGGGAGCAATCGAATGATCCGGTGAATCATTCGGCATCTTGCCTGCTTGCTTCGATCAATGGCCGACTGGGCAAGACCGAGCAGGCAACACGCGCTCCCAGGAATATCGAGGAGACAGACATGGCAATCAAAAAAGTTGGGGTGCTGGGCGCGGGCCTCATGGGATCAGGCATCGCGCAGGTCGCGGCGGCCGGTGGTTATCAAGTAACTGTCGTCGAGGTCAGCGATGAATTGATCCAGCGGGGCCTCGGCGGCATCGAAAAGTCGCTCGCCAAATTCGCCGAGAAAGGCACGATCACCGCCGCGCAGAAAGATGAAACGATGGGGCGGCTGCGCGGCACCACGCGCTATGAAGACTTGGCCGACGCCGATTTCATCATCGAAGCGATCATCGAAAACATCGCCGTCAAGCGCGAGACTTACGCCAAGCTCGATCAGCTCTGCAAGCCCGAAACGATCTTCGCCTCCAATACTTCCTCTATTTCGATCACCGAGATGATGACCGCGACCTCGCCGGAGCGCCAGCGCCGCTTCATCGGCATGCATTTCTTCAATCCGGTGCCGCTGATGAAACTGGTTGAAGTCATTCGCACCGTGCTCACGGATGCTGATGTTTATGCGCAAGCTGTCGCGCTCGGCGAATCTTTCGGCAAGACGGTGGTCAAGACCAGCGACCGCACAGGCTTCATCGTCAATCGGCTGCTCGTGCCATATTTACTCGATGCGATTCGGGCGCTTGAAGAAGGCGTAGGCTCGATTGTGGATATTGATAACGCGATGAAACTCGGCTGCGGCTATCCGATGGGGCCGCTCACACTGCTCGATTTCGTCGGGCTAGATACGACCTACTACATTGCCAACATCATGTTCGACGAGTTCAAGGAAAAGCGCTTTGCGCCGCCGCCGCTGCTCAAGCGCATGGTGCTCGCCGGTCTCTATGGCCGCAAATCGGGGCGTGGTTTTTATGATTATACTGATCCAAAAAATCCGAAGCCGATGAATCTGGTGTGAAATAAGTGATGAGTCATGGATGAGTCATGAATGATGAGTCATGAGTAGTCTGCTTTCAACTCATCACTCATCACTCATCACTTCCTTGACCTCCCCCAACCCGGTCACTATACTTGTCCGAACGTTATGAAGAACAATCACACGAGCCAGACGCTCGAAGGCATGCTGCGAGCCGAAGGGCTGCGCTTTGCAGTCGTCGCCAGCCGGTGGAACGATTTGATCGTGAGCCGATTGGTGGGCGGCGCGCAGGATGCTTTAAGGCGGCTCGGTGCGCGTGAAGATCAAATGACGTTGGTGCGCGTACCTGGCTCATTTGAAATCCCGCTGGCCGCAAAAAAACTGGCAGCGAGCGGGCGATACGATGCTATTATTTGCGTGGGAGCGGTCATCCGTGGCGAGACACCTCATTTCGATTACATCGCAGCGGAAGTGACCAAGGGCATTGCGGCCGCCTCATTGGAGACCGGCGTGCCCATCGCATACGGAATCATCACTGCCGACACGGTCGAACAAGCGATTGACCGGGCTGGCGTGAAGGCAGGCAATAAAGGCTTCGAGGCGGCAATGGGGGCTGTCGAGATGGCCAACCTGCTCAAGGAGCTGTGAAGCTAAGTTGATAAGCTTGATTGACCCTCAATTATAAGTTCAAGCACTCATCTTATTGTTTGCCCCGGACTTTACTTCATAGACCGAGAACTCTTGACTGCTGATTGAAAAACTATGGGTGCTCGGCGTAAAGCGCGTGAATGCGCGCTGCAAATGCTTTTTCAGTACGACATGGCCCATCCGTCTGTCGAGGAGATGGTGCAGACCTACTGGGGCGAAATGGCGGAAGCGGCGGATGACGTGCGCGAGTTTGCCACGGCCTTGGCGGTGGGCACGATCAACAATCTCAACGAGATTGATGATCGCATCCGTCAGCGGACTGAACATTGGCGTATCTCCCGCATGGCGGTGGTAGACCGCAATCTGCTGCGGCTCGCGGTCTACGAATTTCTTTACCAATCACAAACGCCGCGCACCGTAGCGATCAATGAAGCCCTGGAGATCGCGCGCCGCTTTTCGACTCACGAAGCGACGCAATTCATCAACGGCATCCTCGACGCGATCAAGCGCGACCTAGACACACAAACCACACCCGACCAGCCTACGACGACTGCGATGTCGCTCAAATCATGATTTTAATGAGCAAGTAACACCGTCCCGATTTACCAGGCTACTTAAGTATGCTATAAAGCATCGGCTTCTCAACTATCACATCACTAAAAATTAGAAATTAAGAGAAGTGTCAGTCCCCGATGACAGAGTTCAGATGGCGCGGTCTATCTGAAGTATCTGATCAATCACCTCATCATTTGATCTGAAGGCTTACTCTATGGAGCGGCCCAAGCACCGTTGCTACGGAGTTGTAGGTTGAGTGGCTGATCAAAAGAGACGTGCTCAGAGCTGTCAGGCGCCACGCGCCGCTCACTATCCAAACCACAATTGAAGGAGTAGTTGTGTCCCTGAAAAGTATGCCTCGTTGCTCCCGGAGCATCCAGTTGCTCGTCTTGATGACGAGTGTTTCTTTAATCCTCTTTTTCGCGTTTCCAACTTCCAAGCAGGCTCAAGCGACGACCCTCGATAGCGAAGAGCAGGAATTTCTCATCCTGATCAATGGCTATCGAGCTCAGCATGGCGTCGGCCCGCTCCTGGCTTCCATCGCGTTGACGAACGCAGCCAAGTGGATGAGTAATGACTTGGCGGAAAAAAATTATTTCAGCCATTACGACAGTCTGGGCCGTGATCCGTTTACGAGGATGGCTGTCTTTGGCTACAACTATGCCACCTACGAAGGCGAGAATCTCGCGGCTGGCAATTCGACGGCGCAAGCAACTTTCGAGCAGTGGCGGAATTCGTCTGGGCATAACGAGAACATGCTCAATCCTAATTA
>Ga0070694_100000607_pt1 | contig 19750 bp, 19 predicted proteins | sample KBSK1251metaG_FD_65470 | JGI IMG/M metagenome (GOLD analysis project Ga0070694, IMG submission 65470) | Corn, switchgrass and miscanthus rhizosphere microbial communities from Kellogg Biological Station, Michigan, USA - KBS K1-25-1 metaG | ecosystem: Host-associated > Plants > Roots >... | reverse complement strand
TTTCCCTGTGCGCGCATCAGTCCTTACAGAGGTGAACCACCAACTGGAGAGCCGGATGCGGGAGACCCGCATGTCCGGTTCGGAGGGAGGGGGAGCGTCGCAGCTCTCCCTACCCCTATTCAGAAGACCGGCATCGTCGCCAATGGCGATGTTGAAGCCACTATTACAAACAACGTCGTGGATGGCCTGGGCCCCGTAAACTATATCGCGCGTAACGGTATTCAGCTCGGGTTCGGAGCTTCTGGTATGGTCAAGCGCAACCAGGTTTCTGGAAACTCCTACACCGGCCTGGACGTTTCAGGCGGAATTCTGGTTGTTGGCGGACCGTTTTACGGCGGCGATTTTTGCGTCAACATTCAGATCGACAAGAATGTTGTCATGGGCAACGATGTCGGGGTCTTCTTATCTCAATATGAGGCTGACCAAAGCGCGCCGGCTTCGGCCACCAACATCAAGGTGGTCAACAACGAGATCAGCAACAACGCGGTCACCAACGGCTATATCTATCAAGCCGGTGTTTCGGATGTTGGCAACAACGATAGGATCATTTCCAACACGATCTCAGGCATTGGTTACGATCCAAACACAATCTTCGGTGCGACTTTCGCAGTCGATGCTGACGCATCTTTTACTAATCGGGCCAAAGTTCACGCTAACAAATAGCAGCGACAAGCTGTCGCCGATTCGGTAGTCAATAAACAAAAGGGCAAGGCTGTTTCGCCTTGCCCTCTTTTTTCATCTGTGAATGTTTGCTTAGGTCTTCGCCGGTCCCAGCGTGACGGCGTTGTTTTGGATTCGTTTGAGGCGATCGACCAGAACCGCGCCCGCCAGCCAGAGTGCGCAGACACCCACCATCACCAGTGGAAACCATTGACCGTAGAGACCGTCGGGCGAGAACTTTTCCGTGGCCGTGTGAAGTGCTTCGCTGTTAGGTAAAAGTTCGGCTTCCGAGAATTCATGGAAAGTATAAATTGCCACCTGCACCAAAAAGAGCAACAGAAAAATTCCCGTGACTTGAAAGAAACGCTTCACATTGATCAAATGACCAAACTGGGCCCAGGCCCAGGCCAGACTGACTGCGGCCAGTAATCCCAGCAATGCTCCCCAAACCAGACGCGGGCTGCGCACCTGTAGAAGCATAAGCGCGGTCTCCATCCCTTCACGACAAATCATCAGAGCGGTGAAGAGAAAAATCCCGAGGTAGGCCGCCCGTCCGGATCGTTTGGCAGAGACTTCACCCAGCCGTTCTTCCATGCGCGTTTTCATTGAGGCGCCGTGACGCCACATATGAATAACCAATGAAGCGACCAGGACAATCGCCACAACTCCGAGGACGGCTTCTCGCAGCGCTTCGTTGCCGAGGAAGCCCGCGACACCCGCACCAAAATATTTTTCGACTGCCTCAGCCTGGCCAGTCTGCATCTTGAAGAGCAGGTAACCGAGCGCGCCGCTAATCGCCAGCGCCACGCCGATGCCCGAGTAAACCGCAGACGCCAGTTGGCTGCGACCCGACTTGCGCAGATAAGAGAAGATGACAGCGACCAGCAGGAAGGACTCGAAGCCCTCGCGAAGAATGATGATGAAAGACTGGAGCATGACTCATAAGTGGCACAGACTTCAGTCTGTGGTTTTTTGTTCTTTACACCACAGACTGAAGTCTGTGCCACGATTCGCAGTATGCCTCAAATTGAAAATGATTGTCAATTTCGGCGTGGAGTTGATTTCAGGCGAACTGACTGGAGCGCAAGCGTCCTCGCTTGCCTGGCCGGAATCGCATCCAGTCAGCACGCTGTTGGATACCCAATCCGGGTCTGTCGGAGAATTAGTCTCTGTGGACCTCTGTGGGCTCTCAGTGTCTCTGTGGTGAAGATGGAATCAGCTTCAACGAGGTTTAGTAGGGACCACCACCAGGTCGGCGCGAATCGCCCCTAGTTCGGTAACTGCAGTAATCCGGAGAGGCAGGTGCCGGGAATCATCGCCCACCCAAATCCTGATTTGCAGTTTGTCCGGTTGAGGATCGTCGGTCTTGAGCTCGAGCATGATCGCGGCAATCTTCTGACCATTGAGTTCGAGGGTCTCCCGGCTTTTGGCCGTGATCGTGAGGGCGCGCGGCTTGTTCGTCGCCATGAGGGAAATAGCGTTCTGTTTACCGATGATCGGCGCAAAAGTGCGTAGAGAATAAAGCGCTGAAAGAAGGTCGTGAGTGCCGATGGGAATATCAACCCGTTCACGGTTGTTTTCGGTGGTGGCGCTGCCGCGATCCTGATCCAGGTTGTAGTTCTTGGAGGTCTTGTACTTGCCTTCAGAGAAATTGATTTCCGTGCGGAAGGGAAGCAGAGTGGCCGGATCGACATACGAAGTGATTTGATCCTTCACCGCGAAGAGGGCGGCGGCTGTCGTCTGTGCGCTGGCCGTAAGTTGCAAACCATCTCGATTGAAATAGCGGCCGCGCTCCTTGACGGTAAAGTTCAGAGTGCCAACCGCCTGATTTCCTTTGCCCATGTAGACCTGATAATTGAGTTGCTCACCGATTTTGAAGGGCAGGTCGAGTACCGAGCCGGATGTTAGAACCGAATTAGATGTAGTATCCCGGGGATCTGGCGATGGCGACCTGTTGGGAACCTGATTTTGCGGATTAACGCTGCCGCGACTTGTCGGTGGAGTTACGACGGGCGCTTCGAGCGAAGATGCGGCCAACTCGGCCTTTACCTCAGCGTCTTCGCCGTGCTTGGCCGTGAGCAACACGGGGACATGCCATTCGTCGTCGCTGAAATAAACGCGAAGGTCGTAAACAGGGCTACCCTTAACCTTAATCCGGGTAACGATCGCGTCGAACGACCCGACGCTGGTCTTCACGTACTCCTTGCCGGCAACTTTTATCTCGGCCTGATACTCGTCATTGCCGTTGCGCACGCTGATGAGATACTGCGCTCCCATCGTTAAAGGCATCGCGCGGACGTGATAGACAGCGGACAATATATCGTAGATACCGGTCGACTCGCCGATTTTGAGCTTCGCCGGAATGGCGTCAGTACCCGCCGGTTGGTTGTAGTCGATCGAGGCTTCGCTGGTCCGGCCGGCCTCACGCACGACTTGCTGCGTACGATACGGCAAGCCGTTCTCAGCGAATACATAGGTCGTGTAGTCGTTGTTGAGAGAGAGGAGGGCCACGTTGACGACGCCCGACGTTTCCACGTGGGCCTTGAGTTGGATGCCGTCGCGTTCAAAAAAAATCCCGCGTCCGGCGACCACCATCTCGATGTGAGCCGCACTGACAAACTGAGAATAGTTGACGTTGTAAGTAAGACGTTCGCCCAGCCGGTAAACAGCCGGGTTGAAAGACAACGGCCCGGCGTCATTTTTGGTTTGAGCAGTTGCCGCACCGGTAAGAAAGACTATGAGCACGAACCACCGGACAAGGCTTAGTGAGGGCTTTGGATTAAGGCGCACAGCAGGATGATAAGGGTAAGTTGTTCCAGGGCGCAAACTCATTCTCAATAAACGCTTTGTGCGTGACTTTGTTCCGCCAAGTCGGCCGGCTGGGGTTCGGCTTTCAGAGCCGCGGCGATCTCTTCGACGATTCGGCGGGCTGCGTCTGTTGGATCCGGCGCCGCCAGAATGGGCCGGCCTATCACCAAATAATTGGCCCCGGCTTTAACCGCGTCGCCTGCCGACATAGTCCGGCGTTGGTCGTCGGATGACGCACTCGCGCCGCGTATGCCCGGTATGACAACCAGGAAATCGGGGTCTAAAACTGCGTCGCGAATGGTCCGGATCTCCTGAGCCGAAGCCACCACGCCATCGAGTCCTGAGTGTTTTGCCAGGAAGGCGAGACGGGTGACGACTGATTCAGCCTCTTCGGCGATACCGATCTGTTGCAGAGTTTGCTGGTCGATACTGGTGAGAACGGTTACGGCGATTACCCTGGGTTTGGCCAGAGTTTCACGTTGGGCGGTTTCGGCGACGGCTTCGGCCGCCCGTTTCATCATTTCGCTCCCACCCGAGGCATGGACATTGAAAATAGAAACTCCGAGGCGGGTCGCTTCCACTCCGGCCATCGCCACCGTGTTCGGAATATCATGGTATTTCAGATCGAGAAAAACGCGGCCGCCACGTGCAATGATTTGGCGGACCACGTCAGGACCGGCGGCAGTAAACAGCTGCATGCCGACCTTGAACATTCCCACCGATTCGCGAAGAGCGTCGCACAGTTCAAGCGCGCGATTCGCGTCATCAACATCCAGAGCGACGATTAGTTTATCTTTTGCGGTAGACATAATAGTCAGACTTGGCAGAAACCCGACCGTAAGGGAGGGTGTCATCAGATGCGCTTTGCACCCTCCCTTACGGTCGGGTTTCTGATCTCAGGCGACAACCAACTGCATCATCAATCGAATCGAACCCTTCGCGTCGTAAGATCTCGCTGAGGCCCTCGTTGATTCGTTTGGCGACGCCCGGCCCTTCGTAAATAAATCCAGTATACAATTGAATCAAACAGGCGCCGGCGCTAATTTTCTCCCAGGCATCGTCAGCGGTAAAAATGCCACCCACGCCGATGATTGGTAATTCTCCGTGCGTCAGTCGATAGACCAGCGAAATAACCTGATTAGATTGGTCCCGTAAAGGCGCGCCGCTTAATCCGCCTTCGCCGCAGGCTTGAAGTTCGGCGGCCGGCGTTTGCAAAGCATCGCGCCGGATAGTCGTGTTGGTGGCGATGATGCCGGAAATGTCAGCGCGCAAGGCAACCTCGATGATAGATTCGATTTGGGATTGATCCAGGTCAGGCGCGATCTTCAACAAAAGCGGTTTAGGCATTGCCGAGCCTGCCTGTGCCAGTTCGTTATTCCTCTTCTGAAGCGACTGCAGCAACTCTGACAAGAGGTCAGATCTTTGGAGTTCACGCAGATTCGGTGTGTTTGGCGAGCTGACGTTGACGGCGATGTAATCAGCGACGTCATAGACAGCTTCAAAGCTGGCGAGGTAGTCGGGGATCGATTCTTCGATTGCGACGCGGCGCGACTTTCCAATGTTTACCCCAAGCACGCAATCAGGCCGATGATTCCGGAGCTGCCGGGCCAACTCTTGTGCACCGTGATTGTTGAATCCCAGTCGATTGACCAGGGCGCGATCCTGCGGCAGGCGAAACAGTCGCGGTTTCGGATTGCCCGGTTGCGGTTCGTTAGTGACGGTGCCGACTTCAATGAATCCAAATCCCAGGTCTGCCAGCGCATGGGCCGCGGTGCCGTTCTTGTCAAAACCTGCGGCCAGGCCAACGGGATTGCGGAAATCCAAACCAAAACGTTTGAGGGTGCCGAATTCAGGGAACCGGTTTTTCTGCTTGAAGCACGCGCGAATTGCGCTGATGTTCAGGGTCTTGAGAGCAAATTCATGCGCTGATTCCGGCGACAGGCTAAAGAGAATCGGGCGAATGATGGAATGGTAGAGCGACAAGTTAGCAGCGGCAATCCGCACGAGTTTAGCGCGGGTTTTGCGGCTTGTCACGGACGAGAAAAAGCGCGTGACTGGAGAATTGAAGTTTCTCCGTGTCTCCGTGGGGCCACCGAGATTTCACAGCGCCGCAAAAGCCTTAAGCTCCGTAGGAGCAGAATGTTTATAGCTACCGCAATAAGAAACCAGTCCAAGCTCCTTAGGAGCGAAATGAGCCCTCCCAATCATTGCGCTCCTACGGAGCTCTGGAACTTAAAGAACCTGGTGTCTATAAACATTTCATCCCTACGGGATGTGTCCACGAAACTTTGTTTCGCCCTGGGCTTAACTCTGATCACTGCTCCGCAGCTGGTTGAGTGTTCATCTATCGTGGCTGTCATTCAATTGCCCGACTCAAGTGAGTCAACTATCTGAATTCACTCCCAAAGTTAGAGGGAGCCAAAACGTACCACTACCGGATTAACCGATTACTTGTCTCAATTCGTTGTTCTTGCTAGTATCCCTCGCGGTGGAATTCACAGAAAAAGCTCGCATCATGGATACGGCGCGTATCAATCGCGCGCTGGCTCGTCTGGCTTCCGAAATCGTCGAAGAAAATCACGGCTTAACGGATTTGGTTCTGGTGGGGATCCGGCGCCGGGGCGTGCCGCTGGCCAATCGAATCGCCGACAAGATTGAAGACCTGGAAGGGAAGCGTCCGCCGGTCGGAATTCTCGACATTACTTTGTACCGCGACGACCTCTCGACCGTCGGGGCCAAGCCGATTGTGAGCGGAACGGAATTGCCGGGAGATATCGAAGGCCGCACCATCGTCTTGATCGACGATGTGCTCTACACGGGACGCACGGTGCGAGCGGCGCTCGATCAGTTGATCGATTTTGGCCGGCCGCGACGAGTGCAACTGGCTGTCCTGGTGGACCGGGGCAACGAACATCGCGAGTTGCCGATTCAGGCGGATTACATTGGAAAGCTGGTGCCGACCAAAAAGAGCGAAATAATAAAGGTGATGCTCACTGACTTTGACGAGGAAGAGGGCGTCGTCATCGTCGAACGACCCGCAGCAGAAGCTGCAGCGTGAAGCGGCCCCCGTGGCCGCTTTTTTATTGTAAGAAGAAGGGCTTTGGGCTTTGATCTTTGGACTTCGTTTTCCTGGCCACGAAAGCGCGATTAATTCCAGATCAAAGACCAAAGACCAAAGTACAAAGACCAAAGTCCAAAGTCGAAAGACCGGATGACAGAATTGGGTAACGGATTTAAGTTGAAACATCTGCTGGGCATCCGCGAGCTTTCTGCCGATCAGATCGTTCATTTGCTTGATACGGCGGACACGTTTCGCGATGTGTCGAGACGTGAGATCAAGAAAGTTCCCGCCTTGCGCGGCCGCACGGTCATCAATCTTTTCTTTGAACCTTCAACTCGCACGCGCACTTCATTTGAAATAGCCGCGAAACGTCTTTCGGCCGACGCCATAAACATTAGCGTCTCAACTTCCAGCGTGTCGAAGGGGGAAACGCTCCTCGATACGGCGCGCAACCTTCAGGCCATGGCGCCTGACTGCATCGTGATTCGCCATTCATCAGCCGGAGCGCCTCATCACCTTGCGAAAGTATGCGACGCCGCTATCGTCAATGCCGGCGATGGGGCGCACGAACACCCGACTCAGGCTCTGCTGGACGCGCTGACAATTCGCGAACACAAGCATAGTTTTGATGGGCTGAAAGTCGCGATCATCGGTGACATTCTGCATTCGCGCGTCGCGCGATCGAATATTTATCTGCTGGCAAAACTCGGCGCGACAGTTTGTGTCGCGGGCCCGGGAACCCTGGTTCCGCCTGAGTTTGCCGGGTTGATTGAGCAGGGCGTGCGACTGGAACGCCGGATCGAAGACGCCGTTGTCGACGCCGACGTGGTGATGATTCTGCGGGTCCAGCGCGAGCGCCAGACGGATGCTTTCTTTCCGTCGATGCGCGAATATGCCGTGCACTATGGACTGCATCTTAACCACCTGAGTTTGGCCGCGCCGGACGCCATCGTCATGCATCCTGGTCCGATGAATCGTGGTATCGAAGTCTCTTCAGAAATTGCCGATGGTGGACGTTCGTTGATTCTCGATCAGGTAACCAACGGTGTCGCGGTGCGCATGGCAGTGCTTTACCTGCTCGCCGGTGTGGGTCACGAACTGGAAGTCCCCAGGAAAGGCAATACCGCGACCTCCTCGGACTCACGAGCGACGGGGGGAGTCCGCGGCCGAACTCGAAACCCGAAACGCGGAACTCGAAACTAGATTAATGCGATTACTGATTCAAAACGGCTACGTCATCGATCCTTCCCAGGGAATCAACGCCGGCAAAAACCTCATGCTCGAAGACGGCCGCGTCGTTGGTTTGTCGAGTTACAGCGATCCGGTCCCCGATGGCGTCGAAATTTTTGACGCCACCGGATTAGTGGTGGCGCCCGGTTTCATCGATATGCACGTGCACCTGCGCGAGCCCGGCCAGGAATACAAAGAGACGATTGCCAGCGGCGCCGCCGCAGCGGTGGCCGGCGGATTCACAACTGTCTGCGCGATGCCCAACACGAATCCAATCAATGACAACGGCGCCGTCACACGCTTTGTGATTGAACAGGCCCAACGCGCGGGGCTGGCCAACGTCTTTCCGATCGGCGCAATTACCAAGAATTCCGACGGGTCGGAACTCGCTGAAATGGGTGAGATGAAGGATGCCGGGATCGTGGCTGTTTCCGATGACGGCCGTCCGGTTCCGTCGGCCGGAATGATGCGGCGCGCGATGGAGTACGCGCGCGGATTCGATCTGCCGGTGATCGATCACTGTGAAGACAAAACCCTCGCCCGCGGCGGGGTGATGCACGAGGGTCATTGGTCTCTGGTTTTGGGAATGCGCGGCATGCCGGCGGCGGCCGAGGAAGTCGACGCCGAACGAAATTGTTTGCTGGCCGAATTGACCGGAGCGCGTTTGCATCTGGCCCACCTTTCCACGCGCGGAGCAATCGAAGCCGTCCGTCGCGCCAAAGATAAAGGCTTGCCGGTAACCTGTGAAGTTGCCCCGCATCACTGGACGCTCACCGATGAGGCGGTGCAGAACTATGACACGAACACCAAGATGAGTCCGCCGTTGCGCAGCCGCGATCACCTCGAAGCGATTCTCGAAGGCTTGAGCGACGGAACTGTCGACGCGATTGCGACTGACCATGCGCCACATCATGCCGACGAGAAAGCGCTCGAATATGATCAGGCGCCGTTCGGGATTGTGGGTTTGGAAACCAGCGTTGGGTTGGCGATGGAGCGCCTGGTTGGCAAAGGCATCATCTCGCTGGATCGTTTGGTCGAATTGTGCGCAACCAATCCAGCGCGCATTCTTCAGCTGGAAGGCCGCGGGACATTTAAAGCAAATGCTCACGCCGACATCACGATTATCGATCCGGAAATGACCTGGAGCTTTGACGTTTCGCGTTCAAAATCAAAGAGCCGGAACACGCCATTTGATGGTTATGCGTTTCGCGGCGGCGTGGTGGCTACAATTGTCGCGGGCAGGATCGTCTTTCGACATCCGGACTACGGTCGTGTCACCGTGAGCAGAGCCAGTCACGCGTCGGTGACCTGATTTGGAGTGCGGCGTCTCGTCGCCGCTTTCCGGTGCAAAGACAAAAGCGGCGACGAGTCGCCGCACTCCAAAAACGAGAGCTGGAGGGTTGGCAATGAAAAGAATTAATTGGCAGCTCTGGTTAGGTTTTCTTTTGAGCGTGGTTGCTTTTCTCAGTTACCCGCTCGTCTTCGTCAACTGGGCCAGCACACGCGATTTCCCCTGGGCCAACCTGGTTCTGTTCGCGGTGGCCGCGGTGCTGCTGTTCATGGGAATTCGCCGGGCCTTTGCTCCGGATCGCCGGCGCCTGTCGAAAATCGTTGCCTCAGGAGTAGCGACCCTCAGTCTTTTGATAATCGTCATGTTTCTCTTTGTGGCGTTTGTTGCCTCAAGATGGCTCCCACCATCGACCGGGGCGCCCCAGGTGGCGCAGAAGGCGCCGGACTTTTCGCTCGCCGACACGACGAACAAGACGGTCTCGCTCTCCGAACTTTTAACTCAACCAATCAACGGCAAGCCGGCCAAGGGCGCCCTGCTCATTTTCTATCGGGGTTACTGGTGACCGTCATGCAACTCCGAGTTGCGGAGCATTCAGCAGCACCTGGCAAAGTTCAATGAAGTCGGAATTCGCCCCGTGGCCATCAGCGTCGATAGTCCGGAAGCGTCACGCGATCTCTGTCAGAAGGCCGGCTACACTTTTACTTTTCTTTCCGATCCGAATCTTCAGGCGATCACGAAATATGATCTGGTCCACAAGGGTCAGGGAGAAGGTGGCCGCGACATCGCGCGTCCCGCCGAGTTTTTGATTGATTCATCAGGCATCGTCCGCTGGCGAATGCTGACAGAGAATTACTGGGTGCGGGCGCGGCCTGAACAGGTGTTAGAGGCGGCGAAGTTGCTTCCGTGAAAACCGCAATCCAACCAGGGGTAATGTCCCAATTTGAAATGATTTTTTCCGCAGCCCAGGCGTTTACGCCTGGGGACGGCGTAGCGGTTGTTTCCAAAAGCCCCATTAATGGGGCTTAAATAGCGCCTTCTGCCTGATCAGAACCAACTCCAAAAGAGGTGAAAGCATGAAAGAGCGAAGATCGAAACCGTTGCTGTGGATTCTTCTGCTTCTCTCAACCGGGCTGACGGTGTTTGGACAAGGCACGGCGGCTGATTACGAGCGCGCCAGCGGGCTCAAAGCAAAATACGAGGCGGCCGCAATCGACATCGCCGGCCAGGCTACGTGGATTGGAGTCACACACCGGTTCTGGTTCTGGAGTGCGCGGGTCTTAGCGGCTCGGCCGTTCGATGTGCGGAAAGGCTCCGCCTTTCCGGGACCGCGCTTTAGAAATAATTCGCGAGGCTACGCCTCGCGCGAACGAGGAGGCGCAGCCTCCAATTGAAAAAGAGACTCGGTCTTTCGGAAAGGCAGAGCCTTTCCGCACATCAAGCGGCATAGCCGCAAACAATCCCCTCCTTAGGGGCTTCCCTCGTCCTCCTTAAAACGAAAAACGAATCTGTCCCTGTATCCTCCGATTACCGGCCGCAGAGCTTCCGCTCGGACCAAATCCGAAACTGCCCGCAGTCGCTGTCGATAGACCAAATTGCGGCGAACTTAAATTGCCTACCGGCTGATTCAGGTTGGTACTGTTCAGCAGATTTTGAATGTTGACTGAGAAGGTAAGCGTGTAACGCTTCTCGGGCGTCGGGGCGGCGTTCGCCTTAGCAGGCCCGCCGGCTTTACTGCCGTCAGTTTTGACTGCGGCCGGAGCCGCCGGTTTGTTGCCTGCAGGTTGAGCTGGCCCGAGATTAGCCGCAGCCGGCACTTCACCGAATGCAATCGCGCGGCTAATTCCGATATTTACCGAGAAGAAGCTGGGTCCAATCCCGTAATTTCTGCGGATGAGCGCCTGGCCCGGCCCCGGATTCAAATCAAAGTCGCCGTACTTCGTGCGTTTCAGATCGGCCAGATTGGTCTGGGCCGTAGCGAATGCCGGTCGTTCGGTAAACAGGCCGTCGCCGTTGGTGTCGCGGCCGGTCACGATATTGAACGGACGACCGCTGGATATGACGATGAAAGGATTCAAATTTATCTTTAGTTTCGGCAGAATGATCGTGCCGCCGGTGAAAAAGTTGAAGCTGGGAATGAATCCAACTCGCGAGTATTCATTTGTGGCGTCATAAGAATTTGCCGGGAAGCAATTGCCGATTGAAGCAAAGATACAATCGGTGTCGGTCTTGCCTCTGCCAGTTCCGAAATTCACGAACAGCGAAAAGCCTTTGCTCATTTGCCTTCGCAATCCGCCGAACATTCGATAGTCATTAAAGCGGGCCGCCGATTCGTAATAATAAATATCGCCAATGTTGCCATTGGGCCGGATCGCGCCGGCGGGATTGGCCGGACTGTAAGTGCCCGGAATTGGCGCATTGATGTTGCGCAGCCTGAGCAGATGTTTACCACGATAATTAAAACCGACGAGGTAGAAGGTGAATTTGTATGGCAGTTGGCGTTCGATGTTGATGGCCGTCATGACGTAAGTCGGCGCGCGAAAATCCGGCGCAATCTGCCTGACAATTTGTGGCGCCGAGAACGCGCCGAGCAGGTCGGCCGAAGGAACGTTCGTGACAGTCCCATCCAGAGCGAACGACGACAGATCGAGCACTGCGGGATTGGCGACGCGATAATCATTCTGCGTCTCTCCGTCGAAACGATTCGCCAGCAAGGTGGCTCGTTCGCCGAGACGGTCATAAAACATCCCGATGCCGCCGCGAATGACCAGCTTTGGTTGCGAAGAGTTTGATGGTGCGCCGGGACCCGAGCCGACGTTTGTGCCTCCCGGCGCCCAGGCAAAGAAAAGCCGCGGTGCGAAATTCATCTTGCTGCTGATATTCGTCTGATACTCGTAGCGCAGGCCCGCAGTGAAGGTCAAGTTCGGCCGGATGCGCCATTCGTCCTGCACAAAAAAACCGAGTTCGGTTTGCGTCACCCCGGCTTCGGGATTCCCGCCGGCGATTGAAAATTGGGTCGCGCCGCCGCCGAGCGCGCGCAGATCGGCACGTCCCTGGAACAGGAGCGTGCGGCGATAGCGCTCAAGGCTGGTGATGGAAATCAGGACTGGATTGCCGCTGTTATCCTGCACGATTTCGTTATTTCCATTCAGCAGCGGGGCGAACCCGCCCGAAAAAGTAAAGGTGCCGCCGAAGTTAGTCGGCGAGAAATCGTTGAGGCGCACATGACGCAAGCGTCCGCCGAACCGCAGGACATGGGTTCCGGAGGTAAGCGTCGAATAGTTCTGCAATTCCCAGGAATCCTGCTCGTTGTGGGCCAGGCCGATTTGCGAACCGCCTTGAATGAACGATTCCTGCACGACCACGGTAGGAGCGGTACCGCCTTCCTGTCGATTCCGATTTCGAATGTACTGAAAGCGGGTTTCGTTGAGCATCTTTGGACTCAGGATAGCGGTCTCAGTAACCTGGAAAGTCTGCTCGGTCGTGGCGCGATCAAACGCGCGGCTCGGCAAAGAAAAATCAGAGGCGCCCAGATTCTCTGCTTTAAAGCGCGAATATGAATAGCGCAGGATCAAAGTGTGGTTCGTGCCCAACTGGTAGTCGAAACGCGGGCTGAGCGAAAAGTTTTCATTCGGCACCGGGACTCCGAGGCGGAACGGAAACGCTTCGAGCGAAGGCGTGAGCACAGTCGCATTGATGATAGCGTTGTCATCGATCCGTCGCCTTTGAAAATCGACGAAGAAGGAAGACTTCTTGGCGATCACTGGTCCGCTAATACTTCCGCCGAAGTATCGAATCTGAAACGGCTGTCGTCGCAGCGCAAATGGATTCCGCGAGTTCAGACTCTCGTCGCCGAAATTGTAGAAGGTGCTGACCCGCAATTTGTCCATGCCCGGCTTGGTCAGAATGTCGATGCGTCCGAATCCGATGTTGCTGTTTTCTGCATTGAATGGGTTCTGATTGATCCGCACTTCCCGAATTGATTCTTTGGGCGGCATTCGCCCGCCGGTAAAGCCATCGATGAAGATCTGAGCTCCGTTTGGTCCGGCAGAGGGTCCGGCCATCGCCTGCGCGGCCGCGGCTAATGCATCAGGATCGTCCGGCAGCACATCAATGTCTGCACCTCTCAACACCAGCGCGTCCGCGTTGTTTTCGGAATCCGTATTCAGACGCCGGCTGTTATCCACGGTCACTACCTCTCTGGCGACTGCGATTGCCAGGTGGACATCGTGGCGGTTGGGCCCAGCGGTCTTAACCTCAACCTGGCTGTTTGAGTAGTCGCTGAAACCGGGAGATACGACCTTCAACGTGTATCGTCCCGGGGCGAGCGAATTGAAGGTATAAATTCCTTCGTTACTCGTGACCGCACTCTTCTCAGAGTTGTCCGATGAAATGACGGTAACCGTGGCGCCGACCACCAGAGCGCCCAACTCATCGGTCACTTGTCCACTCAGGGAAACGGCACGCTGCTGAGCAATGATGGATGAAGAGAGCGTCAGCAAAACCACGAATGCGATCAGAATTTTGTTGCTCATGATTGTCTCTTGGAGAAAAAAGGTGGCACGGGTGTCCCGCCCGTGAAATCGCAAGACGCGCGTGCCACATCAACTCTACGGCCCGCCCAGACTCATTTGTCCCAGGGCCACCGCTTTGCGGCGGTCGCCTTGAGCGCTTTGCAGGAGCGGCCCGACGCCGCTCACCACGGCGATAGCGGTAACCCGCATCGCGTCGCCGCTTTTGGTGCTGGAAACTAAAATCGCGTCACCAACCTTCAGTTCGGACAGAGTCAAGGTCGGCAACTGATCAAACATTTCCTGCAGATCTCCGCTCGCCCTGGCGGGAGTGGCTACAGCCGGCGCCGCAGCGCCGGGCTGGGCCGGTTTGCCCGGCGGCGTCTGCGTCAAGGCGGCCAACAATTCCGCCGTGAGCCGGCGCAGCGTGCAATCTTTTTTGAGGACCACCGTGACGGACTGGTGAGTCGTTTGATCGGAAAGCTTCAGTTCGTTTTTGCCGGCGTCGATCTCGTTGATGGTGCCGGTAAATGTCTGAAACGATCCGGAGACGATTTCATCAGGCGTGAAGCGAGCGCCATCTGAGCTTTTGGTGCCCAGTGCGCGGACCTGGTCTCCAATCGACAGGTCTGCGAAAGAGCCCGATTTGGCATCGCTGAATCGCACTGAGTTCGGAGCATAGCGCCGGTACTTGGTTCCGGTGTTGGCAGCGATCACGATTGGCTTAGGTCCTTCGGCGGTGCGTGCGTCGAGAGTGATTTCGCTGGCCTCGGGTTTGAGCGCGGTAATGGTTCCGGCAATGCCGCGCGTGCGCCAGGCTTCTCGTTCCCGGTCGCGTTTGTCGTTGATCTCGCCCTTGCTCATCACATAAAACTCGCGCGCGGGCATCGTCTTTTGATCTTCTGAGATTCTGCCGCGCACGTAGACGCTGTCACCGATCCCAAAATCAGTAGACGTGATTTTGATAAACTTGTCTTTCGTTTTTTCGCCGGGCGGGATGCGCATGAAGACTGTGCCGTCGCTGAGAGTCAAGGTGACCTTGCTGCCGGCGGCGGTGGTTACGACCACCTCTCGCGTGTCGCCCTTAAGTTCGGTGACAGTACCCAGAACGCTTAAAGGAGTGATCGCCTGATCGCTACTCGCCTGTGCACACAGGACCCGTGATGCGCATACGACTGCGCAAAATAAAAACAGGAGACGAGCTGAGGCTTTGGATTTTGGCTTCAACATCGTGACAAGTGAGTCCCTTTACTTTTTTCGTAAAGTAAGTGGTTGAAGCCAGCGAAAGGTTGCAGACATTGATCTGCATGTCGATCCAAAAAAGTGGCAGCGATTTGTACTCTTTTGCGAGGGATTCGCAGCGCGCATGCGTGGTTCCGCGTTGTTGCGTTATGTCGCTCAATTAACAATGGGGATGTGGGAGTGGTCGCCGCGGAATGCAAAGAAGAACTCTATTGAATGCCTTACTTTTTGTTTTGGCTCTGCCACCCTGATGCGCGGTAGGACTTCCAGAGCAGCACGGATCTACTTCAATCGGAACATCCTAGTGTACTGGCTCTGCCACGCCGATGCGCGGCAAGTCTCCGACTTGCCGGAAAGCCACCCCTTCTTCTCCGGGTCTGCGACCCAGCTTAGCAAAGTACAGGGAGGACTATCGTTGGTGAGCGATTCTGGAAAGCGCGCCCAGATGAAGATGAGTCACTGAGAGTCGATCTTGAGAAGATCGTTTGGTCATAGACCGCCAAAAATTGGGGAGCTGCTAGACGGCAAGTCGGAGACTTGCCGCGCATCGGCGTGGCGGAGCCAGTACTCAGGTAGCCTGTTTGGCCGGGGGCGGATTGAGTCTGTGAATCTCAGCGCAGGACCCTCAAGTATCCGAGCTAGGCTTTCTGTTCTTTCGCCAGGGCCGGCACTTCCTCCGGCTCGGAAATTTCTGTGGCGGAGGCCACAGCGGCCGATATGGGAAGCTCGGGTCGGGCGTATTTATCCAGGCCGAATCCCAGAAGGATCGTAGCGGCAATAATCGCCGATGAGAAATAGTAGGGTGAAGAGACGCCGAGCGAATCGAAGGCCCAGCCATAAAACAACGGCGCGATGATGCGAGCCACGCCACCGTAAGTCTGTTGCATGCCCATGTAGAGCCCGCGTTCGCGCGGATTGATGACTCGCGACAGAAGCGCGGTTACACAGGGAAAGGTAAACGCGGTGCCCAGCGGAATCAGCGCGACGGCAATCGCCAGCACTCCCAGATTCGTTGACAGCGGCATGCCGACCACGCCGAGTGAAAGCAGAACCAAACCCAGTCGCGAGAGCTTGGCTTCGCCCAGCCAATCAACCATTCGGCCGAGCAGCAACACGCGCGCAAAAACTGAAATTGCGCCGGTGTACATGAAGAAGTAACCGATCGTCAGTTCGGTCACCTGAAAGCGCGCGTTAAGAAACAGCGCGAGCACAGAGAAGCTTCCCTGAAACGCTCCGATCGCGATCGCGTAAATCCAGATCAGTCGAGACGAAGGCTCACTTGAATTTGAAATGATGGACCAGGCCGCCTGGCGCGACTTTCGTGGCGGTGCGTCGGTTGCCGCGTGCACCTCTGCGTCCCTTGATTCGGACAAATAGCGCCAGGCAAAAATCATGTTGAGACCGCACAGCGCGGCCGCCATGATTCCGGGCGCGGCGTGACCCATCTGTAGCGAAGCGTGGCCGGGAATAATGTCGCGCTTGCCGATGGCGATGGCTAACGAGCCGAGCACCGGACCCAGGGCCACGCCGAGATTCGTGGTCGCCGATAACCATCCCAGCGCCCGCGCGCGGTCCTTTGGATCAGTGCTATCGGCAACGTAGGCCTGGATGACTCCCACAGTTCCGCCGCCGGCGCCCTGCACGATGCGCGAAAGAAACAGGACCCAAAGTGAAGTGGCAAAGCCGAAAACCAGATACGAAATGCCGGCGGCGCCGAGGGCGATCAAAAGTGTGGGCCGCCGTCCGACGCGATCTGAAAAGCGTCCCCACATCGGCGCGCTCAAAAGTTGTGCGACGGTGAACGCGGCGACGATAACGCCGGAAATCGTTCCTATCCCGACATGAAAGCCGAGCAACGTGATGCCGCTGCCGCCCAGCGTCTTCACATAAAACGGCATCAACGGGATGATCATCAGCAAGCCGACCATGTCGACGAACGCAGTGATCATCAGCGTGAAAAGCTTTGCCGGAATCTTGCGTACTTCTTTGTAGAAAACGTAGAACAGAGCGATCGCGATTGCGCCGAGCAAAACGCGCACAATCGGCGACTGGAACGACTGGGAAATGTTGGCTTGAAACAGGAACATCAGATCTTGTTTTTGTGCCGGTCATAATAACAGCATGAGGCCGTTGATCGTGATCGGCGGCGGCGGGCAAATGTAAATTGTTGTTAAATGTAAGACGCAGTGCTGGTGCAGTTTGAATGTGGCACGCGCATCTTGCGCGTGGTCCACGGGCGGGACGCCCGTGCCACTTCGCCAAACTGCACCAGTATCAAGACGCAGTGCTCTTGACGGCCACGCTTTGGAAGGATTAGTCTGACCGCGGTTTTCAGGACGCCACCCGTCCGCGGGAAGGACTGAGTCCACCTGATTCCGATCTGAGCGACAAAGGTTCGAATACGAACCTCCTTTCGCCCGCGAAAAGCGGACAACGGGCATTTCATTTAAGGAGGCTCGTTATGTCTATCTACCGGCGACAGGATCGTCACCTTCCAGTTCGTCCCAATCTCGATCAACTTAAACATCAGGCCAGGGATTTATTGCGTGCGTACCGGGCCGGAGAACCGCTCGCATTAGAAGAATTCAAATCTCATCATCCTGAGATTGTTTCTCCTGAGGCTGCGCAGCTGGCTGATGCGCAACTGGTGCTGGCTCGGAGTTACGGCGCGGCAAGTTGGCCCCGGCTGGTGCAATCGTGCAAGCTAATCGAGGCAATCTGGCGCGACGACGTTGAATCGGTCCGTGGGATCATCGCGCAAAACCCGCAACTCCTGCACGAGAATGCCGGCATCCGCAACAATAATTGGGGGCCCCCGTTAAGTTACGCTGCCAATCTTGGCCGTGACGAGATCATCAAGCTTCTGCACAAGCTGGGGTCGATGGATCTCGAACAGGCCATGGACCGCGCGATGCTCCAGAGCAAGATCAGCACGGCCGCGATGTTGTATCAACTGCTGGGATCGCCGCCGCCGCCAGAGGGGGCTTTGGGCGGGCCGGCTTATACCTTGAGCGCCTCAGGCACGGCCTTCGCGCTCAAGATCGGCGTGCCGGTCCGGGACCCGGAAGGCAGGCGCCTCGCGCCGGTTGACATCGTTTTGGAAACCGACAGTCGTAATCCTTCAGCCAAACACGAGATTCTCGAGATGTATGTCGCGCATGGACTCGAACTGCCGGACACCCCTGTGATGGCTTTGCATCGCGGCCGGATCGATCTGCTCGAAGAACATTTGCGGCGCGATCCGAAGCTTCTGCAACGGACGTTTGCTCACGAAGAGATCTATCCCCCGGAGATGGGATGTCACGACGAAGTGAACGCTACGCAGGGCACGCCTTTGAAAGGGACGACGTTGCTCCATCTTTGCGCTGACTACGATGAAATCGAGATTGCCCGCTGGCTTTTAGAGAAGGGAATCGACGTCAATGCGAAGGCGGCCGTTGATGCGGAACGGTTCGGCAGACACACGGCGCTGTTTGGAACGGTTGTTTCGCAGCCGAACTTCTGGATGAATTATGGACGGAAGGTTCAGACGGCGCCCTTCACGCAGTTGTTGCTGGATCACGGCGCTGACGTAAACATTCGCGCGTCACTGCGGAAACAACTCCATCCCGGCTATGGGCCGAAATATGACGTCGAAAAAGCTTACGACTATCGCGACGTTACCGCTTTGTCATGGGGACGGCGGTTTCATGCAGACGTTTTTGTCAGCGAGCCGGCAATGAAATTGATTGAAGAGCGTGGGGGGCGTGAGTGAAGGTGGTGCATTGATGCGCGGCATTGACTCGCCCGGTTGATGCGTGGCAAATCCGTGAGTCAGCTAAAGAAGTTCGTTTCGCGTCGGATCTGTCACACCGACGCGCGGCAAGTCTGAAGAGAGTACGATTCTGCGGCGCAATCGAAGTTACTCTAGTACTGGCTCTGCCACGCCGATGCGCGGCAAGTCTCCGACTTGCCGTCTAGCTAGCTTCTCAATTCTGGCGGTCTATGACCGCCTCCAAACGATCTTCGCAATATCGACTGTCAGAGGCTCATCTTCAACTGGGCACCCTTTCCAAAACCGCGCACTGGACCAACGATAGTCCTCCGGGCACTTTGCCAAGCCGGCGCGCACGGGATTCTGATGGATGTAGTTGACCTTTTGCATGAAGGCTGATTCGCTGACTATGGAAAAAACATCCGAATCGTGTTGCCAAAGCGAGTAGCGATGATTTCGCTTCCAGTCGTCATGCTCCAGTTTTCTGAGGGATGCTTCGTATTTCTTCTCTTTCAAGTATCTCAAGACGCGGCGGCTGACAATCCCTTTGATGAATTGAAGCACCTTTTACGGCTCTCGTGGGCGATCGGTCAGCAGATGCAAGTGGTCCGGCATAATGACGTAGGCAAACAACAGAAATCCACATGAGGTGCGAGCTTCGTCGATCGCTTTGCAGGAGACCAGTTTGATAGCGTCGGTTTGAAAGACCGGCAGTCGATTGTTCGCCACCGCGGTTATGAACAGACAGGGATCGTCTTTTGAGATCGTGAGTCGCACGCTCACCATCATATCTATTCTGACAAGTAAAAAATCTTGCTAAGCGGGGTCGGAGACCCGGAGAAGAAGGGGGGCGGCTTTTCGGCAAGTCGGAGACTTGCCGCGCATCGGCGTGGCAGAGCCAGTACCGCAGTAACTTTGATTACCGGAGAAGCGTGCTCAACTTCAGACTTGCCGCGCATCGGCGTGGCAGAGCCAGTACCGCAGTAACTTTGATTACCGGAGAGGCGTGCTCAACTTCAGACTTGCCGCGCATCGGCGTGGCAGAGCCAGTAGTGCAGTAACTTTGATTACCGGAGAAGCGTGCTCAACTTCAGACTTGCCGCGCATCGGCGTGGCAGAGCCAGTAGTGCAGTAACTTTGATTACCGGAGAAGCGTGCTCAACTTCAGACTTGCCGCGCATCGGCGTGGCAGAGCC
>Ga0070694_100000606_pt1 | contig 19752 bp, 15 predicted proteins | sample KBSK1251metaG_FD_65470 | JGI IMG/M metagenome (GOLD analysis project Ga0070694, IMG submission 65470) | Corn, switchgrass and miscanthus rhizosphere microbial communities from Kellogg Biological Station, Michigan, USA - KBS K1-25-1 metaG | ecosystem: Host-associated > Plants > Roots >... | reverse complement strand
CCCGAGGACGGCTACGGCTGGGAGAAGCTGTTCAGCGAGCGGATGTGCCGCCACTTCCGCGAAGACTACGGTCTCGTGACGCGGATTGCCCGCTATCACAACGTGTACGGGCCGCACGGCACCTACGACGGCGGGCGCGAGAAAGCGCCGGCCGCGATCTGCCGGAAGGTCATCGCGGCGCAGCTTGCAAGTACGAGCGAAATCGAGGTCTGGGGCGACGGCGAGCAGAGCCGCAGCTTCACCTACATCGACGATTGCCTGCAGGGCTCGCGCGCGCTCATGGCCAGCGACGTCAGCGAGCCGCTCAATATCGGCAGCGACGAGCTCGTCACCATCAATCAGTTGATCGATGTGGTGGAGGAAATCGCCTCCGTCACGTTGAAGCGCCGCTACAAGCTCGACGCGCCGAAAGGCGTGCGCGGGCGCTGCAGCGACAACACATTGATCAAAGAAAAGCTCGGATGGGCCCCGTCGATTCGACTGCGTGACGGGATGGAGCACACCTACCGCTGGATCTACGAACAGATGACGATGCCTGCCGAGGCACGCCGGGCCTACGCGTGATGCGCGGTGGCTCATCGCGCTCGCTGCGGATCGGGATCGCGCAATTGAACCCGACCGTCGGGGACATGGAGGGCAACCTCGCGCGCATCCGCGCCGCGCGCGCCGCCTGCGCCTCGGACTGCGATCTCCTCGTCTTCAGCGAGCTCGTCGTGTGCGGGTACCCGCCGGAGGATCTCGTGCTCCGACCGGTCGTCGTCGAGACGGCACGCCGTGTTGTCGAAACGCTGGCCACGGAGACGGCCTCGGGGCCCTCGCTGCTGGTCACCGCGCCCTGGCCGGAGAACGGGGCGGTGTACAACGCCGCAATCCTGCTCGACGAAGGACGCCTGGCCGCCGTGCGCTACAAGCACGAGCTGCCGAACTACGGGGTGTTCGACGAGAAGCGCGTGTTCGCCGCCGGGCCCCTCCCTGACGTCACGGTCTTTCGCGGCGTTCCGCTCGGCGTCATGGTGTGCGAAGACATGTGGTACCCGGCGGTCGGGCGCCATCTGGCTGAACGTGGTGCGCAACTGCTGATCGTACCGAATGGATCGCCGTTCGAGCGCGACAAATTCCACAAGCGTGTGGCGCTCGCCGCTGCACGTGCGTCCGAAACGGACCTGCCGTTGATCTACGTCAACCAGGTCGGCGGCCAGGACGAGCTCGTCTTCGACGGGGGCTCGTTCGTGGTCAATTCCGACGGCGCGCTGGCGGCGCGGCTGCCATTCTGGAAAGAAGCCACGATCGTCACCACCTGGAGCGAAACGTCCTCGGGCTGGGTGTGCGAGGGTCGGCCGATCGCATCGTCGCCTGCGGAACCGGGCCACACGTACCACTCGCTCGTCCTGGGCCTCCGCGATTACGTCAACAAGAACCGTTTTCCCGGCGTGCTGCTCGGGCTCTCGGGCGGAATCGATTCGGCCGTCACGGCAGCCGTCGCCGTCGACGCGCTCGGACCGGACCGCGTCGTCGGCGTTCGGCTGCCGTCGCGGTTTACGAGCGACGAGAGCCAGAACGACGCTGCCGAATCGGCCTCGCGGCTCGGCATCCGGCTCGAGACTGTTCCGATTGCGGACGTTGTCGGCGCGGCGGAGCGGACACTGGCGCCGCTGTTTGGCGACCGACCGCGCGATCTCACCGAGGAGAACATCCAGGCGCGCATCCGCGGGCTGCTCCTGATGGCGCTGTCGAACAAGTTCGGATCGATGCTGCTCACGACGGGCAACAAGTCGGAGATGTCGGTCGGCTACGCGACGCTCTACGGCGACATGTGCGGCGGCTACTCCGTACTCAAGGACTTGTACAAAACCGAGGTGTATGCGCTCGCGGCGTGGCGAAACCGGTGCGTGCCGGAGGGGGCGCTCGGACCGGCGACAGAAGTCGTTCCCGCCAACGTGATGACGAAGGCGCCGACCGCGGAGCTTCGACCCAACCAGAGAGATCAGGATTCGCTTCCCGAATACGCCGACCTCGACGCGATTCTGAACGGACTCGTCGAGCAGGAACGCAGCGTCGACGCCCTCGTGGGCGGCGGCCGGGCGCGCGACGTCGTCAGCCGCACGCAGAACATGCTGTACACCGCGGAATACAAGCGGCGGCAGGCGCCGCCCGGCGTGAAGACGTCGAGCCGCAGCTTCGGTCGCGACCGCCGGTATCCGATCACGAACCGGTTCCGCGAGAGCTGATGTCCGCCGCGCCCGAGACATCGACGATCCACTTTCGTGTCGATTCAGGACGCGCGCAGCGGGAACGCATCCGCGCGCTGGCGCACGCCGCCGCCGATCGACAGCTTCACATCCTCGACCTGGGATATCGGCTTGCGTCGCCGGCATTCGACATGAGCGAGGTCGCGGTGTGGGAGACCGATAGCGGTGACCTTGCGGCCTTTGCTGCGTGGCAGCCGGCGTTCAAGATGCTGGACTACGGCGTCGATGCCCGATGCGACACGACGCGTTTCGCCGACGCGATGATTGAGTGGATCGACGACTCGTTCGGCGACCGGGCGAAGGCGAACGGTCGAACGACGTGCTGGATCAAGATCGCCCCGGTGCATCGTGACTGGCCGGCCCTGTTCGAACGGCGCGGGTTCGAGCGGTGTGCGTGGTCGCTGGCGCACCTCGAACACGCGCTCGGCCGTCTCGATCGGCCCGAGCTGCCAGCCGGTTTTTCGATCCGGGAAGTGGCGGGCGATTCCGAAGCGGACGCGTGCGCCGCGCTTCACCGAGCCGTGTTCCCTCGCGTCGCGATGACGGCCGAATGGCGACGCCGCATCATGTGCGATCCGTGGTATCGCCGCGATTTGGACCTGGTCGTCGTGGCCCCGGGCGGCGAGCTTGCGGCATGCTGTCTGGGATGGATCGACGCGCTCGGCACCCGGCGCGGCGGTCAGATCGAACCGCTCGGTACGCACCCCGACTTTCGCCGGCAGCGGTTGGCGCAAGCGGTTCTCCGCGAGGTGGTCCGGCGAATGGCCGACGATGGTGCCGGGCGGGTGTTCGTGGAGGCGTGGGACGACAATCCCGGGGCACTGCGCACGTATGAGTCGGTCGGATTTCGGACGGCCTTTCACATCCGCACCTACGCGAAGCATTTCTCATAAGCCCTTGTCGCCCACATCGGATGCTCGTGCGTACTTCGAGCGACTGGCGCGGAAGTGGCACGAGGTACCCGCCTCACGCCTGGACCGTACGTCCACGCGGAACCTCGTCGCGGCGACCGACGACGCGCTGCTCGCTGCATGGGAGCGTGCTCGTGCCGACACCTCGGATGGTCTTCGCGGTCTGCAACTGCGCGGGTGGTTTCATGCTCTGTATGGACCGTGGGCGGCAGGAAAAAAGATTCTGGAAGTGGGGCCGGGCCTCGGCATCGACGGTGTTGCACTGGCACGAGCGGGCGCCGCGATGACGTTCATCGATGTCAGCCCGACAAACCTCGACGTCGTATCGCGCGTGTTCGCGTTGAAGGGACTCGCGCGCCCGCACGTGCTGCACCTGGAGCACGTCGAGCAGCTCGACGTGCTCGACACCGACTACGACGCTGTGGTGGCATTTGGATCGCTTCACCATATTCCAGCCGAGATTGGAAAGCCCGAGTTCGAGGCGCTCGGCCGGCGCCTCCAGCCGGGGGGCCGGTTCATCATGCACGCCTATCCGTACCAGCGATGGATCGATGAGGGCCGGCTTCCGTTCGATCGCTGGGGAGAAAAGACGGACGGAGCCGGCACGCCGTGGGCCGAGTGGTACGACTCGGCCAAGCTCGTTGATCGGCTTCGGCCGATGGAGTTCGCGCCGCTGCTGTATTGCGAATACCGCAACGGCGCGATGAACTGCATCGATCTCATCAAGGTCGACGGGTGTCCGGACTTGCAGCGACCGGACGTGTCGGCTGGCTCTTCGCCGATCGCCGGCGCGGTGGACCTCGGCGCCCTCGCGGTGACGCCGGGATGGGAGGCGACAGCCACGGCGGACGCGACCGGTTCCGTGCTGGTCACGACGCCGGCCGCTTCATGGGCCTATGCCGCGGCGGTGCCGATTCGGATGGACCGCGTTCCACCGGGACATGATCGATGCGCGCTGAGGGTGCGTGCGACGGTCCGCACGGGACGCGTTGGATTCGGCATCCCGACAGCCGACGGTACCGCCTTCGTCGTGGAGGAATATCTGGCGCGCGGCGATCGAGAGCAGATCTGCTGGCTCGAGTTCGAGCGCGGCGCCGGTCCGGCGCAACTCGTCATCGTGCGGAACGCTTCGTCGTCCGGCGCACGGTCAGAGGTCGTCGTTCACGCGATCGAGTGTTTCACGCCGTAGGAATGTTGCTATCAATCTGGAAACCCTGGCGCTGGATTCACAGGGTTCCCCTGCTCGTCGCCGGAGACGCCGCCGCCATCGTCCGCGATTTCCGGCGTTCGTGGCGCGTGCTGTGGACCCTGACGCTCATCGAGACGCAGCGGAAGTATGCCGGTTCGGTGCTCGGCACGCTGTGGTACCCGCTGTACTCGGCCCTGCTGCTCGGAAGCTATTGTTTCGTGTATCTGGTCGTGCTTCGGATGAAATTCAAGGAATTCGGGGAGTACGACTATGTCCTCTTCGTGTTCGCCGGCCTCATTCCGTACCTGGGGTTGAGCGAAGCGGTGATGACCAGCACCGCTTCGGTGCGCCAGAGCCTGGCCATCCTGAAGAACGCGGTCTTTCCCATCGAGTTCGTCCCCGTGAAATTCGTGTCGGCGGCGCTGTTCGGGCTCCTGAGCTCGGTCGCGATTCTCTGCATGATGGTCGTGCCGACCGGCTATTTCGGCTGGCATATCCTGTATTTGCCGGTGGCCGTCGCGATGCTGTTCGTGTATTGCGTGATGACCGCGTGGGCGCTCTCGGCGATCGCCGTGTTCGTGCCCGACCTGCTTCAGGTGGTCAACATCGCGTTGTTGCTCCTGATGTTCATCTCACCGGTCGGGTACTCGGTCGACATGGTCCCGGCGCCCGCGCGATTTCTCGTGTATCTCAATCCGCTCACGTACTTGATTGAAGCGTTCCGGTTCGCGATGCTCGGCATCAGGACGACGCCGCTGTGGGCGGACGCCGCCTTCGCGGCTGCCTGCATCCTCGGCGCCTCGCTGACCGGCGCGTTTTTCAGACGCCTGTCGCCCATTTTTGCCGATTATGAATGAAGCCGCTTCGGTCCGACTGCTGGAAGTTGGAAAGCGGTACCGCCTGTATCAGAAGCCGATCTATCGCCTGCTGGACCTGATCGGCGTGTGCCCTCCCGGCCCAACGTTCTACGCCGAGCACGAGGCCCTGGCCGGCGTGACGCTCGAGATCGGCCGCGGCGAGAAGGTGGCAATCATCGGTCGAAACGGCGCCGGCAAGTCGACGATGCTGAAAATCATTGCCGGCCTGGTCCAGCCGACCTCCGGTTCGGTTGCCGTGAACGGCCGCATCAGCAACCTTCTCCAGATCGGCTCGGGCTTTCATCCCGACTTCACCGGACGGCAGAACGTGTTCGCGAGCCTGGCCCACCAGGGGATCATCGGCTCCGCCGCGTCGAAGCTGTTCGACGAGATCGTCGCATTCGCCGAGATTGAGCAATACATCGACCAGCCGATGAAGACGTACTCGACCGGGATGTGCTCGCGATTGATGTTCTCCTCGTCGGTGGTGATGAATCCGGAGATCCTCATCGTTGACGAGATCCTTGGCGTCGGCGACGCATATTTCGCACACAAGAGTTTCGGCCGGATGCGGGATCTGTGCACCAAGGCAGGCACGACCCTGCTGCTGGTGACGCATGACATCTATTCAGCGCTCAATCTCTGCGACCGTTTCATCTGGATCGATCGCGGCCGGGTCCAGTTCGACGGCGACGGGAACGGCGCGATCTCGCTGTACGAAACATCGATCAAGGCGCAAGAAGAGCAATGGCTTCGCCAACACAATGCCGCAAGTCTGAGAGAGGAACGGGGAGACGAAGTCGTCCACGTCGTGTTGAGGAGTCGTACCGGGTTCGCATTGACGCAGCCTCTCGCTATCGACTCGCTTCAACTCGCCGACGGCGAAGGCCGGGAGCTGACCCTCGACGTGGCACAGGGACACGAGCGGTGGCATCTGGTCGCCGAAAGCAATCTCGGCCACGTAGAGATCGTGGAGGGCCGCCGCTGTCGATCGCTCAAAGCGACCGGGTCCATCTATCACAAAGTGGAATGGAACGTTCGCCTGCCGGAAGCGTTCACGGTCCACGGCGTGCGCGTGCGGTGGAATTACCATGGAGACGATGAGATCGAGCTTCGTGTCATCACAACGAATCGCAACGTCCTGGCGCGGGGAGAATTGACGGCTGGTGCAGGCTGGCAAGAGGCTGTGTTCGATCGCGTCAGCGCGACACACCAGGAGTTCGACGTGTTGAGGCAGGTCGACTTCGGCACAGGAGTGATTCGCATCACGGGCGTCGATTTCCTCGACGGGCGCGGCGCGAGCCTCACGCAGGTGAGGTTCGGTGAGGCGTTAACCGTGCGGATTCACTGTCGCGTCGCCACACCCGTGCCGGATTCGGCAGTCACGTTCTTTGTGGGGTTCGCGCGCCAGGGTTCGGCGTATCAGCTGTACATCTACGATCCCCATTTGCCGATCCCGGACGCGGGCACGTTCATCATCGAAAGTCGCTTGGACGAGGTTCGTCTCGGAGCTGGCACATGGTACGTGAATGTCGGCGTCGGCGCTGCCGACATGTTCAAGCGAAACCCGCTTCCGTATTTCTCGGTCGACTCTGCGTATTACCATCTGCTTGCGGCACGCCTGCAGCTGCAAGTGCTATCGGCGACGCAATTCGACGCCCAAGGCTGCTTCTTTGCAATCCCTGCGGACATTGTCGTCAAGCCGGAATTGCAGCCGGAAGGAATCGGGTCGGCGCGAGTCTGAGGGTAAGGCGGGTAGGCCTGGAGGATGTGCATGTCGAGGCATGTGTCGGTCGTGGGGTTGGGGAAGCTCGGGGCGAGCATGGCGGCGGCCATTGCGAGCAGAGGTCACCATGTCGTCGGCGTCGACATCAGTAGCGTGGCGGTCGAGGCGGTCAACAGCGGGCGCGCACCGGTTCAGGAGACGGGCCTCGGTGATTTGATCGCGGCGAATCAGCCGCGACTGCGCGCGACGCTCAGCCACTCGGACGCGATCCTGAACTCGGAGATCACGTTCGTGATCGTGCCGACGCCGAGCGACGAACGCGGCGCCTACTCACTGCAGTACGCCGGGTATGCGTTCCGCGAGATCGGGCGGGCGCTGGCCCAGAAACCGGCATATCACACCGTGGTGCTCACGAGCACGGTCCTGCCGGGCTCGACACGTTACGGCCTGATCCCGATTCTGGAAACCTTCTCCGGCAAGCGCTGCGGCGACGGGTTCGGCTTCTGTTACAGTCCCGAATTCGTCGCGCTCGGCACCGTCATCCGCGACTTCCTCCATCCGGACTTTCTGCTCGTCGGTGAGTTCGATCCGCGGTCGGGCGACCACCTCGAGGCGTGCTACCGCGAGATCGTCGCAAACGGCGCGAAGGCCGCGAGGATGAGCCTCGAGAACGCCGAGTTGGCCAAGATTTCGGTGAACGCGTACGTCACGACCAAGATCACGTTTGCCAACATGCTGGCGGACATCTGCGCGCGCATGCCGGGCGGCGACGTCGACGTGGTCTCGGACGCGATCGGTCTCGACTCGCGGATCGGGCGCCGCTACCTCACCGGCGGCCTCGGGTACGGAGGCCCCTGCTTTCCGCGCGACAACGTGGCGCTCGGCTTTTTTGCGTCGGCGGTCGGCGCGCGCGCCGATTTGCCCGCGACGACCGACGCGCTGAACCGGAGCATCGCCGACCGGGTCATTCAATTCGTCGCGGGCCTCGCACCGGCAGGCGCTACGGTCGCGGTCCTCGGCCTCTCGTACAAGCCGGGTTCCCACATCGTCGAAGAATCGCAGTCGATTCAAATCGTCAAGGCGCTCGTGGACCGCAAGTTCCGAGTGGTCGCCTACGATCCGCTGGCGGGCGCGAGCGCCAATCAGGAGCTCGGCGGTCGCGCGCTCGTGCTCGACTCGATCGCCAACTGTCTGAAAGACGCGGATCTGGTCCTCGTCGGGAACGCCGATCCCGAATTCACGGCGCTGAAGCCCGCCGATGTGGCCGACGGATCACGGCAGGTGACCGTCGTCGACTTCTGGCGATGCCTCTCTCCCGCGTTCGCCACCACGCGCGGCATCCGTTATATCGCGTACGGGCGCGGTGCAGATACCGATGCCGTACTCGACAATTGCCTGCGCGATCTCTGGTCGGCCAACGCGGCCGGTTACACCGATGGAGTCTAAGCGGATGCCCGATCAGTCGTTTGCCGATGTGCCGATCTCGACAGTGCAGCGGTTCTGGGACACCCACCCCTGTAACATCCGCCACTCGCCGCAAGCGATCGGCACGCGCGAATTCTTCGACGACGTGGAGCGGCGGAAGTATTTCGTCGAACCGCACATCCCGCCGTTCGCCGAATTCGACCGATGGAAGGGGAAGCGTGTCCTCGAGGTGGGCTGCGGCATCGGCACGACCACGATCGGCTTCGCGCGGGCCGGCGCACATGTGACGGCCATCGACTTGTCGTCCGAGTCCGCGGGACTCACGCGACAACGAGCGGCGCTCTTTGGTGTCGGCGATCGGGTCACGGTGCACGTCGGCAACGCCGAAGAGCTGTCGTCGATTGTGCCCGTGGAACGGTTCGATCTCGTCTGGTCGTTCGGAGTCATTCACCATTCGCCGCATCCCGACCGCGTCGTGCGCGAGATCCGGAAGTACATGGATGCGCACAGCGAATTGCGGCTCATGGTGTACAGCCGCGTCAGCTACAAGCTGTTCTGGATCATGCACACCGAAGGCGTGTGGGATATGAGCCGGCTCGACGAAATCATCGCGCATCATTCCGAGGCGGCAACCGGGTGCCCGGTGACATACACGTACACGCCGCGCAGCGTGACCGAGCTGCTCGACGGCTACCAGGTGCTCGACATCGCCAAGGCGCACATCTTCACGTGGGATGTCGAGGCGTATCGGCGCTACGAATACAAGAAGGATCCGGCGTGGGCCGGCGTCAGCGACGAAGAGCTCGCGGAGCTGGAGCGCGAGCTGGGCTGGCACATGCTCGTTCGCGCCAGGCTTGCATGAGACCGACCGGCCGATGACACAGGTCGAGCGCCTGCCTCGCGATACCGGGAAGCTGATTCCGCTGGTGGAGCCGTGGTTTCCCCCTTCGTACGCCGACGCGGTTCGCGATCAGGTGTTATCGGGGTATCTCGGACCGGGACGCACGACCCAGGAATTCACCACCGCCCTCGCGCACGTCGTTGGTTCGCCGCGCGCGCTGGCCACGGTCAGCGGCACCGTCGCGCTGACGGTCGCCGCACACGCGATCGGGCTTCGGCCGGGTGACGAAGTACTCGTCCCCGCGTACGGCGTCATCTCGACGATCAACGCATTCGCGTCGGCCGGGCTCCGGCCGCGCCTGGTCGACATCGATCGCCGGACGGCGTGCCTCTCGGCGGCCGGCGTAGCCGAGGCGCTGACGCCGGCGACACGCGCGGTGTGCTTCGTGAACTTCTCCGGGTATACGGGTCGCAACGTGGCCGACATCGCGGCGCTCTGCCGCCAGCGCGGCGTGCCGTTGGTTGAGGATGCCGCGGGCGCGCTGGGCCACGCGCATGGCGGGCGCGCGGCCGGCACCTTCGGCGACGTCGGCACCTATTCGTTCAGCGTGCCGAAGGTGCTGACGACCGGCCAGGGGGGTGCGCTCGTCGCGCGCGACAACGCGACGTTCGACCGCGCGGCGGCGTACATCGACCACGGCGATCTTGAATGGCGCCGCACGAATCTGAACCGCGGCATCGGCACGAATCTTCGCTTCACCGATCTCCAGGCGAGTCTCGGGCTTTGTCAGCTTCGCGATCTCGATGCGCGGCTCGAACGGAGGCGGGCGTCGTACGCGGCGATGCGCGAACGGCTCGGCGCCACGCTGTTTCGTGTTCCCGGCGGCGAGGCTCCTCTCCACAACATCGTGTTGACGAACCGGCCGGACGATCTCGTCGACGCGTTGAGGCAGTCGGCCATCACCGCCGTCAGGCAATACCGCACGCTGTCGCAGCACCCGGCTTACATGGAGCTGGCCGTTCGGCCGTTTCCGAACGCCGACTATTGGACCGCACGCGCGGTGTACCTGCCGTTCGGGATGGCGATGACGGCCGCCGACGCTGCGCGTGTGGCCGATGCGGTAGTAGGTTCCGGCCTGCCGCTTGATTCGCTGGATCAGTCATGAACGTCGTCGTCACCGGCGGCGCCGGCTACGTCGGCTCTGTTGTTTGCGCGCATCTTTTGATCGCCGGTCACAACGTCGTCGTCGTCGATGCGCTCGGAAGCGGCGCCGAATCGCTGCTGGGGTTTCAGAGCCATTCACGATTTCGATTGATCGCCGGCGACGTCCGCGACGCCGAAGTGGCTCGCCGCGCGGTGGCTTCCGCGGAAGCGGTCGTGCATCTGGCGGCGGTCGTCGGGGAATCGGCGTGCGCGGTCGATCCGTACGAGGCGCGATCCGTCAACCACGACGGCACGTGCACACTGCTCCTCGCGGCAGAGCAGGCGGCCGTGTCACGGTTCGTCCTGATCAGCACGTGCAGCAACTACGGCGTGACCGATTCGAACGTGCTGGCGGACGAAGACGCCCCGCTCAGACCGCTTGGGGTGTATGCGAGCTCGAAGGTCGAGGCCGAACAGGAAGTGCTCCACCACGCCGGGCTGGCGTCCCGGTACGTGCTGCGTTTGGGAACCGTATGCGGGGTGTCTCCGAAAATGCGGTTCGACCTGCTCGTCAACGACATGGCGCGCGCCGCCGCCCTCGGCGAATCGATCCGCGTATTCGCGCCCGACGCGTGGCGGCCGTTTCTCCACATACGGGATGCCGCGAGAGCCGTCGAGTGGGCGATTGGCTCCCAAGCCGTGGGAGCCAGCGTCTTCAACGTCGTCGGCGAGAACTACCAGAAAAAGGGCCTGGTCGATCTCGTCCGCAGACACTTTCCGCATGCCTCGATCGAGATTCAGCACGCCGTGCCGGACGCGCGCGATTATCGAGTGAGCAGCGCTCGCATCCAGCAGCAGGGCGGTTTCGCGCCCACACACACGATCGAGCTGGCGTTTCTGGAAACAGCCGCGGCGGTCCGCGCGGGCATGTTCCGGGATCCACGGTGGAGCGGACATGCCGCGACGCCGGTCTCCCGGGTGTCCACGCGCGAGCCGGCGGGCCGCTCGTCATCAACCCGGAGTACCTGATGCAGATTTCAGTGGTCGGGCTGGGCAAGGTCGGCCTCAGCCTGACGTCGTGTCTTGTCGCCGCGGGCCACAACGTCGTGGGCGCCGACGTCGACGCCTCGCTCGTCGACTGTTTGAATCGGCGCCTCTATCCGACGTCCGAGCCGGGTGTCGCCGAACGGTTTTCGCGTCCGAGCCCGGGCACGCTGACGGCGACGACGGAGGTGGCGCGAGCGGTCCGCGACACCGATGCGACATTCGTCATCGTGCCGACACCAAGCAACGTGCTCGGAGGATTTTCGCTTCGATACGTGCTCGCCGCGTGCGACGACATCGGCCATGCGCTTCGCGAGAAAACGGGCCGTCATACCATCGCGATCGTCAGCACGCTGCTGCCGGGCTCGAGCGATGCGATCGTGATTCCGCGGATCGAGGCGGCGTCTGGGAAGAAGCAGGGCAGCGGGTTCGGCTATTGCTACAATCCCTCGTTCATCGCGCTCGGCGAAGTCGTCAACGGCATCGAGCGTCCCGACTACCTTCTGATCGGCGAGGCCGACGCTCTCGCCGGAGACACGGTCCTTTCGATTCACCAGTCCATCGTCACGACGAGCTCTCCCGTGTCCCGGATGACACCGGTCGAGGCCGAGATTGCGAAGATCGCGTCGAACACCCACGAGACGATGCGGGTGTCTTTTGCGAACATGTTGCTGTCGATTTGCTCGGAGGTCCCGGGCGCCAACGTCGATCACATCACCGAGGCACTGGCACACCGGATGGGTCGGAGGTTTTTCAAAGGCGCGGTCCCGTACGGCGGGCCGTGCTGGCCACGCGACAACGTGGCCTTTTCGGCGTTCATGGACGCGATCCGCACGCCCAGCGCGTTGCCGCGTGCCGTCGACACGGTCAACGCGGAGCACGGACGATACGTGTTCCGAAAAATCCTCGAGCAGTCGAATGCGGGTGATACCGTCGGCCTCCTGGGTCTGGCATACAAGCCCGGCACGCCGATCATCGACCGTGCGTTCGCCATCGATCTCGCGACCTGGCTGATGAACGAAGATCGGAGCGTCGTCGGCTGGGATCCGCTGGCCGAAGACGAGGTGCGCGCGCTGCTCGGCGCACGCATCGCGTACGCCGACTCGGCCGCGGAATGTCTGAACCGGTCGGATGTCGCGGTTGTGACGCTGCCGATGCCGCAATTGATGGACACCGACTGGACCGCCGCGCGGAATCTCACCGTCATCGACTGCTGGCGTTGCCTGCCGGCGGACGTCGTTCGAGTACTTGGCCGCTACGTTCCGCTCGGCATTGGCCCGTCGACCGACGTCGCCAGTTGGCTGGAGAAAGTGGCCGGCGACTACTTTCACCGGCTGACGAGCTGATGACCTCGCCTCGGGCCTATCCGCTGGTTTCAATCCTGCTCGCGGTCAAGAATGCCCTTCCCCATCTGAAGACGGCGATGGAGGCGATTCGCCGCCAGACCTACGCGCCCTGCGAAGTGATCGTGCAGGACGGCGGGTCGACGGACGGGACGCTGGAGTATTTGTCATCGCTCGGGGGGATCGACAATCTCAGCGTGGTGTCGGAACCGGACAGGGGGATCGGCCAGGCGTACAACCGCGCGCTGCAGCGTAGCGCCGGAGAACTCATCTGCTTCGCGTCGAGCGACGAGGAGCTCGAAGACGACGCCATCGAACGCTGCGTCGCATGGTTCTCGAGAACGCCGTACGCCGTGGCCATCAACGGCGCCGTGCGCCTGGTGGACCAGAACGACGAAGTCATTCAGATTTTTCAGCCGCCGCATTTCGATCTGCTGCGCCATCTCGAGAACGAGGTCGTGCTGCCGTTTGCCGGCCTCATCAACCGGAACAAGGTCGGCATCGACTGCTACTACGACGAGTCGCTGGCGACCTGTCCGGACTACGACTTCTGGATTCGGCTCGGCACGCGATTCGACAAGGGCGATTTCATCGTCATGCCGGAGGTTTTCAAGACCGCGCGCGCGGATCGGGCGAGCATGTCGTACCGATCGGAAAGCTTCGGTCAGTTCTGCCGGGACAAGCTGTTCGTGCTCAACCGGTTTCTCCGCGGGCAGCCGCGTGGGCCCCTGACCGATGCCCTTCACCGGGCGGCGACGACCGGCATCTTTGCCTGGGCGGCCGAATCCGTGCTGCAGGTCGAAGGCGCGACGCCGGCGTTCATGAAGTGGTGTCACGAAGCGGCGAAATCGGATCCGTGGTCGCCGCGCGTCGCGGCGCTGGCGGTGAGATCGCACGCGTTCACGATCGAACCGTCGAGCGGGCGTTTCGACGTCGTCTCCGACAAGCAGCCCGGTGAGCCGCCCGGCGCCACCAGTGCAGCAGACGGCTGGGTGCAGCTCGATGCGATCTTTTCGTCGCCGGTCTGGAAAGATGCGCAGGTCGTTCGCGACGCAGAGATCGAGGTGAGCACCGGGACGAGCTCATGGTCGTACGCCGCGCAGATCCCGTTGACCATTGCCGAGCCGATGGATCCGCACCGCTGGTACTGGTTACGGCTCCAGCTCGAAGTGCTGTCGGGCCAGGTCTCGATCGGGCTGCTTGTGGGTCAGACGATGATCCAGGAACGCATTGTCTCGGCGGCGCAGGGCGACACCACGGTGTTCCTTAACATCACTTCGCCCGACGTCACAGGCGTGATCGTTCGAAATGGCGCGTTGAACGAAGCCTCGAGGGCGCGCGTGTCCGTGGCGACGGTCGAAAGCTGCGAGAAATCCGCCGAGATGGCAAACCCGTGATCCGCATGGGTCGGACGGACGTCAGCGCCGCATGAATCTCGTCTCGAGGCTGCTGGGAACGACGCCAAAGCCCGAATCGCGACACCGCGTGTTTGGCGACTTCGCGCCGTACGAAGGGTGGGCCGACGCGGGGTTCGAGCTCGGGTTCTACGGTCTGAACATCAGGGACTGGTTGTTCACCGGCGAATCCAAGGGTTATGACCAGCGCCGCGTCGTGCATGTCGGCCATCCACCCGTCGACGAAGAGTATTTCGAATGGATTGCGCTGCTGACATCGATTGCGCATGCGCGCGGGCGTTTCTGCATGGCGGAGCTCGGCGCCGGGTGGGGCCGGTGGATCGCCTCGGCAGCGGTGTTGTGCAGGCAGAGGAAGATCGAGTGCTCGTTCATCGGCGTCGAGGCGGAGCCGTCCCGATTCGAATTGATGAAGATGGTGCTGCGGGACAACGGCGTCAATCCGGACGATCACGACCTGTTGCAGGCGGCCGTGGCCGAACGTAATGGCGAGGTGTTGCTGACCGGTCTCGAGGCGGCGCGCGACCTCTACGGACACAAGACGATTCGCGCCGACGAAGTGACCATGTATCAGAACGCTCCGGGGTACGAGATTCGTCGCGTTCCGGCGTACAGCCTCGAAACGATCTGCGTGCATCACGAGCACGTCGACCTGATCGACATCGACGTACAGGGCGCCGAGTACGACAGCCTCGCGCCGGCGTTCGACGTGCTCGACTGGAAGGTCGGCATGGTCCACATCGGCACACACTCGCGAAAGATTGAACGGTCGTTGAAGAGCGTCTTTCGTGCGCACGGCTGGCTCAACGCGTTCTCCTATCCCTGCCACAGCGAGACCGAGACGCGTTTCGGACGGGTGACATTCGTCGACGGCGTCCAGACCTGGGTCAATCCGGATCGGCCCGACCTGCTGGCCGCTCTCGTGGACACGTGATGCGCGAACCGACAGACATGGGGCAGCCTCCAACGCACGCCAGCCGCGAGCCGTATCTGAGCGTCGTCGTGACGACCCGGAACGACGATCACGGCGGGGATCCGCTCAAACGCCTGCAGGCCTTCGTCAACGCGTTCGACGAGCAGGCGCGGCGCACGGGCCTCGACGCCGAAGTGATCGTCGTCGAATGGAATCCGCCGCCGGAGCGGCCGACGGTTGGCGCGATGCTCCGTCTGCCGGACCCATCCTGGTGTACGTACCGCTTCGTGGAAGTGCCGCCGGAATTGCACGCCGGCTTGCGGCATGCCGACGTGCTGCCCTTGTTTCAGATGATCGCGAAGAACGTCGGCATCCGGCGCGCGTCCGGCCGGTTCATTCTCGCCACTAACATCGACATCATTTTCTCGATGGAGCTCGTCGAGTACCTCGGGTCGCAGCCGCTGCAGCCGGGTTACCTGTATCGCGTCGATCGTCACGACATTCAGGCGGATCTGCCGGTCGATGCGCCCGTCGAGACACAGCTGGCGTGGGCCGCGTCTCATCAGCTTCGCGTGCACACGCGAAACGGCAGCTATCCCGTTGACGCGAACGGCCGGCATCTCGGCCTCGCCGAAGACATCGTCGACGGGCGGACAATCCGCCTCGGCGACGGCTGGCACGTCCGTGAAGGTGGCGGAGGCGTGCCGTCGTACCGGTGGGCGAGCGATCGTGTCGCCCTGATCGTCGATCGGACCATCGTACCCACGGTGTACCCGCCGTTGCTCGCTCTCGAAGTCGAAGCGAATCCGTACGACCCGCGCGCGTGGGTGAGAGTCGAGATTCTCGACGGCGATCGAACGGTGTCGCGAGCTCACATTGTCGGCCGGATGCGGCTGGAAGTCCCGCTCGACCATCCGGGTCCGGACGGCCGGCACGTGATCGAGCTGCGCGTGACCGAGACCTACGCGAACGCGCGCCAGCAGCTCCCGATCTTCGAGCGGCGCGACACCATGCAGTACCGCGTGTACTCGTCGGAGGTGCGGCCGTCGTCGTTGGAACAGCCGGGGATGTTCGAATACCCGGCATCGGGCTGGGTGAATGCTCATCCCGGTTCCGCGTTGACCATCGAAGCGACGGCCGAAGGCCTGCGTGTCGCGAGCGATCCACGCAAATGGGCGTACTGTGTGGAATATGGTCCGCTTCGCGCACCCGCCAGCGGCTCGTACCGGTTCGAAATCGCCTGTTCGGTGCTGGATGGCCGTGTCAAGCCCGGCGTGTTGAGCGGCGGGCGCCATTTCTGGATGCCGGCCTCGATTGAAATGCACCACCATCCTCGGTCGCTGCGCTTCGACATTCGCGTCGAGCTGCGGCGCCACGAGCTGTTCTGGCTGATGCTGTTCAACGATCACCCTGACGGTGACGGCGTGTCGCGGTTCGTCGTTCACGGACTCACCGGCTCGGCGGCGCCGGCCAGCCTGTTCGCCGAACGGCGGTCACGCACCCGGACGACCCGGTTCGTCGAGCGGTGTGTCTTCGCGTACGTCAACGCTCTCTCCCGCATGCGGCGGTGGTGGCCCGACAGGGCCGCATTGGCGCGGCGAACGCGCGAACGGCTCATCGCGTGCGGCGACCAGGGCGCCCGCTTCATCTCGGCGGTGCTCGGGGAACGCATGCGGAGACGAATCGTCCGCGCCGCGCCGGAGTACCGCTCGTTGGAGAGGGCGCTGCGCGTCAGCGACGAGCAGCTGCGAGCGGTCAGCCCGCTGCGTGACCTCGCGCCCCTGCATCGCTTTCTCCACGAGCGCCGTCCCACCAACCTGCACGTGAACGGCTGCGGCGACTTTCAATTGATGGCGCGCGAGCACTGGCACGAGTTGCGCGGCTATCCGGAGTTCGAAACGTTCTCGATGAACATCGATGGCCTGTTCTCCTATATCGCCGAGGCCGCGGGCGTCAAAGAGCAGGCACTCACCATGCCGATTTACCACATCGAGCACGAGGTCGGATCCGGATGGTCGCCGGAAGGGGAGGCGCTGCTCCGCCGGCGGATTGCCGAACGCGGCATCACCTGGCTCGACGCGACCACGGTCTACGTGTGGGCGGCCTACATGCGCTGGCTGCAGCGGCCCATGATCTTCAACGGACCGGACTGGGGCATGGGCGACGCTCGATTGCCGGAGCCAACCGCAAGAGATTCCTGCCGTGCCAGCGCGTAGTCCGATAGAGAGTGCACAACCCGACTGATTCAACGGCGATTTGACAATCCGCCAGGGCCCACTTAGTTTTTAACCGGCAATGTACTCGGTCGTCATTCCCGTCTATCGAAACGAATCGACATTGTCCGAGCTGCTCCGCCAACTGGTGCAACTACAGCGAGAGTTGGTCGAGCCGCTGGAGGTCATCTGCGTCGTCGACGGCAGTCCCGACAATTCGTACGCGTTGCTGAAAACCGAGCTGCCAAAGATGCCGTTCCCGTCGCAGCTCGTGTGTCTGAGTCGGAACTTCGGATCGTTTGCGGCGATTCGATCCGGTTTTGCCGCGGCGGAAGGCGATTACATTGCGTTTCTCGCCGCTGATCTCCAGCAGCCGGTATCCTCCGTGCGGAAGTTTTTCGAGTTGCTCGCCGGCGGCGCCGACGTCGCCATCGGTCAGCGCGCCACTCGGGCCGACCCGCTCTTGTCCAGGATCGCGTCGCGGGTCTTCTGGGGTTTGTATCGTCGGTTCGTCCAAACCGATTTGCCCTCGGGCGGCGTCGACGCGTTTGGCTGCACGCGTCAGGTCCGCGACGTGCTCATCTCGCTGCCTGAGGCCAACAGCAATCTCGTCGGTCTGCTGTTCTGGGTTGGATTCCGGCGCCAGTTCTTCGCCTACCCGCGCGGCGTGCGCCGGAGCGGATCGAGTGGCTGGACGCTGACCCGCAAAATCCGGTATGCCTTCGATACGGCATTTGCCTTTTCCGACCTTCCGATCACCGTGATGATTCTCGCGGGGACGACCGGCATCATCGCCGCGCTGACGGCCGGAGTGGCGGTGCTGCTCGCGTGGTCGAGGGGATTGGTCGACGTGCGCGGATACACGCCACTGATGCTCACGGTCCTCTTCTCGTTTTCGACGACGCTTCTGGCCGTCGGGCTGGTTGGCGGGTACGTGTGGAGGATTTTCGAAAATACGAAAGGGCGTCCATCGCACATTGTCCGCTCGGTGGAGCGCATAGAGCCGGCGATCCACGAGGTCGCGAACGGAGTACGGTCGTGAGTTTCTTCGTCCATGCGCAGGGAATTTGCGAGAGTCCTCACGTCGGCGAGGGTACGCGGATATGGGCGTTCGCGCATGTACTGCCGGGCGCGCAGATCGGCCGCGACTGCAACATCTGTGATCACGTCTTCATCGAGAACGACGTGATCGTGGGCGACCGTGTCACGATCAAAGCGGGCGTCCAGCTCTGGGATGGGCTCCGCGTGGAAGACGATGTTTTCATCGGGCCGAATGCGACGTTTACCAACGATCGTTTTCCACGCAGCAAGCAGTACAAGACGCCGCTCTGCACGCGCATCTGCCACGGCGCATCGCTCAGCGCGAACTGTTCCGTCCTGCCGGGCCTCGTCATCGGCCGTGATGCGATGATCGGCGCAGGCGCTGTCGTGACCCATGATGTACCCGCGAGAGCGATCGTCGCAGGCAATCCCGCGCGCATCATGGGATATGTGGACGCGACGAGACTGCCGAAGGCCGAGCCGGGCGAGGCGCCAACGCAGCAGCTCCTCTCGGGCGCGCTGATCAAGAGATTCACCGTTCATGCCGATCTGCGCGGCAGCCTCACCGAGCTCAGCGAGCATTTCCCATTCGTGCCGAAGCGCTTTTTTGCCGTCTTCAACGTGCCCGGGAAGGAGGTACGAGGAGAACACGCACACCGCAGATGTCATCAGTTCATGGTGTGCGTGAGCGGGTCGCTTTGGATCCTGCTCGATGACGGGCAAAGGCGCGAGGAAATTCAACTCGACAGTCCGGCGGTCGGCCTCTACGTGCCGCCGATGGTCTGGTCGGTCCAGTACGGCTATTCACAGGACGCGGTACTGCTCGTGTCTGCGTCCGAGCCGTACGATAGCGAGGATTACATCCGTGATTACGAAGAATTTTTGCGCTTGCGCCTCGCGGTGGCCACGTAATCCAGCCAGGCATTTCAATTCCGCAGCGTCTTTGTCCCCGTTGCGACGAGCAGCCCTCCCTGCTGCCGCAAGAAAGGCACTTTGCGCACAACTCTATCTGTCATTTCGATCAAACGCTGTGCAGGTCCGGCATTGAAACAGTTGGCGAGATGCGGCGGAAGGAACACGCTCGAGTGCGCGTCGACAACTATTCCCGCTGCAGCAAACCACTGAGTGCGCTCGCGGGCTGACATCAACGGCTTTGCGCCGGCCTCCTCATGCCACTCCGGCCGAAAACGCTGAAGCAGATCGAACAGCGGCCGCAACACGGTCACGTTGTTCTCGAGGCCGAAGTACGTGCCGCCGGGCTTCAGCACCCGCGAGATTTCTGCGCACGCGTACGCCGGGTCATTGAGATGGTGGAGGACGCCGTAGACCAGGACGTAGTCGAAGCTGTCCTCGACGAATGGGAATCGCGACGCGTTACCCACAAAAAACACCGCGCGCGCGCCGTTTGCGTTCCGCGCGTACCGTTCGTGCGCCTGGCGAACGAG
>Ga0070694_100000605_pt1 | contig 19754 bp, 19 predicted proteins | sample KBSK1251metaG_FD_65470 | JGI IMG/M metagenome (GOLD analysis project Ga0070694, IMG submission 65470) | Corn, switchgrass and miscanthus rhizosphere microbial communities from Kellogg Biological Station, Michigan, USA - KBS K1-25-1 metaG | ecosystem: Host-associated > Plants > Roots >... | reverse complement strand
TCAATTCTGAGTGGCGGATTTATGCGCGCGGGGCGTCGGACGATAAGGCGGGCGTGATGGGAATCCTCACCGCATTCGACGCGCTCAGAGTCCAGAAACTCTCGCCGACAGTCAATCTCAAATTCTTATTTGAAGGTGAAGAAGAAGCCGGGTCAGTGCATCTGGGAGAAATCATCGACTTAAACAAAGAGCTGCTGCAGTCTGATGCCTGGATCATTTGTGATGGACCAGTGCACCAATCAGGCCGTAAGCAGGTGGTCTTTGGCGTGCGCGGCGATCAGAACGTGGACGTGACGGTCTATGGCGCGAAGCGGCCGTTGCACAGCGGGCATTACGGAAACTGGGCGCCGAACCCGGCGATGACTCTGGCGCGACTCCTGGCTTCGATGAAGGATGACAGCGGTCGCGTGACGATCGCCGGTTGGTACGATGGAGTTGAGGCTTTGGGCGATGCCGAACGCCGGGCGATTGCCGAAGCGCCGGCTTATGACGATGAGTTGCGGGCCCAACTAGGATTGGCGCGCACCGAGGGCAACGGCAAACTCCTGATGGAGTTGATTAATCAGCCGTCGCTGAATATCAATGGCATCAGCAGCGGTGACGTCGGCAGTCTGGCCCGCAACGTAATTCCGACCACGGCTTCAGTAGTGCTCGACTTGCGACTGGTGAAAGGAAATGATCATGAGCGTCAGGTCCAGCACTTAATCGATCATATTCGCAAGCAGGGATTCTATGTCACGGATCGAGATCCTACTGAAGCAGAGAGAAAACAAAATGCTTTGATCGCGAAAGTCACCGCGCGCAAGGGCGGTTACAATGCCGAGCGCACTCGAATGGATTTGCCGGTCTCAATTGCCGTTATCAATGCCGTGCAATCAACTTCAAAGGATCCGATTGTGAAGTTGCCAACTGCCGGAGGCAGTCTGCCCCTGTCGATTATCACCGAGCGTTTGAATACGGTGACCATTACGGTGCCGATTGTGAATTACGACAACAACCAGCACGCCGAAAACGAGAATCTGCGACTGCAAAATCTCTGGGACGGGATCGAGACGCTGGCCGCGGTAATGTTGATGAAGTTGAATTAGCCGCGGATGAACGCAGATAGGCGCGGATAAATCCTTTTATGAATGGAGAGCAAATGGGGAAATCAAAATCGAGGCGCAATGCCCTTTTCAATCTGCGCCAATCCGCGTTTATCTGCAGCTGCTTTCTGGTTGTCTTAGCCTGCGCCGCGCCGGTGTTCGCGCAAAACGGCGGCAAAGCTGAACCGAACAAGATTGAATTTAAACGAGGCACCAACAGCACGACGATCAACGGCGTCGTTCGCGGCGATGAAGAAGCCGAGTACACCCTCACGGCCCGGCGAGGTCAGCGGCTGACTATCAAGCTGACCTCGACACCGGTGAAGTCGTCTGTCTTTCAACTGCTCGGCCCGGACAACGACACACTGGGACTGGAATTCGACGCGAACTTCGACTACTCAGGCGTCTTGCCAAAGACCGGCGATTACTTCATTAGCGTGAAACGGCCGACAACGGCGAAGGGTACATCGCGATATAAGATGACGATCACTATTCGTTAGGGACCGTGTGGCGTATGCAGATGGGTTAATAACTGAGGCAAAGTGATGCTTGATCCCGGCCGCTCACGCGGCTGGTACTGACTTCATTGCCAACGATCGAGGTCAACGCTCCATGCGAAAAATCATTGTTTACATTGCCACCAGCGCCGACGGCTTTATTGCTCGCAAGGACGGCGCAGTCGATTGGTTGGATCGCCCGGAGACGGCCGGCGATTACGGCATGGGCAAATTCTTCAAATCGATCGATACAATTCTGTGGGGACGCAAGACCTACGACATGCTTCTGAAGTTTCAGAAAGAGGGTAAAGCCGCGCCGGACATGTACGGCCCCACAAAGAGCTACGCCTTTTCTCGGAAGCCGCCGAAGAAAGTCATCGCCGGCTTTGAGTTCGTGACCGAGCCGATCGCCAAATTTGCCAGACGCCTGCGCACTCAAAAAGGCAAAGACATCTGGATGATGGGCGGCGGCGGGATTATTGCCTCGTTTCTGGATGCCGGGGCGATCGACGAGTTCATCATTCACGTCATTCCGACCTTCATCGGCGAAGGCATTCCGTTGATCGGACCAGGTCAGCGCACGGTGCCTTTGAAATTACTGTCAACGAAGAAGTTTTCCGACGGAGTCTTGAGATTGCATTACCAGGTCGAACGGCAGGATGCTAAGAAAAGAACCGGCAAGAAGGGACATGATTGACAGGATTTACAAGATTCGGTCAGTGAGCGACCCGCAAGAAGTGATGCGGTAGGTTCATCTGAAGAGCCGGCTCAGCGTCTTCGTCCCGTTGGGACGAAATATTTATAGAACCGTTCCGCCTATCTACCTTCCGAGCCCGTTTACGGGCGACATGAACATTGCGCTCCTAAAGGAGTTCGAAAAATAGATCTGCACATGTACTATAAACATTCTGCCGCTACGCGGCTTACCGCAACCACGTTCCGCCGAGTATTCCTCATAACCTTGATCTTAATATTCATGGCTGCCGCCTCGACTGCCCAGGAACAATCTCATCCGACCTATGAGGTGTACGCCTTGAGTTACGGAACCTATCGGAACTTTCCAGTGTCGGCGTTGCTGGCCGGCGCCGACAAAGATCGGAAGATCGACTTGCAGATGATGGTCTGGTTGTTGCGAGGTCCCGGCGGCAAAAACATCCTGGTCGACACCGGCTGTTATCACGAGAACGTGGTGAAAGGAAAAGGCATTCAGAATCTCATCAAAGCTTCTGAGGCTATCGCGAAGCTGGGACTCTCAGCAGCCGACATAACGGATGTCGTGATTACGCACATGCACTGGGACCACGCTGACGGTATGGACCTGTTTCCTAAAGCGAAGATTTGGATTCAGAAAGAGGAGTACGCGTACTACACCGGCGCCGCCTGGCAGGCCGGAGGAAAGCACGGCGGCATTGAGCCGGAAGATGTGCTGACGATCGTGAAACTGAATACGCAGAATCAGGTGAACCTGGTGGATGGTGACGACCGGGAGATTATCGACGGCATCCGGGTCTATACCGGCGGACGACACACGTTTGCGTCGCAGTATGTAGGCGTTCGCACTGCGGGCGGAACCGCGATCATCGCTTCAGACAACATGTATTTGTACGAGAACCTGGAAAAGCATGCACCGATCGCGCAGACGTTCGACGCTGACTCGAATTTGAAAGCCCAGGACCGCATGAAGCAGATCGCCTCAAGACCTGATCTGATCGTTCCCGGACACGATCCTTTAGTGTTTGTGAAGTTTCCCAAGCCCGGAAATGGCGTGGCGCGGATTCAGTGAAGAATGTCGACAGGATTTACATAATTAACAAGATAGCAAGCAGCTGAATTTGAATCTTGAAAATCCTGTCAATCCTGTCAATTTTCTTAGGCCTCAGCAGGTTTCAATTTCTTCGGCGGTTTTTTGTTTGTGGCCTTCTCATCCGGTGGTGGATCTTCTTCCTTTGTCAGGCGATTGATCATCATCTGCTGCAGGAAGCCGACGATGTTTCCCACTAGCCAGTACAACAACAGTCCGGAAGGCGCGCTCCACAAAATGTAAAGCATGAAGAGCGGCATACCGATGGCCATCATCTTGCGCTGCATCGGATCAGCCGAAGGCTGTGGCGTCAGCAGTTGCAGCACCACCATCGATCCGGTGAAGAGGATTGGCAGCAGTCTCAGGAAGTAGAGAAAGTAAGGCTCCGGGCTTGATAAATCGGGAATCCAAAGAAACGATGCCTGGCGAAAGTCGATCGAGATCGTGATGGCCGTATAAAGCGCAAAAAGAAACGGCATCTGAATCAGCAAAGGCAGACATCCTCCGAGCGGGTTCGCTTCCTTCATCAGGCGGAGTTGCTCCATCTGCAACTCTTTCATCCTGGGGTCGCTCTGCTTCATTGACTTCAATTTCTCTTGCAGCTCTTTCATGCGCGGCGCGTACTTTTGCGCCTTCTTCATCTTGCGCGATGACTGCCACTTGAGTGGGAAGAAGAGCGAGTAAATGAAAATCGTGAAGACAATGATCGCGATGCCGTAACTACCGGTGATTCCCTGCAGTTTATCGATGGACCACAGAATCGGCCGGGCCAGAAATCGGCGCATAGTGCCGAGAAATCCGTAGTTAATGACATCGCCCAGATCGACGGCAGCGCCGCCGATTTGCTTCACCTCGTCGCTGGCAGACGCCAGCAACCGGTGATCTTTTGGCCCGACATAGACGAGTGTTTTCGCGCCGTCGGCCGGCACGGGCACTACCGCACTCGTCAGGAACCTCTGTTCCGCCTTGCCATTGCTCTTGTGTTCATACGCTACCGTGCGGTACTCAAGCCCGGTGGTCGGTCGCGTCGGCACAGCCACCATCGAGAAATAGGTGTCGTCAACACCGGCCCATTGAACCTGGCCGTCGATCGACTCGCGGTCGGCGGGTTTGGGTACCGGCGCCTTCAATCCCAGCCATTCAAACAGGGACGCGAACACGCCGCTGTTGCGCTTTTCAGCGTGAACCTCCAGCGAATTGATGCGGTGCACTTCCCCGTTCACCATGGTGATGCCTTCGGGAGCGTATGAATAAAACGAGAAGTGCTCGATGCTCTGATCGCCGATGCTGGGCCCAATCACCACTTTTGCGTCAGGCATCGGCTGATTATTGCGTGTAAGTTTCAACTCGAGTTGGGACACGTACTTGTCGGCAAAGAACGTGAACCGTTTGGTGACGTCGAGGCCCGTAGCGTCATCGTGGACTACGAAATCGATTTGCTTCGACCCGCTGGGCACGCTGACGGTCTCGTCGCCCATTTCCGCATTCGGACCAAACGTCCGGTAGTTTCGGCCGCTCAGGACGCCGTCGAGTGCGGCATCACCGGTTGCCAGCTGAAAAGGATGCAGGAATTGATCGGGTGAAACTCCGGCAGGCAATGTCGGAATCAGCTCGAGCGGATGCGGGTTGTTTTTGGTCGAAGACGCCCCATAAACATCCTTCAGAGTTCCGTCAGGCTTCCTGACCTTTCGCAGAATCCAACTGGTCGCTATGGCGCCGTGTGTATCAAAGGTTACTTCATACAGAGGAGTCACAATGCGCAACTTTCGTTGCTGGATGTTATCCGGAGTCGGTGACGGACCCGCGGCAACCTGAGCCGGCGTGGGCGTGACGGTGGCCCCGGCCTGCGCCGATGGCGAGGCTGAAGCCGACGGCGACGCTACCCGCTGAACGTTAGCGTTGGCATTAGCGTCGGGTTGAGGTGGCTTGGGCGGCGGAAAAAAAATATTCCAAAGAATAAGGACGGCCGCCGAAGCGACCAAAGCAATGAGAAATCGATGCTGCTGTTTCATTTTAAAAATGTTCGACAAACTTAAGTTTGTCGGACAATCATTTCACCGGGTCGTAACCGCCGGCGCAAAACGGCTGGCAGCGCAAAAGACGCCACACAGCCATGCCTGTTCCGCGGACAGCTCCATGGCGTTCAATTGCTTCGCGCGCATATTCGGAGCAGGTTGGAACAAAACGGCAGGACGGCGGCAACCACGGCGAGATTACTGCTTTGTAAAACTTCAGAAGCGAAATCAAAATAAAACGCATCGCTTACCCGTGGCACAGACTTTAGTCTGTGATCTTGACCGCGAACTCACAGACTAAAGTCTGTGCCACTCTTTCAGCCGCGCTCGTCCCGCGCCACCTGCTCAACAATCCTACGAAACTCACGAAAGCGAAGTTCTTCGTTCGAACTGAGCAAAGATCTTTTGGCGTTGATGACCCAGTCGTATTGCTGCCCGAGCGCGTCCAACTCACTCCGGCTGCGTCGAAAAACTTCCCGCAACAAACGCCGTGCACGGTTGCGATCGACCGACTTTCCTATCGCTTTCGTCGAGGCCGTCACACCCAGGCGGTGCCCCGGTAAATCGTTCTTGCGTAAAAAAGCGGCCATCAAACGGCCGTCATAACGTTGCCCGATGGCATAAATTTTTTGAAACTCAGCGCGCGCGCTCAGACGACTTTGCTTTGGCAAGGTCTGGCGCGCTCCGGGCGGCGTCAGGTTCGAACTCAAAACAAAGTCTCTTAATAATGTGACGGAGTCAGGCGCTTGCGGCCTTTGGCGCGGCGCCGCTTGAGCACCAGGCGGCCATTTTTGGTGGCCATCCGCGCGCGAAATCCGTGCGTCTTGGCGCGACGACGATTGTTGGGTTGAAAGGTTCGCTTCGGCATAGATAACAAATCTCCAGTTCAGGGAAAACACCTAGCCTAACGGCTGCAATAAGATGATGTCAAGGAACGCCACGGGCTGCTTGACGCGTCCCAAAATCGCATGTTAGCCTTCAAGGCTTTTCGGTACAACTCTGGGTTACTGTATAACTGAAGACGCCACCCGTCAGTCTCAGTAAGGGCCGAAACTTCAGATTAGCGGTTCGCGGTCTGAAATCAATCCCAGCTAAAGCAACTTTATGCCTTTGGTGCTCGGCTTTGCCGAAAACTCAATTCAACTTGTGCCGGATGGCACACTGATCCTCCACGTCATCATCATTTTGGTGATGGTCTATGTGCTCAACGCCACGCTTTTCAAGCCCATCAATAAGATTCTGGAGTCACGCGAAAAACGAACGCGTGGACGTTTGAGCGAAGCTCAGGAGGTCATGAAAAGCGTAAAAGATAAGCTGGCTGAGTATGAAGGCTCGCTGCGACAGGCACGCAGCCAGGCTTATGCGCTGGCCGAAAATCAACGGGCGGAAGCAATGATGGAGCGGCAGCGCAGAATAAATGAAATGCGTAATGAGTTGGCCCAGTCGATCGCCACCGAAAAGGAGGCGATCCAGGAGCAAGCCACTCAGGCGCGCGCTTCGCTGGAAGTTGAATCACGCCTGATCGCCCGCGACATCAGCAGCCGCGTGCTAAACCGCTCGGTGAGTGATTCGGGAATTAATTGAAGATCGTGATGACCGTCGTCGCATTTATGTTCGGTATCCTGGAGCCCGCGGGTGGGGGGTGGTGGCATCGCCTTGAGCCATACCTTGATTATCCGGGTTTCGAAGTTTGGAAGTTCTTCAATCTCGCCGTTTTTGTGTCGCTCATGCTCTTCATTCTGTTTCGCAAGGCAAACCTTGGCCTGGCGTTCAGCACGCGACGTGAAAGCATCAAGAACGAACTCGAGAAAGCGCGTCAGGAGCGGGATGCGGCGCTGGCAAAGTTGAAAGAAGTGGAAGAGCGCCTGGACGGGCTGAGCAATCAAATCGCTTCGATCAACGAAAATACCAAGCGTGAAGCAGCGGCCGAACGCGAGCGGATCGCGAAATCAACCGAAGAGGAAATTGCGAAGCTGACCACGCAGGGCCAACGAGATATCGAAAACGCCGCCAGAACTGCAAAGAAAGAGCTGCAACGGTTTACCGCTGAGCAAAGCGTGCGACTGGCTGAAGAGATACTCAAACGCGAAATTCGCCCTGAAGACGATGCTCGCCTGATTGCCCGCAACATCGAAGAAATGGGGGCCAGGGGATGAGTTCGCAAACGGTGGCGCGCCGCTATGCATCGGCGTTGGCGGATGTCGTGCTTCAGCGTGGAGAGGCGCGTGAGGTCCAGCAGGAATTGGTCGCCTGGGCGGATATGATGCAATCCAATGCAAATCTTCGCGAGGTTTTCGCTAACCCCACCATTGCTCTGGATCAAAAACGGCGGGTCTTGAATCGGCTGATCGAAATTGCCAAACCACGACCGACCACTGTGAACTTTCTGAAATTACTCTTGGAAAATCAAAGGCTCCCGGAGCTCGATCAGATTATTAGCAGGTTCGCCGCCGTGCTGGACGAACGCGCAGGCATGATCGCGGCCCAGGTGACGACGGCGCGGCCGGTTGCGCCTGAGACCCGGCAGACTTTGCAGACGACGCTGCGCAACCTGACCGGAAAGACCGTGCGCATCGAATTTGCTACCGATCCCGGCATGATCGGCGGGCTGGTGACACGTATCGGCTCGACCATCTATGACGGTTCAGTGCGGAACCATCTGGAGCAGATTAAGGAAAAGATGGCCGGATGAAAGAACTTCGTACTTTGTGCTTTGGTCTTTGATCTGAAGGCACAGGTCACGCCTCCGGCAAACGAAGTACAAAGCACTAAGTACAAAGCACCAAGTACAAATCATGGAACCAATCAAAGCAAACGAAATTAACGAAATCATCCGGCAGCAGATCGAGAACTTTGAGACGGGTGTTACCGTCGCCGAAGTCGGTACGGTAATCAAGGTCGGCGACGGCATCGCCGAAGTTCACGGTCTGGAAAAGGTCATGGCCAGCGAACTGCTCGAGTTCCCGCACGACGTGCGCGGACTCGCGCTCAACCTCGAGGAAGACAAGGTCGGCGTCGTGCTGTTCGGCGATTTCCAAAAGATCAAAGAAGGCGACCTCGTCAAACGCACCGGCCGCATCATGCAGGTCCCGGTGGGCCAGGCGCTGGTCGGTCGTGTGGTCGACGCGCTGGGTAATCCGATCGACGATCGCGGTCCAATCCTTACCGACGAATATAACCCGGTTGAGAAAATGGCTCCCGGTGTGGTTGATCGTCAGCCGGTACGAGAAGCGTTGCAAACGGGACTGAAAGCAATCGATTCGATGGTGCCGATTGGCCGCGGACAACGTGAACTGATCATCGGCGATCGCCAAACCGGCAAGACCGCCGTGGCCGTCGATGCCATCATCAACCAGCGTGGCAAGGACGTGATTTGTATCTATGTCGCGATCGGCCAGAAGGCGTCGACCGTGGCGCAGGTCGTGAAGACGCTCACGGATTTCGGGGCGATGGATTACACGATCGTCGTCAAAGCGACGGCCTCCGATCCGGCCGCGATGCAATACATCGCGCCCTACTCAGGCGCGGCCATGGGCGAATACTTCCGCGATCGGGGACAGCATGCTTTGACGATCTACGATGATCTTTCAAAGCAGGCAGCGGCCTATCGCGAGATTTCCCTGCTGCTGAGAAGGCCGCCGGGCCGGGAAGCGTATCCGGGCGACGTTTTCTATCTGCACTCGCGCCTGCTTGAGCGCGCAGCAAAACTTTCTGACGCCACAGGTGGCGGTTCGCTCACGAGTCTGCCGATCATCGAGACGCAGGCGGGCGACATTTCCGCTTACATTCCGACTAACGTAATTTCGATCACCGACGGACAAATATTTCTCCAGGGCGATCTGTTCAACTCCGGCATCCGCCCGGCGATTGACGTTGGCAACTCAGTTTCACGTGTGGGAGGCGCCGCGCAGATCAAGGCGATGAAGCAAGTGGCCGGTGGTCTGCGCCTTTCGCTGGCCCAGTTTCGATCGCTCGCGGCGTTCGCTCAGTTCGGATCGGATCTGGACAAAGCAACGCTGGCAGAATTGGCGCGCGGCCAGAGACTGACTGAGATTCTGAAACAACCGCAGTATAAGCCGATGGATGTCGAGAAACAGGTCCTGCTCATCTGGGCCGCGACCAACGGGTTCGCCGACGATGTGCCGGTCGATCAGGTCGGAAAGTTTGAAACTGAGTTGCTGCGATTTGTCGAGAATTCACGCCCCGGCCTCCTGCAAAGTCTGCGCGAGAAGAAAGCGGTAACCGACGAGATTAAGAACGATCTGGAACAGACCTTGAAAGATTTTAAGGAAGTTTGGGCTGAAAAGACCGAAGCTGTAGCAGCCTAAGTGGCACAGACTTTAGTCTGTGTAACTTTTGGCGAACATAATCACAGACTGAAGTCTGTGCCACTGTAATGGCCAATCTCTTAGACATTCGCCGGCGCATTAAGTCGGTCAAGAACACAGAGCAGGTCACCAAGGCCATGAAGATGGTCTCGGCGTCGAAGCTGCGTCGCGCTCAGGAGCGCGTCGTTAATGCGCGTCCATTTGCCGACAAAATGCGTGAGCTGCTGAGTCACCTGGCATCCCAAACGGCGGAAGATTTCCATCATCCGCTGCTGGACGCGCGCGGGGACCAGCGTTATCGCGTGTTTCTGATCACTTCGGACAAAGGACTGTGCGGTGGATTCAATGCCAATTTGATTAAGGCCGCGCAGGTTTTTCTCAAGCAGCATGCCGACAAAGAGATCGAGTTGGTCACGATCGGTCGTAAGGGCCGCGATTTCTTTCGCCGTCAGCGCGAGTTGGCCGGCGAGTTCATCGGCGTGACCGGTAAAGGCAGTGTCGAGTTCGCCGAAGCGGTGCAACTGGCGCGTGAACGTTTGATTCAACGCTTTACCGAAGATGAAGGGCTAGACAAAATCTTTGTTATCTTCAGCGAGTTCAAGTCCGTGCTGACCCAACGCGTCGTGGTTGAGCAGTTGCTTCCCATTGCCCAGGAAATCAAACCCGACGACGAAGCTAATACCGCCGCCAGAGATTACATCTTCGAACAACCGCCGGCTGAGATCTTCGGACGCTTACTACCTCGCTTGATTGAAATGCAGATTTACCGCGCTCTGCTTGAATCAATCGCGTCAGAGCAAGGCGCGCGCATGACCGCCATGGAAGCGGCCACCAAGAACGCCGGTGAATTAATCTCGACCCTAACGCTGAATATGAACCGCGTCCGACAGGCCGCGATCACGCGCGAGATTATCGAAATCGTTTCCGGCGCGGCAGCCTTGTAGACCTACCCCAACAGAGTTACAGAGTTATTGACAGGATTAACAAGATGGACAGGATTTACAGAGAAATCTGGAACTGCCTGGACAATCTGGTTAATCCTGTAAACCCCTGTCTATTCCATCGATAGTTAGCTAGGGGCATTACCGCCGCGCGCACCTCTGCGCCCACGCGTCTCGGTCCGCATTTGCTGAAATTTCTGCCACTGATCCGGCGTCAGCACTTGTTGCAGGCGCTGATCGGCTTGTTGGCGAATGTCATTGACGCGCGGCTCTGACTCTTTGCGCAGGTTTTGCAATTGCTGTCGAGTATCGCCAAAGATTTGCTGGACCTTGGTTTTCTGATCCGCATTCAGTTGTAATGCCGTGGCCATCTGGTCAAAACGATTTGAAGGGCGATTGCGGACCCACCGATAGGCGTTAAGCGCGAGGATGCCCGCCGTAAAACCAAGTACGAAAATTACGATGGCGAAACCACGCGCCTGCCATTTATTTCTAGTGATGTCGGTCATAAATCACCTGCCCTCGTCGTCGTCCGAGTAGATGGCGTTCAGCACCTGATCGTCCGTTACCTGATCGTTGTCGCTTTGATCGAGCACCACCGACTCGGCTGAGTATGGAACCAGCGCCGCAGTCGGTTGATTTATTGTTTCTGATGAAGGCGCGACAAAAGCCAGCACTGCCAGCGCCGCGGTCGTCGCAGCCATCGTGGCCACCAGTGCGCCGGTCGCGTTCCATAAGCGGCGCAGCGCCGAAACGTTTGTCTCGCGTCGTTCGCGCCAGGCGGCCATGACTCGCGTTTGAAAGAAGGGATTCGCATCGAGCGACTGCTGTGCAGCTTCGTCAGCGCGCTCTTTGAGCAGCAACGCCGAAATTTGCGCAGCATCGTAAGCCCGGCTACAGGAGGCGCAGCTGGCGACGTGCGCCCGCATCGTTGCCAACTCGGTTTCACTAAGACTCGCAAACGGCTTACTGTCGAGAATCTCGGTAATGTGATTGTTTCTCATGGCTTTTTCCTTGTGGCATAGACTTTAGTCGGTGAACTTTCTTGCAGGCATCACAGACTGAAGTCTGTGCCACTTGCTAACCGTTTTCTGCCAAGCAATTTCTCCAATGCTTCGCGAGCTTTCTTACGCGCCCGGAACGCCCGCACTTTTACTTTCGATTCTGACCATCCAGTCATCTCTGCGACATCGCTCACCGAAGCTTGTTCACCATCAATCATGGTCAGCGCCAGACGATCTTCCGGACTCAATCCCTCGAGCAGGCGCGCGGCCAAATCCGCGGCCACGACTCTGTCTTCAACATCACGGTGGTGACTACCGGCGCCTTCCGAAGCTTTTTTCTCCAACCAGTCAGTTTCATCTTCGCTTAATTCCGCAGTGACCAGTTCCGGCCGCCGGCTCGCGGTACGAATCAGATTCAAACAAGTGTTCGTGGCGATCCGCGTTAACCATCCTTCCATCGAGCCGCGCCCTTCAAAACTTTTCAATTGCGTGAAAGCCTTCAGGAAAGTTTCCTGCGCGGCCTCTTCGGCCTGGCTACGATCGCGAAAGAACCGGTGCGCTACATGAAAAACTCTGGGGCTGTAGCGTCGCACAATTTCCGCGAAGGCAGACTCGTCTTCCGCGCGTGCCTGCCGCGCCAGTTCGAGCTCCGAGGCTTGTTCGTAACCGTTCGACAGAAGCGTTCCTCAGTTGGGTGTCAGAACCGCGAGCGGTAGCGACCGGATCGATCACGCTCTCAAATTCGCCAAGCTTGTTTGCGGAACCGTACAGCATTCGTTATTAAAATTAGTCCTGATCCGGTCGCTACCGCTCGCGGTTCTGACTCGTTCCGCTTTTACTTATCGTTGCGCGGTCCACCCTGGCCGCGGCGTCCGCCGCGATGGGTCTTGAACTGCGCTTTCATCTGTTCGAGCTGGGCCTTTTGTTCAGCAGTCAGGACAGTCAGCATTTCCTGATGAAGCTTGAATCTCTCGCCCATCAGTTTGGCCCGCAGGCCTGCCGTGTCCGTTAACTTCCGAGTAGCCAGCGCTTCGTTGAACGTACCGCCTTCACTTGCCTGGCGCAACTCCTGCCGCTGGGCTTTCAAATCCGCCAGCAGGCCTTTGTTGCGTTCCGCAAAGCTCTCGCGGATCTGTTTCATCTTGGCTTTTTGATCGTCGGTTAGATTCAGACGATTGAAAGCGCCATCTCGGTGGAAACCTTGCTTCATTCCCTTCATTCCGTCGCCCCGCCATTCATGACGACGGCCTTGCTGGTCCGCCTGATTGGTCTTCACCGACTGCGCCACCGCAATTGAGGCGGCCAGAGCAACAGCAGAGAGAGAGGCTATTGCCAGAATTACCCTAAACTTTCCAAGTTTTTTCATTCCCTTAACTCCTTGTTCAAATGTGAGGCCTGTAGCCTCTCAAAAGGCCAGACACCGGAGTGGCCTGCTTCGTTACAAGCGGGTCAGAAGCCCGAACCGTCAAGCGGCACAGACTTTGCGCTGTTATTCAGAGTTTGTTGAAACCCAGTCGGATAGAGATAAGGCGATTACAGACTAAAGTCTGTGCCCCTACGCTTTACGGTCGAATTGCCTCAGGCATGTAACGGATTTGCGTTCGCCGGTGTCTGTTCGATTAGCGGCCGAATTTTGGGAAACTCGGGCGTGTGTTCACAAATCTTTAACAGGATAAAGCTAACAGGAAAAACGATATGTCGACTGAAATTATTCGTGAACGGCCATTAGTAAATGGATGGAGTGGCGGCCGAGTCCTTGGCTGGATCAAGCCGGCTTCACAGAAACTACTCGCCCGCAAAAAGTATTTGTTTTTCGGCGCCGCGGGCGTTGCGGTTTTGGCCTTGGCCGGCTTCTATTTTTGGGGTGGGCAGACCAGCGCCGCGCAATACCTGACGGCAAAGGTCGAGCGCGGCAACTTGCGCAACAGTGTTACGGCCACCGGAACTTTGCAGGCAGTAACTACCGTCCAGGTGGGCAGCCAGGCTTCGGGAACTATTTCGTCCCTAACGGCCGACTACAACTCAGTCGTGAAAAAAGGACAGGTCATTGCCCAGCTCGATCCGGCAGTTTCAAAGGCCCAGGTCGATCAGGCGCGCGCAAATCTGCAACAGGCCCAGGCCGGTTTGCAGCAGGCTCGCGCCGCGGTCGCGAATTCGCGCGCCGGTGTTACCGATGCCAAAGCGAGAGCCCAGGCTGCGACTTCAACCGCGCAAAATAATCAGGCGGGAGTTGTCGGAGCGCGCGCGAACCTCGCGGTTTTGAAAGCCCAACAGGACGACGCGCTCAGCCTCCTCAAACAGCAGGAGTCATTAGTTAAGAGCGGCATCATTGCTCAACGCGAGCTCGACGTTGCCCAGACTGCTTATCAGACGGCCAAGGCAAAATACGATCAAGGCGTGGCGCAATTGAACCAGGCGATTCTGAGCGAACAGTCGGCCACGAGTTCGGGCATCGCTCAATCAAATGCCCAGGTACAGCAGTCTCAGGCCGGCGTCGAGCAATCACAGGCGCAGGTGCAGGCCGCCGAAGCCCAGGTGCAACAGGCCGTAGCAGCGCTGCAACTGGCTGAAGTCAATCTGGCCCACACGACTATCACTTCACCCATCGACGGCATCGTGGTTTCCCGCGACGTGAACGTTGGACAGACAGTCGCCGCGAGTTTATCGGCGCCGACCTTGTTCACCATCGCCAACGACCTGACAAAGATGCAAGTCATCGCAAACATCGATCAGGCGGATATTGGATTAGTCGAAAATGCCAAGTCGGTGAAGTTCGGCGTGGACGCATTTCCGGGCAAAGACTTTGACGGGAAGATTCAGCAGATGCGTTTGAATCCAGTCACTGTTCAGAACGTCGTCACCTACAACGTGGTGATTGATGTCGATAACCCGGAACAGAAGCTGAAGCCGGGCATGACGGCCAACCTGACGATCACGATCGATGAGCGCAACAACGTCCTCAAGGTCCCGAATGCTGCTCTGCGCTTCACGCCACAGGATGGCGGCAGCCAACGAACGGGTGGCGGAAATGTCAACGGGCAAGGACGCCGGCAATGGGGCGGTGGCGATGCTTCGCAACGAGGCGGAAACGCCGGGAATGGAAGTGACGTGCAGTTTGCGCCTTCCACCGCTCCGGTACTTGCGGGTCAGACGCGAATCGTCTGGGTGATGGGACAGGATGGCAAGCCACAACGGCGACGAATCAAAGTGGGCCTGACTGACGGCGCGGCAACTGAGGTTGTCGAAGGCAATTTGGTCGAAGGCGAAATGGTAATCACCGGACAGACGCTTTCGAGCGCCAGCAAGGCGAACACCAACCAGGGTTCAGCGCCCGGATTCGGTAGCGCACCGAGAACCGGTGGCGGCGGACGCGGTCGGTAGAAGAAATTAACTTGAGAAGTGGCACAGACTTCAGTCTGTGATTCGGCGGTCGGGAAATTCTTCACAGACTAAAGTCTGTGCCACTTAAGACGGAGTGACTGGTAAGTCGAAGAAGAAGATCATGCAAGCAATTCAGGAAATCACGAAACCAGACCTGAGCGGTCTGCACCTGGTGCCAGAACCCCGTCCGGTGATCCAGTTGGAGCACATCCACAAGACCTACACGATGGGCGATGTTCAGGTGCATGCGCTGCGCGGCGTCTCGCTGACAATTCGTGAAGGCGAGTTCGTGGCGATCATGGGAGCCTCCGGCTCAGGCAAATCGACCACGATGAATATTCTCGGATGTCTGGATCGGCCGACGAAGGGCAGTTACATCCTCGATGGTCAGGACGTTTCTGAAATGACGAAAGATGAGCGCGCCGACATTCGTTCGCGCAAGATTGGTTTTGTTTTTCAGGGATTCAATTTGCTTTCGCGCACGTCAGCGGTTGAAAACGTCGAGTTGCCGATGCTTTACGCCGGCGTGTCCGGCAGTCAACGGCACGCGCGCGCGATGGCCAGCCTGGCCGCGGTCGGACTTGCCGGTCGTGAACAGAATCACCCGAATCAGTTATCGGGCGGTCAGCAACAGCGCGTCGCGGTCGCCCGGGCTTTGGTAAACAATCCAGCTTTGATTCTGGCGGACGAACCGACGGGAAATTTAGATTCGCGCACCGCAGTTGAGGTGATGGAGATCTTTCAGCGCTTGAATCGCGAAAGGGGGATCACCTTAATCCTGGTGACACACGAGCAGGACATTGCGCAATACGCGAAACGCGTGATCGTGTTCAAGGATGGCAAGATCAGAAAGGATTACCAGGTTGAAGATCAGCGCAACGCGGCCGAAGAGCTGAAGAATCTGCCGGTGATTGAAGATGATGATGAAGATGAGTAATCCGCGATACGTCACATGTGTCCCATATGTCCCATCGGTCATATGGGACCAATAGGACCAATAGGACAAGTAGGACATATGAACCTCTTAATGATCATTCGAGTTGCTTTTCGCGCCTTGCAACGCAACAAGATGCGCGCGGCGTTGACGATGCTGGGAATTATTATCGGCGTCTCAGCCGTAGTGGCCATGGTCAGTATTGGACAGGGCGCGCAGGCCGCGGTCGCAGCACAAATCGACAGCATCGGCACGAACCTTTTGTTTGTCAGCGCGGGCGCGCAAAACGTCGGCGGCGTGCGCAGCGGCACCGGTGACACCGGCACAAACACGCTCACAGTAGAAGATCTCGACGCTATTAAGCGCGAGGTCCCCAGCGTTTCGATGGTCACTCCGACCGTAAACTCCCGGGGACAGTTGGTCTCCGGCAACATGAACTGGAACACGTCTATTCAAGGTGTGAGCGAGCAGTATCCCGAAGTGCGTAAATGGATGGTCCAGAGCGGTGAGTTCTTTACGGAATCAGACGTCCGCACCGCCGGGCGCGTCCTCGTGATCGGGCAAACTATTGCCGACAATTTATTTGCCGGCGGCGATCCGATCGGCCAGACGGTTCGCGTACAGAATCTGCCGTTTCGCGTGATTGGAGTGATGGTCAAGAAGGGTCAGGATCAGCAGGGCCGCGATCAGGACGACATCGCCTTCTCGCCTTACACGACCGTGCAAAAGAAAATTCTCGGGAGTCCGCGTTTGCAGATTGCTTACGTATCGGCAGTTTCTCCGGACGCGACCTACACGGCCCAGCAACAGATAACCGAACTGCTGCGCCAACGTCACAAACTGAACGCGAATGACCCGGATGATTTCACCGTGCGCAACATGAGCGACATCGCCGAAGCGGCGAACGAAACCAACAACACCATGACGATGCTGCTCGCCTGTATCGCCGGCGTTTCGTTGCTGGTGGGAGGGATCGGCATCATGAACATCATGCTGGTGTCCGTCACCGAGCGCACGCGCGAGATCGGTATTCGCATGGCCATCGGCGCGCGCTCGTCCGCGGTGAAAAGCCAATTTTTGATTGAGTCGATTGTCCTCAGTTTGATGGGAGGTTCGATAGGAATTCTGCTCGGCGTTGGTGTATCGCTGGCGATTCCCAAGATGCTCGGGTGGCCAACGTTGATCTCGACGATGGCGATCGTAGGGTCGGTGGTCTTCTCAATCGCCGTCGGAGTTTTCTTTGGTTACTATCCGGCGCGCAAAGCCGCGGCCCTCGATCCGATCGACGCGCTGCGTTACGAATGAGACGCAGGTTATTGCGGTGTCAAGAGGCTCAGCCTCAAGAGTCTGAGAGTCTCATTCTCATTCACACCGGGGCTTCAGCCCGGTGATCAGAGACCGTGTGCAAGGCCCACCCCTTCCCAATCAACCACCTCAGTGTCGTGAGAAGAAGAGCAAACCGTTAAAACGGTTCACTAAACTCCTCATCTGCATGTCACCGGGCTAAAGCCCGGTGTGAATGAGAATCAGGTTCGTGTTCCGCGCTGATTGCGGGCCGGGCGCCCGCGCTCCCGTTTTGTAGATCTTGTTTCAGGTCGGACGACTTTTTTGGACAAAGACGTTTGGCGCGCTATAGGCCTGCCTCTATTTGAAATCTGTCAAGGGCTGATTTTTGCGCGGATGCAACCTGGGGTAATCTTTTCGCGTAGATTGGCAGTGATTGAAGGAGCTAACCATACAAACCAGGGACGGTGAGGGAGAGCGGTCGCCCGCGCGCGGACGCTGGTGGCGGTATGGTCCGCCCATCGTTTGGGCCATTCTGATCTTTATTGGCTCCAGCGATCTTCTTTCCGGCTCTCATACCGGCGGCTTTCTGTTGGGACCGTTGCGCTGGTTGTTTCCGCACGCAAGTGAGGCCACCCTTGCTTTCATCCATCTCGCGATACGCAAAGCTGGACACCTGACTGAGTATGGAATTCTCGCCGGGCTTCTGGCGCGGGCGTTTAGAACTTCGTCGATTGAGTTTCTTCGTCGAGGTTGGTTTTGGGCAGCACTAAGCCTGATCGTCGTCTACGCCTTGAGTGATGAATTTCATCAGAGTTTTGTGCCCAGCCGCGGGGCCTCACTGCACGACAGTATGATCGATTCTGTAGGTGGGCTACTCGGCTTAACGATTGTTTGGTGGTGGCACCGGCGAAGTCAGAGAAAGATCCGGAGATGAGGCCGCCGCCCGTGCGGTTGCGGCTGCCAAAGCAAGCGACTCAGCCTGATTCCAACGACCAGTTCCTTGCGGCGCGGGTAAGCGTCAGCGAATACTCAGCTCCGTTTTTGCTCAGCAGTTTCGCCATGTCAAACGAAGGAATCTCTTTGAAAGGCCGGCCGTCGAGGGCGACAGTCTCGTCCCCGCTTTGATGCCGGCTTTCGGCTTTTGCTGGCCAAAAGCGAGACTTGACGCGGCCAGCACAAGTCCGGCAAAACCCATCATCGGGCTGCGAGCCGGCGCCAGTTCAGTCGAGGGGCGACAATCATGAGGTTGTCCGGTTTCTTGAACATTGGTTTGCGGTTCCGCGTATAATGACGTTGCTAAAGACAGCCTGTTAGCACGAAGGAGATCGAAACCACAATGGGAATTCTTGACCGGCTCAGCCCGAGCGCACAGTTTATCGAAGTCATCGAATGGCTCGACGACAGCGGCGATACGATGATGTATCGCTTTCCGGTGCGCGACCAGGAGATTAAGAACGGCGCGCAGTTGATTGTGCGCGAATCACAGGCGGCAGTATTTGTGCATGAAGGACAAATCGCCGACGTTTTCGGCCCCGGCCGATTCACTGTCGAAGGCGGCAACACCCCCATTCTTTCCAAGATCGGCGCCTGGAAGCATGGATTCAATTCGCCAATCAAATCCGAGGTGTACTTTGTTAACACGAAGCAATTCACCGATCTGAAGTGGGGCACGTCCAATCCTGTCATGATGCGCGATACTGATTTCGGCATGGTGCGCCTGCGCGCTTTCGGCATCTATTCGATGCGCGTGGCCGATCCGCGAGAATTGATCAAACAGATCGCCGGCACGAACGCACACTTTGTCACCGAAGACATCGAAGGCCAGCTTCGCCGCACCCTGGTGAGCGGCTTTTCTGACGCTCTTGGCGAATCAAAGATCGCCGCGTTGGACCTGGCTTCGAACTATGACGAGCTGAGTAAGTTTTCCAAACAGAAGTTGCAGGAAGAGTTCAAGACGCTCGGCCTGGAACTGACCAAATTCATCGTCGAGAACATCTCGCTGCCCGAAGAAGTCGAAGCGGCCATGGACAAGCGCACTTCGATGGGCGTGCTCGGAGACATGGGTAAGTACACTCAATTCGAAGCCGCCCAGGCGATGCGCGACGCAGCGCAGAATCCCAGCGGCGGCGCGGGGTTAGGCGCCGGGCTGGGCGCGGGCTTCGCGGTCGGCAACGCCATGGCCGGCGCAATGAGCGATGCGATGAGGCCCAAAGATGCCTCGCCGGAAGTCACCGGACTTTCATCGCAGAAGTGCATTAAGTGCGGTGCGGCGCTGCAAGCCGGAGCCAAGTTCTGTAGCGACTGCGGAACCTCGCAGCTTCCGGCAAAGTGCTCGAATTGTCATAACGATCTGAAGCCCGGCGCGAAGTTTTGCGACGAATGCGGGACGAAGGTCGGGTAGGCCAACAGAATTCTGATTTGGATTGGCAAGGGCTGGATGCGATTGCATTCGGCCCTTTTTTCTGGAACTGACTGGAGCGC
>Ga0070694_100000599_pt1 | contig 19838 bp, 13 predicted proteins | sample KBSK1251metaG_FD_65470 | JGI IMG/M metagenome (GOLD analysis project Ga0070694, IMG submission 65470) | Corn, switchgrass and miscanthus rhizosphere microbial communities from Kellogg Biological Station, Michigan, USA - KBS K1-25-1 metaG | ecosystem: Host-associated > Plants > Roots >... | reverse complement strand
CGGATCAGATCGTCACTTGATCACGGCTCATCTGATGAGCTTGATGCAACGCGGCTTTACCCGGCTGGTCCACGAAGGACAGCAGATCGATCTCGCTTCGCCTGACGATTATCAGCGCGACGATTTTGAGAACGTTTACGTCCTGGTCGATCGCCTGGTCGCTCGCGCGGACATCCGGCAGCGATTAGTCGACTCGCTGGAAACATGTTTTCGCGAAGGCCACGGACAAGCGGTGATTGAAGTATCAGGTAACCACGCCTCCGGCGTGCCGCCAGAAGAGCGCTCCGGAGGATCTCGTCCGGCTATCCTCCGCTTCTCAGAGCGCTTTGAATGCAAGTACGACCGCACGACTTACGAAACGCCTGAGCCGCGCCTGTTCAGCTTTAACAACCCCTTCGGCGCTTGCCCGACCTGTCAGGGATTCGGCAACACGATTGGTCTCGATCTTAACCTGGTCGTTCCCAATCCCGGTCTGACCCTGGGCGAAGGCGCCATCGAGCCATGGACCAAGCCGCAGTTCGATTGGGCGCAGACGGAGTTGAAACACTTCGCCAAATCGGAACGCATTCCGATGAACTCGCCGTTCAATGATCTGACGCGGCAGCAACAACGAACGATCATCAACGGCAAAGGCGATTGGGCCGGCGTGCGCGGGTTCTTTGATTGGCTCGAGACGAAAAAATACAAACTACACGTGCGCGTTTTTCTTTCGAAGTATCGCGGGTACGCGCTTTGCCCCGATTGCGAAGGCGGGCGCCTGCGGCAGGAAGCGCGCGACGTGCGCGTCGGCAATCGAACTTTGCCGGAAATTTCGGCGCTGTCAATCAAGGACGCGGCTGCGTTTTTCGACGCGCTCGAACTTACTCCGGAACAGTCAGCGATTGCCGACCGCGTGCTTTCCGAAGTGCGACGGCGTTTGCGATTTATGCTGGACGTCGGATTGGATTATCTGACGCTGGATCGTCTGGCTTCGACTTTGTCGGGCGGCGAGGCGCAACGGATTCAGTTGGCGACGAATTTGGGATCGTCTTTGGTGGGAGCGCTTTACGTTCTGGACGAGCCGTCGATTGGACTGCATCCGCGCGACAACGATCGTCTGATTCGATTACTGCACAACCTGCGCGACATCGGAAACACTGTGCTGGTGGTCGAACACGACGCCGAAATGATGCGCTCCGCGGATCACATTCTCGATATTGGGCCGGCCGCCGGAGAGTTGGGCGGACGCCTGATCTATGAAGGCGATTTTCCCGGGCTGATCGCTGATTCAAAATCGCTGACCGGGAAATATCTGCGGGGCGAGGTTGAAATCAAGGAGCCGAAACATCGCCGCCCTCTGCAACTGAAACGCTTGAAGGTACGTGGCGCCGGCGAGCACAACCTGAAAGGAATCGACGTCGACATCCCTCTGGACATGCTGGTTTGTGTGACGGGCGTAAGCGGTTCCGGCAAATCGACTCTGATTCACGATTGTATTTATGCCGGCATCAAGAAACAGAGGGGTGAATGGCAGGGACACGTCGGCGCATTTCAGAAACTGGAAGGCACGCAACATGTCGATGACGTGATCCTCGTCGATCAATCGCCCATCGGCCGCACGCCGCGATCGAATCCCGTTACTTACATCAAAGTTTACGATGCGATTCGCGAAACATTTGCTGATACTCGCGAAGCCCAGGCCCGTGGTCTCGATCCCTCGCACTTTTCATTCAACGTGCCCGGCGGCCGCTGCGAAGTTTGCCAGGGCGACGGCACCGTCACCGTCGAGATGCAGTTTCTCGCCGACGTGGAACTGGTTTGTGAAGAGTGCAAAGGCACCCGCTTCAAGCAGCAGATCCTCGACGTGCGTTATCGCGGCAAGAACATTCACGACGTGCTGAACATGACCGTGCGCGAAGCGATCACCTTCTTTCGCGAAGTCAACAAGATCACCAATCGCTTGCGCGTCCTGGATGAAGTCGGCCTTGGTTACCTGCGCCTCGGCCAGTCAGCGACGACGCTGTCAGGCGGCGAAGCACAGCGCGTGAAGCTGGCGGCCCATCTCTCCAAGCGAGGCGGGGTGCGAACGCTCTACATCTTCGACGAACCGACGACTGGCCTGCACTTTGACGACATCAACAAGTTGCTCTCCGCATTTCGCGCTTTGATCGATGCGGGAGGTTCGCTTTTGGTGATCGAGCACAACCTCGATGTGATCAAGACGGCGGACTACATCGTTGATTTAGGACCGGAAGGTGGCGACGCGGGTGGATACGTAGTCGCGACGGGCACGCCGGAAGACATCATGAAGGTGAAAGAGTCGTACACCGGAAGATATTTGAAAGCGCATCTGGCGCAATCGAATGGTAAGGCGAAATTGCCGGCTGCCTGAAGTTCTCTGCTTCGCTCCGATAGGAGCGAAATGTTTATAGCAATAGTTGCTTTAAAGACTCTCAGCTCCTTTAGGAGCGCAACGTGCACAGCGCTTCAACGCCATTGCGCTCCTAAAGGAGCTGGATTGAGTTGTAAGAGGCGTTGGTTTCTATGAACATCTCGCCCCTGATGGGGCGAAGTCTTTATGGCAACTTGTGTCTGCCGTGCGACAAGCGAAGCTTGTCCTTACAGGCTATTGACTCCTCTGGGTCGCCACCACCCGAAAGCCCGTCTCGACATCGCGAGAATCAGCACTCTCAGAGCCACGCGCTGCGCAACGCAGGAAATCGAAATTTCGTGTGGTGAAGGAACCACCTCGCTTAACTTTCTGACCAAGCTGGTCGTTTGTCAGCCACGCGCTGCCATCCGTTGGAGCTCCGTCATAATTCAAATGAAAGACGTCTTCACACCATTCCCAGACGTTGCCGATCATGTCATAGATCTGAAATCCATTGGGGCGTCTCATGCCGACGGGCTGGACATAGTTATTCGAATTATTCTTGTACTGGGCGATTAAGTTGAGGTCGGCGGGTCGATCTTCGGTCGAGCCGGCGCGGCAGACATATTCCCATTCCGCTTCGGAAGGCAGGCGGTAGGTTCGGCCGTCTTTCAAAGCATTCAGACGATCTACGAACGTGTGGGCCTCTTGCCAGCTCGCATAGTAGGTCGCGCGGTCGTCGCTCTCGCCGGCCATCGGACTGGCCACTAAACTCTTGGCGTCGTTTTTGTTCTTGCGTCTCTGTTCTTCGATCGTAGTCGCCATCACGGCTCGCCACTGCCATTGGGTCACTTCATAACGCCCAATATAGAAGGGCTGGCTAATGGTCACACCGTGGGCCGGCTTTTCGTTGTCCCCGCTTGCCGATCCCATCGTGAATTTTCCTTCGGGGATTAAGACAAATTCTATGCGGTATTGATTGGTGAACTTTGCAGGCAATGATTTCGACTGCTGGGCCGGACCATTACTGCGATTGGCCAAACGTGCCGAGAGCGCCGGGCCGGTAAGACGCTGCGCGATTGCCAGGGACAGGAAAGAATGAACTATGAGCGCCGCGGCAATCAGATAGATTGGCAAATGGATTGGACGGATTCTTTTCATGCTGAACAACAGTTGAGACGTTGAATTTCTACGGTGTTTCATTGAGCAGTGGCTGAATGGCTTTTTCAAACGTTTCGCGACTTTGCCGGCCGACGAACTTCCGGCTGATCTGGCCCTGGCGATCAATGAGGTATGAGGTTGGTAAGGGTGTGGTTGAGAACCGCGGATCAAAGGGTTTGATTCCCACACCGACCTGATATGTCTGCGGAATCTGTTTCTGAAATTCTTTGATTTTCTCCACCGTATCATCAGACGAAACCCCAAGTACTGTCAGCCCGCGTGACCCGAAACTCTGCTGCAAGCTGTTCAAAACCGGAATTTCCTCTCTTGATGGAATCGTCCAGGTGGCCCAGACATTCAGTAACACTACCCGGCCGCGAAAGTCTTTGAGTGTCTGTGTGCCGCCATCAAGGGTGGTAAACGAAAGGTCGGGCACTCTAACCAAACTGTTTGAGTTCGAACTGCGATTCTGGTTAGCAGTAGGAGGTGGCGCTTTCGATGAGTTCATAATCAACATGATCCCGGCCGGAGCGACGAGAACTACCAAAAGCATCAGCGCTGCGCCCGCATAGATCGGGGTCATCGGAAACTTGCGTTTGACCACGCTGGCCGGCATTTTCGTCGGCGGGGAAAACTGGGCCGCCATTGGTTGAGGTGGCAGGTCGTTGGTTTCTAATGGCTGAGACAATACTGCTGGAGAGGTCGCCGGCGGCGCCGGCGCCGACAATGCCTGCGTGATGGCCTGGCGCTGAACCACCGGCTCATGCTCTGAATGCCCACAGCGGCCACAGAATCTTTGGCCCGCAGTCCAGCGCACTCCGCATCTCGAACATTTTTCGTCAGACAGTGGAGCCGCGACGGTTGAAAGACCCGGCGACGCGGCAACCAGAGGAGGGGGCGAATCGATCGATCGGAGCTGCGCTTGAATTAGCGGCGGAGGCTCGAGCGGTGCCGTGTCAGCCACTGCCTCGTCAAACGGCGCGAGTTCTGCCGTGGGCCTAACATCGTCGGATGTTTCAAAGCCTGCTGAAGGCGCCGCGGCGAACGTCTCTGCTGATCGAAACTGCGTCTGAACGGCGTGCGAAATTGCGCCCGGATAGATGCGATGAAAGTGCAGGCGATCGATCGCCGGTGGCGGTAACTGCTCCCCCGGGCTCCGCGGCAGAGGCTCTTCCCAATATGTCGGCAGAATAAATCCGGGGCGCCCCAGCGATACAGCGTAGTTTATTTCATCGACGGTGTCGGCTGATCGCATCGCATTCGTGGACCAGAAGATTTGAAACATGTCGGCGCCGCGAATCAGCCGTTGCAATCCTTCGCGCCGATCTTCGCCAGGCTCAAGATGAGTTTGATCCATCAGGAAGCGCGAGCCGAAAAGTGGAGCGACCTGGGCCAACTCGGCCACCACTTGCTCGTCCTGATGTGAATACGAAGCATAAATCTGCCGCAGCCGCCGGCTGCTCTGCGGCTCATCCAGGGAGATTTTTTCAGCGGATGACTCAGCACGGCTGTTCACTGAGATTCGTAAAGAAACTTCAGAGATCACCAGGCTCCCGAGAAAGACCGTCATCTGTCCGGAAAGATTTTTGCCGTCGAGATCAGGCGCCACCCAAAGATCGAACTCTTCGCGATGAACACTCTTGCGCCAGGTGAAGGTGCGACTCGCGGGGCTGAAGGTAACGCCCGGCACCATCGGCACAAAAGTAATTTCACCCTGGCGTGGGACGGGCTGGCCGCTGGGCTCGCTCGCGTTGTCATAATCGGCGTGCTGTTTACCCAGAATGCGCGCCGCCTGATCTTTCATTTCCGCGATTGGATCAGGTTCGCCGGCAGGGGCGTCATCACGCTTCTTCGCCAGGTGCGCAAACGCGAGTATGGTGTAATTCTTCTCTGGCTTGATTTGGCGCGGCGCATAAACCGTGAATTCAACGTTGCTGTCGGTGACGATTGGTTTGTCCGTGTCGGGAGAACCGGCGCGGTTTTTATCCAGAGCTTTTTCCGCGGCCTTGCGGGCGGCTTCGAGATCCGCGATGGTCTGTTTCGCGCGTTGTAGAGCGTCGCGCATTTCGGCGGCACTGCTGAAACGGTTGCGGCGATTCAGGGACATCGCTCGCTGAATCACCTCAGCCACCACCGAAGACACTCGCGAGTTCAGACGGTTCGCCGGCGGCAAGGGATCGGGCCGCTCATTCTCGACTGCGTCAAAGCGCACCGGTGCAGCCACCGGCGGCTGGCCTGTCAGCAAATCGTAAAGCGTCGCGCCCAGCGAATAGATATCCGAGCGTGGGTCTGTGCCCTGGCCGTGGATCTGTTCCAAAGGCGCGTAGAGCGGCGTGTATCCGTGCACGCTCCCGCCGGTTCGCACCGTGGCCATCTGCCCGGCCGCGCCTTTTGCCAGGCCAAAGTCGAGCAGGAAGATTTCGCCTTCGCGAGTGATTTTCAGGTTTGCGGGTTTGATATCGCGATGAAGAATCGGGGGTTCACGCGTGTGCAGATAATCCAGCAACTTCAACAATTCGTCGGCCCAGACCAAAACCTGATCCTGCGGAAAAGGAGACTGCTGCTGTTCGAGCAATTCGGCGAGGTCGTGCCCGGCGATGTACTCCATCACCAAAAACTCGCCGTCGCCTTCGCTGAAATAGTCCATGACTTTTGGCAGCGATGGATGGCGCAGATTGGCGAGTAGGGCGGCCTCGCGCTGGAATGCCTCACGCGCCGGCGTGTTTGCGCCCACCAGGGTTTGCTTGAGAGCGACGACGCAACTGACGCGCTGATCGATCGCTTCATAAACCGTGCCCATCCCGCCATGCCCAAGTTCGCGCACGATGAGATAGCGGTTTTGCAGCGTGGAATTTGGAGCCAGCATTAGGACCTATCCAAAGGAACCCTACTGGAGCGCTGGCTCTGCGCGGCTGTTCGGCAAGTCAGAGACTTGCGGCGCATCGGCGTGACAGAGCCATAACCCGCGTACACTCAATAGACGCCGGGCGCAATCTTAGCCAAGTTCTCTTGAATGCGCTACAGTTAGGCGCATGAGTTTGAAGGACCGGATTATCAATGATATGACCGCCGCGATGAAGGCGCAGGATGCCGCGCGCACTTCGACTTTGCGCATGGTAAAAGCTGCAATCATGAATCGCGAGAAAGACGGCGGCGGGGCGATTACGGATGAAGATGTTTTGAAGTTGCTGCGTTCACAAGTGAAACAAAGGCGCGATTCTGTCGAGCAGTATCAAAAGGCCGGACGAGCGGAATTGGCTGATAAAGAGATCGCCGAGATCGCTGTGATCGAAACGTACCTGCCGCAGGCAGCCTCGGAAGCGGAAATCGAGCAAGCAGTCAGCGAAGCGATCGCCGAAACGGGTGCGAGTTCAATGAAGGACATGGGCGCCGTGATGAAGGCCGTGATGCCCAAACTTACCGGCAAAAATGCCGATGGGCGGACGGTCAGCGACACGGTAAAGAAGAAACTGGCTTAAGGTAGCGCAGGTTGTCTAACCTGCGCCTGGGCCGGGCGCGGCCGCAGGTTAGACAACCTGCGGTATAGCAAACAGGCCGCACGGACCGCTGAAGTTGTGGGAACTAACAATAAGCTCCGGAGCGTATGGTTAACTGGCAGCTCCGCCAACTCAATTTTGATTGATCGAGTCAGCGAAGAATGATTCAATGGGTCACCTGACGGCATGGTTCGATCATGAGTTTCTGCGGCTTCAGTCAGAGTGGCGTGAGTTGATTCAGGCGATTGAGCCGAACAGGATCTATCAAAGAACCGCCGCGCATGAATTGTCACCTGGTGAGCACATCGTGCGCAGCGCGGGCGCGGTCGAACAGACATTTGACGGGATTACCGCTAGTCTCTGGGACGACCCGTTTGAGTGGACGCTGCCGGAGAATTTAGCGACCCGAGAGAAGTTGCTCGAGTACTTTGACGAAGTTGAGGCCACACGCCAACGCGGCTTCGGATTATTCAAGGACGATTTGGACCTGTTGAAAAAAGTGATGACGCCGTCGGGCCAGATGCATCTGGCGTCGTTGCTGCTCGACACGCTGGTGCGTGCGCGTAATCACCAACTTAGAGCTGAAGAGATTCAGAAACAGATGAAGGTTCGATGAAGCCAACCCCGGTTCGCTGGGGTTGGATCGAACGCAGTTCAGAATCTATGTATTGTCCCAGATGCGGTCAACAACAAGCCACTGACTCAATGCGCTTCTGCTCGCGTTGCGGGTTCTCGATGGAAGGAACGATGCAGGTGCTGGCTCACGGCGGCATGTTGCCGCAATATCAAGCACCGCCGGACGGTGAAAAAAAGATCTCGCCGCGGCGCAAAGGTGTCAGGCAGGGTGTGCTCATAATGCTGATCGGAGTTCTCCTCGTGCCGATTTTTGGCGTGATGTCGGGTTTTGCCCCGGGGAGACTGGAGAACTTCTTTGAGTTCTGGGCGGCGCTCACGGCAATCATTTGTTTTGTCGGCGGGCCTTTGCGAATGCTGTTTGCCGCCATCTTTGAAGAAGGCGCCCCGAAGTACCCGTTCCCCATGGCGCCGACTTACAATATGCCTTCTATTCCGCCGGCAAACCGCGCGCCCGTTTTGCCTCCAGCTTCAGTCAATCCCGCGTCGCAATGGCGACAGAGACCCCAGACCGCGGAGATTCTTCAACCGCCGAGCGTGACCGACAGCACGACGCGCCTGCTCGACAAAGAACCAAAGGGCGAATAGTACCGCAGACTGTCTAGTCTCCGGCTCTGTGAGCAATGCGCAGGCTGGACAGCCTGCGCTACATCGGAAACTTGCCGCGCATCGGCGCGCCGCATTGCGCGCTTGCCCACCTCGCGGCACAATCAGCCACCATGTCGAGCGTCAACCACGCTTTGCAAAACAACCTGGCTGCTCGATTGCGCGCGCGCATTCGACGCGATGGTCCAATTAGTTTTCACGATTGGATGCAGGCGGCGCTATATGACGAGCGAGATGGCTACTACTGTCGCCCTGAACTTATTCGCCAGGGCCGGGCGGGTGATTACCGCACGGCGCCGGAAACCAGCCCCTTATTAGCCGCCACGTTCGCCCAATACTTCGTTAAGTCTTATTTCGATCTTGGCGAACCGCCACAGTTGATTATTGTCGAGGCCGGCGGCGGCTCGGGCCAGTTTGCCCGCGGAATCCTGACCGCTTTGCATTCAAGTGCTCCGCAGGTTTTTGCGGCGACGCGTTATTTGATCGACGAAGTCAGCCCTGATGCGCGCGCAAAAGCTCGTGCCCACCTGTCCGAGTTTGGAGATCAGGTGGAGTTTTGCCGGCTTGACGAGATCGATGCACCGTTCGCAGCCGCGATTATTTTTTCGAACGAGCTGATCGATGCCTTTCCGGTGTATCGCCTGATCGGGCGCAACCAAACTCTCAAACAGCTTGGCGTGGACCTGACTGAGGAAGGCGACTTCGTCTGGGTTGAAGTTGATTTGAACCATGAAATTACGGAAGCGTGTGCGCGCATGCGACTCAGTTTGGCTGAGGGTCAGATCTACGAACTGAATCTCGCGGCTGCGGATTTTGTTTCGCATGCGGCAGGCTTACTAAACCGGGGTCTTTTGATCACCGTCGACTATGGCGCATCGCGAGACGAATTGCTCAGCGCGCCCAATCGTTTCACCGGCACGTTGAGAGCTTTCCGCCGGCACCAGTTCGCTGACGACCCTTTGGCTAATCCTGGCGGGCAGGATCTCACCACCACAGTTGACTGGACCGCGATGCAGGAAGCCGGCGCGCGCTGCGGTTTCGAAAATCTTCGACTTGAACGATTGGACAAGTTTCTCCTGAATGAAGGATTGCTTGAAGCACTCTCAAGCCTGGCCGATCAAATGATCCACCCTGCTGACGTGATCAACTTGCAGATAGGCGCGCGCGAAATGATTCGGCCCGATGGGCTGGCTGCATCCTTCCAAGTTCTCATCCAGCGAAAAGGTTAGGTTTGCCTCCCTCTCTCTTTGGGAGAGGGTCGGGGGAGAGGGCTTAGGAGCGGAAGAGTCTCGCCGGAAGGGCAGAGCCTTTCCGCACATCGGGCGGCGGAGCCGCAAACCTGTCTCACCAACTCCTAAAAAATTAGTTGACAAAGTTTCCCTGGTGCGAGTATAAGTCCTAAACACTTAGGAGATGGCGACCGATGGCAAGACAAAAGACACCACACTTGACGCCTTTGGAATTGGAAATCATGCACGTGCTCTGGAATGAGGGCGCGTCCAACGTGCAGGCCGTGCAGCAGCATCTCGAACGCGAGCTGGCCTACACCACGGTGCAGACGATGCTGAATATTCTTCATCGCAAAGGGAAAGTGAAACGCACCCTGAAAGATCGGGCGTACTTCTATTCCCCTGTCGTCAGTCGCAGCCACGTGGTCGGAAGTCACTTGAGCGATCTGGTCGAGCGCCTGTTTGGCGGATCTGCCGAAAGTCTGGTCATGAGCCTGGTCGAAACCAAACATCTGACCCCGAAAAAACTGGCCCAACTGCAAAAGCTGATCGAAGAGAACCGGGGGGAAAAGAGATGAAAATCCTGGAGCAAATGCTGCTGACGTTTCTGCTCAATGCTTCCTGGCAAGTGTCTCTTATCGTGACCTTCGCCGTGGTATGTGATTGGCTTCTGCGTGGCGTGGCGGCACGGTATCGCCACCTTTTATGGGTGATGACGCTGTTAGCCTGTCTCGCGATGCCGGTTCTGAGTTCCGTCAGATTCGCCCGAGAAACCACGGCCCGGGAGAGTGCGACGACGCAAGACAGTGTGCGCCCAATCGTAACTTCACGAATCCTGACGCCGGGAGTGGAGATCGGTACGCAATCGCCGCAAAGGTCCGTCACGGCCGCTGCAAGTTATGAGCGTAAACCGTCGACCGGCGCCTCTTCGATCAGTATTAATCCGAAGTTGGCGCTGTTACTGACCGTGCTTTACGCACTGCTGGTGCTTTGGCGTATTGTCAGCCTGGTTCGCGCCTGGCATCGGACCAGAGTAATTCTGAAGAGCGCGTTTGCCTGTGATTTCTCCGGCTTATTCCAAACAACGCTTGACGACTGTCAGAAGGTTATTCGGTCCAGACCTTCCCGGATTCTGTACTCAGCCGAAGTACCGGTGCCGGTAACCGTCGGTGTGTTCCGGCGCATAATCATTCTGCCGCAACGTTTCGTCCGCGAAGTTAACCAGGACGTGCTGAGGTCTGCGATTGGTCACGAGCTGGTGCACGTCGCACGCCGCGACTATCTAACCAACCTCGTCTTTGAATTTGTTTATATTCCCCTCTCGTTTCATCCGGCCGCAGCTTTTGCTCGGCGGCGAATCAAACACACTCGCGAACTCTGTTGCGACGAAACCGTCGCTGCCAAACTGATCCAACCTGAAGTCTATGCTCGCTCGCTGATCAGTTTGATTGGCTCGGCGCCGATCTGGCGTCCGCTGGCCCCGGACACAACTATTGGAATCAACGAATCAGACATCCTGGAGGTACGAATCATGTCACTGCTCAAGTCCCAGAAGTTCTCCCCCCGCCGCCGTACGCTTTTGCTGATTGCTGCGGCTTTGTTGTTGACAGTCCCGTGCATCGCGGCGGCGCGCTTTGCCCTAAATTTCCAGGCCAGCGCGCAAGAGCCCGCAACGGTTTCGTTGCAAGAGCTAAAAGAAAATTCTGAGCAGCGCGCCAGGCAGGAGCAAGCCATCGTCGAGTTGCTGCAACAGAGAGTTGAGCTGAAAGAGAAGATGCAGCGGACCCCTGAAGGGCAACGTCGGGAGGTGGAAGCCAGGCTGCTCGAGGTTGAACGAAATCTGGAAGAGCATAAGCGCATGTTGGAACAGTCCGCCAGGGGCAGAGAGCTACTCGTGAAGTTGAGACAAGAAACTATCGCTGACGAGGATGCCCGCGTGCGCGCAGAGAAAGAGATGCTGGAAACAGCCCAGCGGCTCGAAGGTAATCGAAAGGCCCGGCTGATCTCTCACCCCGAACCGTCCTATCCGCCTGATGCGCGTGAAAAGAAAATTGAAGGGTCCGTCGTGCTTCGTTTTACGGTCAACCACGAAGGAATCCCGCAGAGCATTCAAGTGAAGAAGTCGCTCTATCCTTCACTCGATCAAGCTGCCGTCGAAGCGGTGAGCAACTGGCGCTTCGAGCCGGCCATGAAGGATGGTCAACCGGTTTCGATGTGGATGGAGGCTGAGGTCAATTTCAATCTGAACCAGGAACCGCTAAGGGCCGTGGCCATAACTCGCGACGGGAAAACTGAATTTCAGCAGGGCCAGGAATACCGGCTGCGGTCGGGTTCAGATGGCGCGCGCCGCGCCGAGGAGGAACTGGAACAGAAAAAGCGTTTGGAACTCGCGCGTCAGGCCAGGATTTCCATGGATCAGGCGATTCAGATCGCCACCAGCAAGAGCCCGGGAAAGGTTCTCGAATGCAGTCTCGTGGGTTCGCGTTGGTCAGGCCCGGGCGAGTTGGCTAAGCCAGGCATGGTGCTTTATCACGTGGTGATTCTTACGGGAGACGAAGCAAACCCGGTGAGCACTCACGTGATGGTCAACGCGTCCGACGGAACGATCGTTACAATTAACAACGAAGGGTGGAAACGAGAAAACCCCGAAGAGCTTAGCTTCAACAGAACCGCGGAAAAAACCTTGAATGGCGGCGTGCTCAATAGCAAAGCGAGCAGTCTTCCTGCTCCAGAGTATCCGCTGATTGCCAGGCAAGCCCGCGCATCCGGCCCGGTAAATGTTGAAGTGCTGATTGATGAAGGCGGCAACGTCGTCTCGGCGCGCTCAGTCTCTGGCCATCCGTTATTGCAGGCGGCGGCAGTGACAGCGGCGCGCCAGGCCACCTTCGCTCCGACCCGTCTCAATGGCGAACCGGTGATGGTGAGAGGAATTATCACGTACAACTTTATGGCGCCCTAGGGAATGTTTGAGAAGTAACCCGAAGGAGACTTCGGGTTTGCTACCTGGCAGGGGGCTCCTCCAGGGAAAAAGGCGGCCGGACATGGCCGCCTTTTTTTGTCTCTGCTTCAATGAAGCCATGATAAAGTGGCGGCATTTATCGGACACCGCGTTCGCTCACGGACTGCTCAGGAGATTAGTTATGAACCGCCTCTGCTTGGCAGTGCTCTCCCTGTTCTTAATCTATGTTTCTGATCAAGCCCAAACACCATCGCCGCGACCTCCGAAAGACGCCAAACAGTCTATAGCGACCAAAGAACTGGATCCGGAAACCGTCCAACGCCGCTCGGTGGCTTTGTCGATGCTCGAGTCTTTGGCGATTGAGGCGCGCAGTTATCGCGACGAGCCTCTGCGCGCGCGTGTCCAGGCTCGAATTGCCGACGCGCTCTGGGACCAGGATAAAGAGGCCGCGCGCAGTTTATTTCGCAGAGCGTGGGACGTCGCGGAATCAGTAAAGAATAGCGCTGCGAACCCCGGTGGATCGATGCCGGGGAGGGCGCCCCAAAGCCGTCCCGCTCGTCCGCCCATGAACCTGCGCCGAGAGATTCTGCAGCTGGCGGCGAAGCGGGATCACGCGTTGGGCGAAGAGTTCCTAAGAAAGCTGAATGCAAAAGATCAGAAGGACCAGGCGGATAAATCGACCGCCGGCCGCTCGGAGATTTCTGAGTCCGAGATGGCCGAGCGGCTCAGGCTGGCCAGCGACTTTCTCGATGCAGGCGAGCTTGAGAAAGCTTTACAGTTCGCCGACCCGGCGCTGGTTCGCGTGACCCAGCGGTCGATCTTGTTTCTGGTCGCGCTGCGTGACAAGAACGCGCCGGCCGCGGACCAGCGGTTTGCGGCGCTCCTTTTGCTGTCTGCAGCTGATCTGGAAGCGGACGCCAACACCGTCTCGTTGCTGACAAGTTATGCCTTCACGCCTTCAATATATCTCGTAGTTTCGCCGGGCGGGATTCCGTCGAGCAATTCTTATGCGCAGCATGCGCCACCTGATCTCGCGCCGGCTTTGCGTAAGAGTTACTTCCAGGTGGCCGCGAATATTCTGCTTCGCCCGTTCGCCCAGATTGATCAATCGTCGGCGGGACGACCGGGCAATTACTTTGTCGCCGCGAGAATTTTGCCGCTGTTCCAGCAGCACGCTCCGGATCTGGCGCCGGCGATCACGGCACAACTCGCCGCTCTGGGGCCGGAAGCCGGACAAGCTACGATCAATGCCGGCAATCTGGCTCTCAATCGCGGCATGACCGACAACGGCAAGCGTGAAGGAATTGAAGACGAGTTGAGCGATCGACTAAGAGGCGCCCAAAGTTCCGATGCGCGCGATCGCGCTTATGCATTCGCAGCGATGAGAGCGGCAGAGGAGGGCGATCCGCGCGCCCGCGATTTTGTGGATAAGATCGAGGATCTCGACACTCGCGCCGGGCTGCGCCGGTTTGTCGATTACAGTTTTATTCGCAGCCTGCTCGGTAAGAAGCGAGCCGAAGAAGCTCTGGCAATACTTAGCAAAGCCGAGCTGCCACACACGCTCCGCGCGAGTTTCTTAACTCAGTCGGCCGCGATCCTGGGGGAGAAGAATCCGACGCGAGCGCTGGAGCTGTTAGACGAAGCTCTGACAGAAGCGAGACGAATCGATGCGGCGACGCCGGAACGCGCGTATTGTTTGCTGGCTTTGGTGGCGCAGTTGTCCGAGCGGGACAAGTCTCGATGTTGGCAACTGCTGAGCGAGATGGTCAAGGCGGCGAATGCGATCAAAGACTTTACCGGAGAGAATGGCCGCACTTCTTTGTTACTTGAAGGAAAATTCAGTATTCAGATGAGCACTGAGTTGGTGAAGCCGACCGAATTGTCGACTCTTTTCGCCAGCCTTGCAGAAGACAACTTCTACCAGGCCGCCGACGCCGCCAGAACATTTGCGGGCGACGCGCCAAGGGCCATGGTTACGATCTCAGTGGCGCGCGCGGCGTTTGAAAGGAAACCGGAGATGCCGGCGAATCGAGAGCGGTAGGTAGCTATGAGCACATCCGGCTCGTGCAGTAAGCACGAAACACTTATGCGCTTAGTAGATCTCCCAGCAAGAAGCCGCTTGATCCTGCTCGAAGGCAGCGATTGCTTCTGCGTGATCACGTAGCCTTCGCTCGATTGCCGCAGTGGGCTGATTACCGCAGCGCAGCCAAATGACTTTTGGTGGCGGGCCGTAAAGTGTTGCGATCTCGGCGAAGTCGACATCCTGCGAAACAAGAACGAATCCATTGGCTTTGGCATAGTCCCAGATGGTTCGGTCATCGGCTTCTGCCATTCCGAGCAATCGAAGTTGATTTGAATCAGGAAAGATGTCGGCCAAACGGCGACACAATTTGAAGCTGAGGTTCTGATCGAACAGCAGCTTCATGTGGTGCTGGTTACGAGTCTTCGCTCACGATCAGCCGCATAGGCAAGGCAGGCGCGAATGTCATCCTCAGTGAGCTCGGGGTAGTCGCTGAGAATTTCTTCATGCGTCATGCCGGCTGCGAGCCAACCGAGCACGTCGGCAACAGCAATCCGCATCTTGCGAATCGTAGGGCGGCCGCCGCGCTTGCCGGGCTCGATTGTGATGATGCCTTGGTAGTTCATTTCAATTAGTTTAGCATTACCCTTGCGCTTTTGCTTTCGCCGGTTCGTAAAGCGAAAGCCTTATGTATTCGAGTGATTCACCTCCGGCCACATTCTTGAGCGTCCTCTTCACTTTGGAGATGCGATACGAATCCGATATGTTTGCTCTTAGATCGTGGCGAGATTCAGAGGCCGGCCGATGTATTCCCACTGGTCACTCATGCGGAACCTAACCATCTTTCCGTCGGTCAAGCCAAACGTAATGCCCGTATTGAATCTCTTGGGGACGACCGGCGCAATTCCGCGTTTGTATTGCGCGAGATACATGTCGCACGAGCGCTTCATGAACAAAAACAATTCTCGAGAGTCAGTTGGCTTCTCGAAGAATAGGATCCACCCATCCTACGAACTTGTAGAGATCGAATTGAAGCCTTGCTTGTTCGGCCCACAGAAACTTCTTGACCTCGATCAAAAGATTACGCCAACGAACTTCGCGGCCATCTTCAATCAGCTTTTCCAGGATCGCCGTGGATGAACAGAAATCGAATATCAGCACATACTTTTCGACAACCTTCACTTCGTCAGCGGGATCCGTCACGACAATCCTCCATCCAAAATCGGCATATGAAAATGCTTACCGTCCGGGTCCGTCCTCATCCGTGGCCCGATACTTCTCCTTCTCTTTCTCGCGCTGCAAATAGGGAATACCTTTCTTCATCCATTCCGGCTCGGGCGCGCCCTTCAGGTAATGATCGAAAAATTCCTGCAAGCGGCGCGTGTAATCCTTCTGATTAATTCGCCGGCGCAGGCCATGCTTCTCGCCGTTGTAGCTGAACATGTAAGCCTCTTTGTTCAGGCGGCGCAGGGCCAGAAAGAATTCGATGCCCTGGTACCATGGCACCGCGTCGTCTTCGTCGTTATTGATCAGCAGGAGCGGCGTCTGCACTTTATCGAGATGGAATAGCGGCGAGTTTTCCAGATACCGCATCGGGTATTCCCAGAGCGAGCCGCCGATGCGCGATTGCGTATGCTCGTATTGGAACTGGCGCGGCAGGCCAGTACCCCAACGAATGCCGCTGTAGGCGCTGGTCATATTGGCGACGGCGGCCCCGGCTTCGGCGGCTTTAAAGCGGTTGGTTTGCGTCACCATGTAGGCGATTTGATAGCCGCCCCAGCTGTGACCCTGTATGCCGATGTTCTTTTCATCGACGAAGCCTTTGTCGACTACAGCTTGAACGGCCGGCAGCACGCATTTCAAAGCGCTGGGACCCGGATAGCCGGTCGTGTACACAATGTCCGGCATGAAAATCAGATAGCCGTTACTGACATAGTAGGCGGCGTTGATCGAAGTACCCGGTCCCGGCGAGCGCCACTGGTGCAAGCCCTGGCTGAGCCGCTCGTAGATGTACACGATCATCGGGTACTTCTTTTTCGGATCAAAGTTGTCCGGCTTCAGCAGCAAGCCCTGCAAAGCGACGCCATCGGTATTCTTGAAGCTCACCAACTCGCCGGTCCCCCAATTAAAGCCGGCGCGCTGCGAATCTCCGTTACTGACCTTCTTTGGGTTCTTGAAATCGGAACCTGTGATCCAAACATCCGGAAACTCGTCGAAGCGTGACGCGGTAAACATCAGAACGTCCGCGTCCTTTGCCTTGGTCGGGTTGTTGTAGTCCTTCGCGCCCATCAGAAGCTTCTCAGGCAGACCGCCATTGATGCGATCGCGATAGAATCCCGAATCGAACGTGTCCTGATTTTCCGCGTGCAGCAGCAGCGGCTTCGCCGGATCGATCGAACGTTCTTTCGGATCGAGCCGGACATAACGGAACTGGACGTGTTCACGGCGGCCGACGCTGTCGGTCAGGTTCTTCGCGCCACTACCGTCAGGTGACACCTGCCAGACATCAAAGCGATCGTAAATCAGGACCTCGCGATCGTCTTTGGTCCATCCGGCAATACCGTAAGGGTTGGGTAGTTCCGGTGTGTCATTGTCCTCGTTAAAGAAATTAACGCCGAGGCTTTTCGTCAGGTTCACCGTACGGCCGTCAGCGACTGAGTAAGCGTTCCAGTCCTTGCCGTCAAACGAGAGCGCGTATTTGGCGTTCGGAGAAAGCGACGACCCAAAACGCTGCTTCTGTCCGATCTGTCTGCGCGTGCCGTCGGTAGTGTTCACCAGGTAGACATCGCTCATGCCCGGATCGTAGTCGTTCGTGATCCGGTAAGCACGATCATCTCGGCCGATACCCATGCGCCCGTCGTTCGACAGCGCCACCGACTCCATCTTCTCGTCGGCCAGCTGCACGAACTTCTTGTCCTTGACCACGTAGACGGCGCGATATGAGCGGCTGCGTTCCTGCTCGGCGCGAACCTTTTGCATCGGCTGGATGTAATCATCTTTCCAATGCCAGAGATCGACGAGTACTTTCTCGTCCGCCGGAATCTCTTCGTCGGCGCTCTTTTCCGGATCAGGCGGGGGCGCCGCACCCAGAAACAGTCGCGCGCCGTCGAGCGAGAAACTCAGCGTGGCTTTGTCGCTGACCACAAAGTCTTTGCGAAAGCCGGCAGTTGTACTCGAGACCACTTCGGTTGCGGCCATCGCCGCCGCATGGTTGCGATCAGTGCCTTCCTTCACCGCAGCTCCGCTGCCGCGCTCCCAAAGATATACCTTGAACTTAGGCTGTTTTGGTTCCTGCCCTGACGGCTGATCGTCCCGGTCGCTGACGAATGCCAGCTCGGTTTGATCCTCGTCCCAGGTGAGCTTTTGATACTTGCCTTTACCGGCGATTAACGAAACCGGGGCCGTGTCGGTGTCTGTCGCGGCGAGATAAACTCCGTTCGTCTCTTCATTTTTTGCACTGACGGTGTAAACCAGAGACTTGGCGTCTTTGCTGAGAGTGTAATCGAGCACGTCAGGGAAGGTTCGTTCCGCTCCAGTCGTCGTGTTTCGCAGCACGAGATCGGCGCCGTATTCCTTTTTCTTGCCGCGTGATGATTGCGGTCCAGCTCCGCGCTGGCCGGTGCCGGCTGCCGGCGAAGTCTCGTTCGAACCCGCACCCTCCCTAACGGTCGGGTTTCCGCCGGGGGCTGCCCCCTCTCTTGGCGGAGTTGGCTTCGCTTCCAGCAGGTACGCGATGAACCCGCCGCCATCTTCGGGCACCTGAAAACTCTTTACGCGTTCGACGCGCGCGACTTGTCCGCCCGACAATTCCATGAGGCCCAGAGCATTTTTGGGCATGTCATCCGGTCTCTTTTTTTCCTTCTTCGCCTTATTCAGGTCAGCTTTTGTCGGCTCAATGCTGAAAACGACAAAGCGGCTGTCAGCCGTAAACAGCGGCCGCGATAGTCGCCCCTGCGCCGCAATCAATTCGGCGGAATTCGGGATCGAATCGTCAGGTGGCGGCGCCGGCGGCCGGTACCCGCGGGCGGCGCGCCATTCAGTTCCACTCGCCACGTTGCGGACGACGACCTCGCTGTCAGCGTCCTGGGCCATATACGCATAAGCGACGAATTTTCCGTCGCGCGAAATTGTGGGCGCCTGGATCGAACGCCAGGAATCATAATCCTGATGCGTTAGCGGCCGTTTGGTCGTCACCGGCTGCTGGGCCAAAGCCTGGGCCAGAGACGTGGCGATCAAAGTAAGTGCGCATACCAATGACACGAGTCTTCGCGAATTTGTGTTGAAGGATTTCATGGCTCACTCCATTTTTAGTTTTCTACAGCCGGGCGAGGTTGATTTTCGGCCCACAGTCTTATCAGGATGCGCTCCGAAGTCAAGGCTAATCTGGCGGTACGCAGGCCTCCGGGGTGCTCGAATTCCCGATCGAAGCCTGCCGGAGGCGTAGCTCGCTCCACTCATTCTCTGATGGAACCGGCTTTGCCGGCGTGGTGAGGCAGTTTGATGTCCGATAAGCTTTAGCTTGTCGAAGCTCGGCGACAAACTGAAGTTTGTCGGACATTCATCGGAAAGCCTCTGGCTTTTCGATCAGCCGACTTATTTTTCTGAGGTTACGTATCTGAATTCCTGGAGGCATAGCCTCCCAAATGTAAAAAGGGTAACTGTTCGGAACGGCGGAGCCTTTCCGCACATCAGGCGGCAAAGCCGCGGGTTCGGAACCGAAGCGGAATGCGCACCTCCCGGCTAGTCTCATAATTCTGTTACGGTCGCGTTTCTGTAACCGAGGTCTTTGCGGTGGCGTTGATACCTATGCGACCATAATGAAATCCGTTTTTGAGTTGGAAAATAGTGCGGTACGCACGCCTCTGGCGTGCCGTCCAGGGAGCTAGCACGCTGGAAGCGTGCGTACCTAGATGGAAGAACACATTTCAAGGGACATGCCTCTGCCGGTCACCGGGACTGAAGAGTCCGCCAGTTCAGCCTCAGCCAATCCAGTTCGCGTGGAAAATGTCCGTCCGAATAAGACGCGCGCGCGCATTGTCCAGATCGTCAGTCTTGTGCTGCTCGTATTGGCGCTCGTGTTGCTGTGGAGATTCCTCGGCGACAGAGCTGCAACCCCGGGCGCCGGCCGCGGAGGTCGCGGTGGTGGCGGAGAATCGGTGCCAGTCGAAGTCGCCCCGGTCACTCAACAAGACGTTCCGATTCAAATCAAGGGTATTGGCAATGTCGAAGCTGTGACCACAGTGGCGGTCCGTTCACAGGTTGAGGGGACTCTGCTCACCGTAGGCTTTGCCCCGGGGCAGGAGGTAAAAAAGGGACAGGTGCTGTTCACCATCGACGCCCGTCCATTGCAGGCCCAGCTCAGCCAGGCGGAAGCCAATCTTTT
>Ga0070694_100000598_pt1 | contig 19861 bp, 10 predicted proteins | sample KBSK1251metaG_FD_65470 | JGI IMG/M metagenome (GOLD analysis project Ga0070694, IMG submission 65470) | Corn, switchgrass and miscanthus rhizosphere microbial communities from Kellogg Biological Station, Michigan, USA - KBS K1-25-1 metaG | ecosystem: Host-associated > Plants > Roots >... | reverse complement strand
CTCGCCGCGCGGCGCCTGCGCGAGGAGGAGGTTCTCGCCTGGAGAGAGGACTGGGGCACGCTCCCGGACGCCGCCTGACCCGGCCCTGGCCAACCTCCACGGTCGTCGGGCATTTTCTCATTCCTTGCCGGCGGTCCGTGTGGCCCGGTAGATGTAGTGGAACCCGGAAGCCAGCGTCAGCACCAGGGTCAGCCAGACCAGCGTCCCCACCAGGATCGGCTGATCCGACCCCAGGAAATTCAGCAGGATCACGGTGCCGATGGTCACCAGCTGCGTCGCGGTGGTCATCTTGCCGAGCAGGCTCGGGCTGAAGGTGGTCACCCCGGACGTGAGGTGGACCAGAAGGACGATCAGCACGATGAACACGTCCCGGCTGATCGTCACGATCGTCAGGTACAGGGGGATGCGGTTCGTCAGGTGGAACTCGGGGACCGTCTTCGGGTGATCCGGCAGGGCCAGGATGATGAAGCATGCGGTCATCAGGAGCTTGTCCGCCATCGGGTCGAGGAAGGCGCCGATGTTGGAGCTCTGGCTGTAGCGCCGGGCGATGATCCCGTCCAGCGCGTCGGTGATCCCCGCCAGGATGAAGACCGCGAGCGCCCACCCGTTCAGGTTGTTGAGGAGCAGGGTGATGAGGAGCGGGATCATCACCAGGCGGAACAGGGTCAGCTGGTTGGCCAGTGTCAGCATGCCGTGAGCCCGTCCAGGGCCGTCACCCGCGGCCGAGCGCCCGGGCGGCGTGCGCCAGGGGCGCGGCGAAGCGGTCCGGGTCGGCCGCGTCGATGGTGAACCAGGTCACGCCCTCCTCCTTCCGGAACCAGGTCCATTGTCTCTTCGCGTAGCGCCGGGTGCTGCGCTGGGTCAGGGCGATCGCCTCGTCGAGGCCGATCTCCCCGCGCATGTGCCGGAGCGCCTCATGGTACCCGATCGCCTTGAAGGCGTTGGCCGTCTCGGGGCAGCCGGCCCGGACGAGCCCGCGCACCTCGTCGACCAGGCCCGCGGCGAAGAAGCCCAGGACGCGCGCGTCGATGATGCGGTAGAGCGCGGCGCGATCCATGTTGAGCCCGATCTTCACCGACCCGTAGCGGTCCGCCCCGAACGGGGACTCCCCGATCCAGTCGGAGAGCCCGCGCCTGGAGGCGAAAAATACCTCGAGCGCGCGCACCAGCCGCTGGCGATCCGCCTTCGGCAGGCGCGCCGCCGCCCCGGGGTCGACGCGCCGCAGGAGACGATGCAGGTACGGCGTCCCCCGCTTCGCCGCCCGGTCGCGGAGCCGAGCCCGGATCGCCTCGTCGCGCCGCGGGGCCCCGACGATCCCCTTCAGCAGGCCGCGCAGGTACAACCCCGTGCCGCCGACCAGGACCGGCAGCCTGCCGCGCGACCGGATCGCGTCGATCGCCTGTTCCGCCTCGCGGACGAAGTCGCCGAGCGAGAAGTCCCGCCCGGGATCGGCCAGGTCGATTCCGTGGTGCGGCACCCGGCGTCTCGCGTCCGCGGACGGCTTCGCCGTGCCGAGATCGAGCCCCCGGTAGACCTGCATCGAGTCGACGCCGACGATCTCGCCCGCGAACCGCTCGCAGGCCAGGACCGCGAGCTCGCTCTTGCCGACTGCCGTCGGGCCGACGATCACCAGGAGCGCCGGGACGGCCGGGGCGCCCCCTCCCGGATCCGGCCGAATACTCGGACACACTCCTATCTCCCCTTGCCCCGTTCCTGGTCCCTGTACTCGTTGATCGTGTCCTGCAGATGGTCGTCGCAATAGACCCTGCCGCGCGCGACGCGCCGCCCGCAGCGCGGGCAGGACCGGCTGACGATCGAGGCCATTCCGCGCCCGGCCATCCACAGCACGCCACCGACCAGGAGGGAAACCATCCCGGCGCCGGCCAGGTTGCGGAAGGTCTTGAAATTCTCCTGCCCCGTGATCAACCGGCTGGTGGGCAGGTAGACGACGGCGGCGACAATCAGGAGACCGCCGAGCCGGATGAGCACGCGCGCGATCACGCGCTCCCTCCCGCCCGGGGCTCCGGGAGCCGGGCGTCCCGGAACGTCCTCAGGATGCGGCCCTCGTGTTGCGGCCCGAGGGTCTTCCGGAGAACCAGCAGCTCGGCGTAGAGAAGCTCGTTCAGCCCCGCGATCAGCGCGGCGCGCTGCGGCTGCCCGGCGAGCGCCTCGAGGTTCCGCCTCAGGAGGACGGGGTCGACCGTGCCGTCCCCTCCCAGGGAGGCGCGATGGAACAGTCCCGGGTGGGCGGCTTCCAGGTCGCGCAGCACCCGCCCCAGCAGGTGATCGGAGATCGGCCCGACCTCCCGCATCAGGTGCTGGTAGACCCGGCCGAACATGTCGTTGTACCGGGCCAGGATGCCGTCGAGCCCGTCGGTACTGTCGGGCGCGCTCGCTTCGGGCGCCACCGGACCCTTGATCCGGAGGCAGCCGAGGGTGAAGAGCAGGAACAGGGTGCGCAGCGCCTCCGGCTTCCCGAACTCCGATTGCGCGCCGATCTCTCCGACGCTCCGGCTGCCGTCCACCAGCCGCAGGACGTGGGCCTCGTGCGGATCGAGCGCCACGCCGGACCGCGATTCCGCGTCCGGGATCGCCTCGAAGATCCAGTCGTCGAACGGCATGCGCTTCTGGAAGAGCCCCAGGTTGCGGACCGACCGGATCCCCTCCAGCAGGACCGTGTCGATCGGCAATCCCGCGTCCACCCCCTCGCCGGCCGGAGCCTCCCCCTCGGCGAAGGCGAAGTCCCCCTCCTCCCATTCGAACAGGGAGACGGCGATGAGCAGCACCCGGCGCCGGCGCGCGTCCATCAGCTCGCGCGGGGACAGCATGGTCCCGTCGACCAGGGCCGTCGCGATCCGCTCCCCGCCGGCCGCGCGGCGCATGACCTGCTCGTGCTGTTCCGGGGTGATCAGGCCCCAGCGGACCAGGAGCTCGGTCAGCCGGTCCGAATCGCGGCTCGAGGTCGCGTGCACGATCCGGCCGTCCCGCAGGTACAGCCCGACCGCGGTCCCGTCCTGTGACAGGGACAGGAGCCCCCTTCGATTCAGGCCCCGCAGGAACTCCAGGATGTCGGCGCAGCTCAGCGCCTTCAGCCTGCCGCGGAACTCCATCGCGCCCTGGCCGCCGACGGAGGCACGGAGTGGGTCGGAACTTTCCGAGGATTCCATAGGAGGGCTTCAGCCGCCTGCGACGCGCGCCCGAGCGGCCAGTCCGCTCGATGATCCGGCGGATTATGAGCCGCCCGGCAGTCTCCGGTCAATATCAGCGCGACGGGCGGGCCTGGATCTCCACGCCGGTGTAGTAATGGTGCAGGATCTCCTCGAACGACTTGCCGCGCAGCGCCATGCCGTAGGCGCCGACCTGGCAGAGCCCGAGGCCGTGTCCCCACCCCTTGCCGCTGATGATGAACGACTCCACGTCGCCGTCCGGCGTGCGGGTGCGATCCACCGTGAACAGGTTCTCGCGGATCCCGAGCGCGGTCCGGATCTTGAAGCCGCGGACGTAGAACGAGCCGCGGCTGCCGGTGATCTTCATCTCGACGACGCGGCCCGAGACGCCCCGCTTGGTCGGCTCGATGTCCTGGAGGCGGCCGACGTTCAGGCGCTTGCCGACGAGAGCCTCCAGCTCGGCGCGGGTGTAGCGCTGCTCCCAGCGGAAGGCGGAGGAATACCGGTCGTCGGAGACCCCCCGCTGGTTGGCGATGACCTTGAGGTAGTCGATCCCGCCGTCGCGTCCGGCGTGGTACACGATGCGGTCCCCCAGGACCAGCGGCAGGCCCGGCGCCGGGTACGAGACGTCCCGGAACGATCGATAGAGCGCGGCGTCGCTCTTGAGGGGCATGGCCTTCACGTCCTTGTTCGCTTCCAGCAGGATGGTGTCGCCGTCATGGCCGCGGTAGGTCGCCTTCGTGGTCTCGAGCGCGCCGTAGTAGTCCAGGACGCGGTACAGGAGGCGCAGGACCAGCCCTCGCGTCGGGTGATGCGTCGGCCTCAGCGTGTTGTCGCGGAACGGCTGGAGGATGCCCTCGAGGATCAGGACGGCGTACGAGCGCTGCGCCTCCTTCGGCACCTCGTCCCGGTCCTTGAACGCCAGGAGATAGGGCAGGTCCCGGTCGTCCAGGGACAGCTTGATCTTCTCGTCCCAGCCGAGCGAGCGCACCAGGTAGCGGGCGAGGTCGTGCATCTGGAAGTTGCTCCCCTTCAGGCCGTCCTGCACCGGGGTCTTGCCCAGGAGGCCGAAGGCGAAGGCGCTCCAGCGCTCCACCTCGTCCGCCTCGGCCGGGGCCATCAGGAAGGAGCGCACGAGCCCGTCCGGCCCGAGGATCCCGAGCGCCTTGAGGAGCGTCGCCTCCTCGTTCACCGGCAGGCCGTCCTCCAGGATGACGGCGTCGATCCACGAGCGGCCCGTGATCGTCCGGCTCTCCGCCTCGACCTCGGGGTAGCACGGCACGCCCTTCAGGTAGGGCCCCTTCTCCTCCGGGAAGATCAGCTGCCCGTCCTCGGTGTGCCCGCCGCAGGTCGACGTGTAGAGCGCATGGATCGGCTGGCCGTTGAAGGTCAGGACCAGTCCCCGGGTCTCCTGCACGGCCTGGTCGGTGAGCGGGTTCTCGGTGCCGGCCCCCTTGTAGACCTGGCACTGCGGGCTGTCGCACACGTCGTAGCCGTCCTCGGAGAACAGTCCGAAGTTGGCGATAAGGTACGTGCGCGCCGCGATCGCCTGGGCCTTCAGGGCCTGCAGCTCGGGATAGATGCCCGGCCCCATCTCGTTCGGGACGACGCCCCGCAGGTACTCCTCCATGTCCAGCTCGTTGATGATCTGGAGATTGCCGGCGCGCGTGACCCGGGCCTCCAGCCCTCCCCGGTACTGCCCCTCGTCCACCCGCAGGAACGCACCCGCGCGCACCGGCTGGATCAGCACCTTGTCGTTGCCGGTCAGGAAGTTGCGCCAGCGATCGTCGACCAGGCGGATGCGCCGGCGGCCCGTGACGGCGCGCCCCTCGTCGGAGATCCACAGCTCGGTGAACCCCTCTTCGTTCAGCCGCTGCATGAGAGCGGCCGCGTCCTCGCGCGCCTGGAACTCCCCCACCCGGACGCGCCAGGAGCGCCGGTCGGGGTGCCAGACCAGCACCACCTTCTCGCCCGGCAGCAGCGACTCGATCTCGGTCTTCTTGGCCTCGGCCTGGTCCTTGTCGGCGAACGAGGCGACCTGCACCCGGTAGATCAGGCCCGGCTCCGCCCCGCCCGAGAGCTCGCTGACCAGGTAGATGCCGGCGCCGAACCGCTGCTTCCAGATCGGCTGCCGCTTCACCGGATCGAGCACCACGATCCCTCCGTCGGCCGAGACCCGCACCTTGATGGCGTCCGTCGTCAGGCCGACCCGGACCTTGCGGGTGGGAGCGGCCGACAGGATCGGGCCGGACGAGGCGGGGGCCGCGGGCTGCGGCTTCGGAGTCGCCCGGCCCTCGGCGGCAGGCGCGGGGCGCGGGCCGCCCGGGCACAGGACGCCGGAGACCAGGGCGACGGCCAGGATCGCGCGCGCGCGGGCGGTCATCGGACCCGCGCTCCGGTCAGACGCAGGAACTCGCTCCGCAGGGCCGGGCTCGTCCGGAACCGGCCCGCGTAGGCGGACGTGACCACCCGCGTCCCGGTCTTGCGCGCCCCGCGGATCGACATGCAGAGGTGCTCGGCCTCGACCCGGCAGGCGGCCCCGATCGGGCGCAGGCTCGCGGCGAGCGCCTCGACCACCTGACGCGTGAGGCGCTCCTGGAGCTGCAGCCGGCGCGACAGGGCGTCGACCGCCCGGGTGATCTTCGAGAGCCCGACGAGCCTGTCCCCCGGCAGGTACGCGACGTGCGCGGTGCCATGGAACGGCAGCAGGTGGTGCACGCACACCGAGGTGAACGGGATGTCGCGCACCACGACGAGATCGTGGTCCTGCGCCTTGATGGTCCGCGACAGGATGCGGCCCGGGTCGGAGCGATACCCGGAGACGATCTCCCCGCTCCAGGCGTCGGCCACCCGCGCCGGGGTCTTTCGCATGTCGCGCCTGAGGCCGGTCTCCCCGATGGCCGCGAGAAACCGCCGCGCGGCCTCGAGCAGGCGGCCACGGTCGGGCCCCGCCGGCCGCGCGATCCGGCGCGGTGCACGGCGGCGCCGTGAGCCGCCGCGCGGCGCGCCCCCGGCCCCGGGCGCCCTCGAGCGGGACACCGGGCGCCGCGTCACTGGGGCGGGTGCCTCTGGTACGCCTGGCGGATGGCCCGGTCGAGCGCGCTGCCGTCCGTCGGCGTGCAGCAGCAATGCCCCTTCTTGTCCACCGCGACGTGTCCGCTGCCGACGCGGCACTTGCCGTCGCAGCCTCCGCAGACCCGATCGGTGCAGACCGTCCGGACGATGCGGGGCAGTTCCTCCGCGGCGGCGGGGGCCCCGGGGGCCGCCTGCGGCGCGCCGGCCGGCTCGGCGGCCGCCGCGGGCGCGGGGGACGGAGACGGATCCGGAGAGGGGGCGGGCGAAGGCGCCGGTGTCGGCGACGCGGAAGGAGCGGGCGCCCCCTGCGTCCGCGCCGTCGCCGCCCCGAGAGCCCCCGCGAGCGCGGCCAAGAGGACGAAAACGCCCAGCCGGACGAGACGTTCGGAACCCTGCATGCGCATGTCGGACCTCCCAGGGACTAGCTGGCGTACTTGAGCCCGGTGCCGGTATTGAACAGGACGATCCGATCGCGGGCCCCGATCGACCCCTTCTTCCGCAGGCGCTCGACGGCCGCCAGCGCCGCGCCCCCTTCCGGACAGGCATCGATTCCTTCGCGCGACCCGATGCGTCCGGCCGCCTCGATCATCTCACGATCGTCAACCGCCACGGCCGCACCATGGCTCGCCCGGAGCGCCTGGAGCATCAGACGGTCCCCGAGACTGGACGGGACCCGCAGCCCCGAGGCGACGGTCTCAGGGTCGGCCCAGGCCTCGGCCGTGTCATGGCCGGCCTCGAAGGCCCTGACGATCGGCGCGCAGCCCGCGGCCTGCACCGAGATCATCCGCGGCCTGTCGCGGCCGATCCATCCGAGCGCCTCCATCTCGTCGAACGCCTTCCACATGCCGATGAGCCCCGTCCCGCCCCCGGTCGGATAGACGATGACGTCCGGCAGCACGTAGCCCATCTGCTCGGCGATCTCGTACCCCATCGTCTTCTTCCCCTCGACGCGAAACGGCTCCCGCAGCGTCGAGAAATCGAACCACCCCCCGCTCCGGCCGGCGGGTCCGAGCGTCTCGCGCATGACGCGGCCGGCGTCGGCGATCGATCCCGGGACCAGCCGGACGCGCGCGCCGTAGCGCTCCGCCTCCAGCACGAACGGGCGCGGCGTGGTCTCCGGCAGGAAGAGGTGGACCTCCATGCCGGCGCGCACGCCGTAGGCGGCGAGCGCCGCCCCCGCGTTGCCCGCCGAGGGGGCGGCCGCCACCTTCACGCCGCGCGCCGCCGCCACCGACACGGCCACCGCCATGCCGCGCGCCTTGAAGGAGCCGGTCGGGTTGACCGCCTCGTCCTTGATGAACAGGGACGGAAGCCCCATCTCGGCCCCGAGACGGCGCGCCTCGACGAGCGGCGTGAACCCCTCCCCGAGGGTGATCGGCGTCACGGCGGGCAGGACCTCCGCGTAGCGCCACAGGTTCGGCGCGCGCCCCGCCAGGTCCTCGCGCTTCAAGGCGCCCCGGGCGATTCGGTAGCGCGCCAGGAGCGGGGAGCCGCATTCGCACAGGAGCGCCCCCTCCGGCCTCCTGCCCTCGCAGCGCGGGCACTCGAGTCCCTCGTAGAGGCTCGTCACCGGACCTGGCGCAGCCGGGCGACGAAGGCCCCGGGCTCCTCGAAGCCGTACAGCCTCAGGTCCTTGTGCTCCTCACCGCGGCCGTCGAGGAACACGAGGGTCGGCACTCCCAGAACGTCGAAGCGATCGCGGATCTGCCCCACCTGGCGCGACTCGAATTGCGTCAGGTCGGCCTTCAGCATGACGAAGCGCCGCGTCTCCTCGAGGACCGCCGGATCGCTGAAGGTGAACCGATCGAGCTCCCGGCACGGCAGGCACCAGTCGGCGTAGAAATCGATGAGGATCGGGCGGCCCGTCATCGAAGCCCGCGCGAAGGCCTCGTGCGAATAGACCTCCCACGACGGCTCCTCGCGCGCGCTCAGAAGAGGCATGGAGAGAAAGATGCCGCCCGCCACGACGGCCACGCCGATCAGCGCCTTGACCGCCGGGAACAGGCGCGATTCGAGGCGGGTCCTCTCGAGAAACCCGAGGTATACCCCGGCGAGGAGCGCGAACCCCACGGCGATCCACCCGACGATCCGGTCCTTGAGGAGCGGCTGCACGAAGTAGATCGCCACCGCCAGCATGCCGATCCCCATCACCTTCTTGGCGTAGACCAGCCACTCGCCGGAGCGCGGGAGGGCGGACAGCGTCCCGGAGAACACCCCGAGGACCAGGTTCGGCAGGCCCATGCCGATCGCCATCACGAAGAACAGCCAGAATCCCAGGATCGGGTCCCCCGAGGCGCCGACGTAGGCCAGAAGCCCCACGATGAACGGCCCGATGCAGGGGGCGGCCACCAGCCCCATCGTCAACCCCATCAGCACGGCGCCGACCGGACCGCGCCTGCCGCCGCCGAAGCGGGTGAGAGAACCCGGGAGACGCAGCTCGAACAGGCCGAACATCGACAAGGCCATGACCACGAACAGAATGACCAGGCCGCCGACCACCCAGGGGCTCTGGAGAGTCGATCCGATCAGCCCGCCGGAGAGCCCGGCGACGACACCCAGGACCGAGTAGGTCACTGCCATGCCGACGACGTAGAGCGCCGGCAGGCCGATGCGCGCCGGCCAGCTGGAGCGCGCCTGGTTGGCGAAGAAGCCGATCGTGACCGGCATCATCGGGTAGATGCAGGGGGTCAGGTTGAGCGCCAGGCCGCCCACGAACACGAGTCCCAAAAGCGCCAGCAGGCCGCGCTCCTTGAGGACCGCCGCCACGCCGCCCCCGGACCCGAGGCCGGCCGCCGATCCCCCCGCGGCCCGGGGCGCGCTCCCGGCGTCCTGTCCCGCTCCCGCCCGCGGCATCTCCGACTGCGCCACCGGCTCCCCCTCGACGCGCAGGGAGATGACGAACTCCACGGTCTCCGGCGCCAGGCAGGTCGTGTCGCTGCACGCCTGGTAGACCAGGCGCGCCCGGGCCGTCAAAGCACCCGCCGCGCGGTCGCGTGGCGGCCGGATCGTGGCGCGCACCGTGCCCGCCCCCTCGAACACCGACAACTTCGTGTCGGCGAACTTGAGCGTCACCAGGTGGGCCTCCGGATAGACCACCTGGTCCACCAGGACGGAACCGGCGTCCGGGAACTCGATCCGGGTCGGGATCAGGTACTCGAGGCTGGGGGTGTTGGAGTTGATGTGCCACCCCGCCTTGATCTCGAGCCTCAGGGAGATCGTGACCGCCTGCCCCGGGCGGACCGGCCGGTCCGGAACTGTCAGGGTCGAGGTGACGACGCGCTCCGGGCTGGCGCGGCCGACAATCGTTCCCTGGACCACGCGGTCACCGCCGGCGCCGCCCACAGCGACTCCTGCGGCCTGAGGCGCTGCGGCGGCATCGCCGGCGCCGGCGGCCGGCGCGTTCGCCGCGAGCGCTTCCGCCACCAGGGGACCCGATCCCGGAGTCACTCCACCGGCCGCGCGCACCACAGGTGACATGGACGACGACTCGTGAAGCCGTGCGGCGAGGACCATGTACGAGTAGGCGGTCGGGGATGAGGCGATGGCCGGCGTGGCCAGCTCGAAAAGCCGGGACGCGCGCTGCAGGAGCGCCTTGTCGCCGTTCGTCCGCCAGAGGCGCACGAGGCACTCGGCCATGACCGCGTTGCCGGAAGGCAGGGCGCCGTCCGCCAGCCCCTTGGGGCGGACGATCAGGTCGTCCTGGTCGTCCGCCGCGAGATAGTACCCCCCCCGATCCCGATCGAGGAAGCGGTCCGCGCCGCGCACCAGGTCCGCGGCCCGGCTGCGCCAGGCGGCGTTCCCCGACGCATCGGCCAGATCGAGCAGGCCGCGGGCCAGGAAGGCGTGATCGTCCAGGAGCCCCGGCGGGCCGGTCTTCCCCTGCCGCCACGACACCCGCAGCCGACTGTCCTTGACGAGGTGCTCCAGGACGAAGCGCGCCGCCCGCTCCCCCTGCTCGAGGTAGGCCCGGTCGCCGGTCAGCCCGTAGCCCCGGGCGAAGGCCGAGATCATCAGCCCGTTCCAGCCGGCCAGGATCTTGTCGTCCCGGTGCGGGCGCGGCCGGCGGTCGCGCGCCGCCAGGAGCTTCGCCCGCGCCGCCACGATCCGGACGGCCAGCGCCTCGTCGGTGAGGCCCCGGGTCCTGGCGAACTGCGCGCGCGGCTTCGCGACGTGCAGGATGCTGCCACCGCCCTTGCCCGGCGCGGCCTCGACGCCGAAGTAGTCGGCGATCAACGGCCCGTCTTCCGGGCCGAGGACCCTCTCAATCTCGCCCCGGGTCCACATGTAGAAGCGCCCTTCCTCCCCCTCGCTGTCCGCGTCGAGCGTGGCGTAGAACCCGCCGTCCGGATGAGCCATCTCGCGGGCCGCCCAGGCCAGGGTCTCCCGGGCGACGGCCAGGAAATCGTTCCGTCCGGTCTCCTTCCACGCCTCGAGGTAGACCGGCACGAGCAGCGCGTTGTCGTACAGCATCTTCTCGAAGTGGGGGACGAGCCATGCCTCGTCGGTCGAGTAGCGATGGAAGCCGCCTCCGACCTGGTCGTAGATGCCGCCGCGCGCCATGGCGTCGAGCGTGCGCGCGACCATGTCGAGCGCCCGCGGGTCCCCGCCCGAGCGGTTCCGCTCCAGGAGCACCCCCAGGCCGCCGTGCGGAGGGAACTTCGGCGCCTTGCCGAAGCCGCCGTTCCTGGAGTCGAAGTCCCCCTTCCATGCCTCCGCGGCCTTCTCCAGCGGAGAGGCGGAGCCCCCCCCGCTTGCCGGGCGCGGCGTCGGGTGCTGCAGATCGGCGAGCATCGTCCCGATGTTGCCGGACGACGCCAGGACCTCGGCCCGGCGGTTCGTCCATGCGTCGGCGATCGATCGGATCAGCTTGAGAAACGCGTCCTTCGGATAGTAGGTGCCGCCGTGGAACGGCTTCCGATCGGGGGACAGGAAGACCGACATCGGCCAGCCGCCGCGCCCGGTCATCGCGACGACGGCGGTCATGTAGATCTCGTCGAGGTCCGGCCGCTCCTCGCGGTCCACCTTGATCGAGACGAAGTGCTCGTTCAGGAAGCGCGCCACCTCCGGGTCGGAGAACGCCTCCCGCTCCATGACGTGGCACCAGTGGCAGGCGGAATACCCGATCGACAGGAAGATCGGCTTCTCCTCGCTGCGCGCCCGCGCCAGGGCCGTCTCGCCCCAGGGGTACCAGTCGACGGGGTTGTAGAGATGCTGCTCCAGGTAGGGGCTCGACTGCCCCAGGAGATGGTTCGGCTTCCCGGCCGGGGTCGCCGGCGCCGCAGCGGCTCCGCCCGAAGTCACGAGGGCGAAGAGCAGGGAGACCGCTGCGAGCCGCGTCAGGCGCATCCAGGCCATGGAGGAAGCATTCTAACTTAGGAGCCGGTCCGAGTCTTGGGCCGGGTCGCGCCCCGCCGCCGTGCTACAGGACCCAGGCGTAGCCGATCTTCACGAACACCCTGCGGTCGCGCTGCTCCAGCGACACGTCGTGCTCGTTGTCCCGGGTGTCGGAGTACCCGACGTAGATGAGGGTCTGCGGATTGATCTTGTAGGAGTACAGGAGCTGCGCCAGAAAGTCGCGCTCCCGGGCCTCGACACCGTCCGGGTTGAGGAGAGGATCGTACAGGGCGACGGCCCGCTTGACGTCGGTGTGCTGGACGATGGCGCGGACGAAGGTGCGGACGCTGAACTGGTACACCAGGCGAATCTGGGCGAGGTTCGCCCGGTAGAGCCGTCCGCCGCCGGCATCCAGCCGCTCGATCGTGTTGTCGAGCTGCAGGTGGAAATGCCGCCCGAGGTCGAGGGTGATGCCGGGCGCGATGCGAAAGAGCTTCCCGGGACGCTGGTTGTCGTAGTCGACCGCGTCCCCGAAATTCCCCTTGAGCGAGCAGGTGAAGTCCCCCGTCGGGCGGATGTTGAAGAACAGCTCTCCGACCGTCTTGTCGTAGGTGACCCCTTCGAAGAACTCCTTCTGCACCGCCACGCGCGTGAACAACTCCGACTGCCGGGGGCCCAGGATGAGGCTGTGGATCCCCAGGTCGGAGTCGGTCAGGGTCTGGTCGTGATTCTCGATGCGGTAGCCCCAGATGCCGAAGATGAGCCGCGTGTACCAGTCGTCCTTGGCGCCCCAGAGATTCCGCTCGACGACCGCCGCATGCCGGCGCGTGTCGACGCGCGGGATGAACCCGGTGTCGGTCCGGAAGTCCCGCCCCAGGTCCTCGTAGGTGGTCGCCCAGAACCAGTCGCGCGACACGTGGAGGTAGCGCAGGAACCAGGCCGGGTCGCCGAACCGGCCGGCCGGCTGCCCGAACTCCGCGGCGATGGCGTCCGGGTAGCGCGTGTCCGACTTCATCGCCTGGAACTTCAGGGTGTCCTTGTCGCTCAGGCGCAGATGGCCGTCGGCCCCGTACAGCCGGTTCTGGTAATCCGTCCCTTCGCGATCGGCCAGGAGGACGCCGAGGGTCGAGTTCTTCCCCACGTCGTGCCGGTAGCGCAGGACGCCGACGTTGTTCTCCTGGTCCAGGAGCGTGTCGTCCGACTCCTGGTTCGACGGGAAGATCAGAGACGTCTTGTGGTCGCGGCCGAACGCCGCCCCCAGGGCGTGCGCCCCCTCCTTGCCGCTCAGCTTGATCCCCCATTCCGGCTCGTGCACGGTGCGCGTGTAGACGACGTTCAGGGGGGTCGAGAAGAAGTCGGCCGCCTCCATGAAGAACGGCCGCTTCTCGGGGAAGAACAGGGCGAAGCGCGTGTTGACGGCGAGCTGGGCGGTGTCCGCCTCGACCTGCGAGAAATCGGGGTTCAGGGCCGTGTTGAGCGTCAGGTTGGGGGTGATGCTCCAGCGCGCCGACAGGCCCCCTTCGGCCGCCGCCGGGTTGCTCTCGAGCGGCGCGCCGGCCTCGTCGTCGCGCTCGTCGGCGCGGTGCGCCGTGATCGTCGGATCGAACTCGAGGTTCCTGCCGGGGGTGATGCCGTCGAATCCCGTGAGCTTCGCCTCCTGGCAGAAGAAGCAGTCGCGGTCGCGGTCCAGGGGACGCAGAAGGATCTGGTGGCGCAGGTCGCGCGGGTAGTTGCGCATCGCCAGGAAGCCCCAGGTCAGCTGCTCGTCGGCGCGCGAGAAGCGCAGCGAGGTGAACGGGACCGACATCTCGACCTCGTAGCCGTCGGCGGTGATCCGCCCCGCCGAGAGCCAGATGGCGTCCCAGGTCGGGTCCTCGCTCTGGTCGCCGCCGTTGCCGACGTCGTTGCGCGACCCGTCCATCTGCACCCCGAGCGGGTTCACGAACAGCTGCACGCCGCGCCTCTCGTCGTTGAACGTGTCCAGGAAGATGCCGACGAAGTCGTCGCGGAAGGCCTGGTCGCGATCGGACAGGTGCGCCCGGATCGCCGTCGGATCCGGATCGTGCGCCCGGAAGGCGGCGTGCAGCCCGTCGGCGTCGTAGAGCAGGAGGCACTCGGTCTTCACCGGCGCCGGCGTGTTCTCCCCCGGGTCGATCTCGTACGCCAGGTCGAGGACCAGGGCGGTCTTCCAAGCCTCTTCATCGAGGATGCCGTCGATGCGGACGGGGGACGAGGCGCGCGGGATAGTGAAGGACGGCGCCGCCCCGGCCGGGGCGGGTGGCGGGACGACGCCCGGCGGCGACGGAGCGACGGACTCTGCGGGGGGCGTTTCCTCTCCCGCGCTTCCCTGCGCCCGAGCCAGCGTCGACAGCGCACATGGCGCCAGCACGACCCAGACGCTCAGGATCGCGACACACCGGGCGGGCCCGATCGCGGACGCGCCCCCCTCGCCCCCTCGCACCAGAGATTCCCCCCGCAGAAGCCCGGAGAAATGGTGCGATAGCAGACCACAGGCGCGGCTGCGCGGCCAGCGCAAAACTGTAAAAGGATTGTAAAAACCGGACGGCCGCCCCGCTGGTTTACGGACAGACGGCGACCGCCTCCACCTGGCGCACCACCTTGCGCGGATCGCTGCCGGGCAGGCAGTTCCCTCCCGGGACCGGATCGGCGTCGAGACAGATGCCGCCGCCCGGGCAGGCCGGGTGCGCCCCCGCCGCCTGGGCCACCGTATTGCAGGCGACGCGGAGGCATTCGCCGCAGGCGCCACCCGAGGCCAGGCACGCCCCGCCGCCGACCTGGCAGGTCCCGACGCTGCACAGCGCCGGGACGGCGCAACCGAGGGCGTTGACGCTCACTCCCGAGGCGGGCTGCGGCGAGACCAGGTAGATTGTGGCGAGACCGATGGCCGGATCCGGATCGCTCCCCTGTCCCAGGGGCGCCGTCGTCCCGTTGAAGCCGCCGCCAGGGGCCGCGGCCCCCGCAGCGTTCTGCAGGAGACAGGCCGTCGTGACGAGACGCATGACCTTCTGGTCCCCGACGGTGAGCCGGCCGATGCCAGTCCCGCCGCCGATCGTGCCCCGGTAGAGGTCCGCGACCGCAAGTGGAGCGAACCAGCTGATGCGGGTCGTGCGAGCGGCGCCGTCGTAGGCTACGCCTGCCATCGTGTCGATGACTCCCGGCCCGATCTTGCTGCCGAGGATGGCGTCCCCTCCGTCTCCCGTGTACACCGGGACGTCGACGGTGGCGCCGGTCTGGCTCGTGCAGGCGAAATCAGAGCTGCAGCGCACAAGCACGCGATACGACGAGAAGTTCACCGGTGAATCCAGGAAGAAGATCTTCGAGCTCCAGTCCTGGACCAGCGTACCGTTTCGCAGAAACCGGTACTGCGGCGCCCCGCCGGGGCATCCGCCCGGAAGCGTCGATGCGGCTGCGCTGATCTTGATCGCCTCCCCCGCGATCGCCACGCGCGTCACCCCGTCGATCGGGTTCCCGGCCGCATCGATGATGGACAGCACAGCTGCCGTGCCGCGATCGCCCGCGGACGGGTCGCAGCCGGCCGGGCAGGACGTGGCTGGAGGTGGATCCACGTCGGGCCTCGTGCTCATCTGGCGCTCGATCGCCCCCGTGATCCTGATGTTGTCGAGCCACCAGCCATCCTCGTCTATGTTGGTGTACCAACCGCCCGCCGCCCCGACCTCGTAGTACGACTCGGACGTGGCGTCGAACATCCAGGTGCTGCCGATCCAGCGGATGCGGATGCGGTGCCCCGAATGATCGGCCAGGTTGAACTTCGTCTCGACCCAGACTCCCACGCCGGACGGATCCAGGACGCCGGGACCGGGGCAGCGGCCGGTGGTCGCGGCGGATGTCCCGAAAACGCTGCCGCAGAAGGCCCAGGCCCCCTGCGGAAAGCACATCGTCTCGTGGACGCCGCGCGGCGCGGGCGGGGCCGAACCGGTGTCCTTGGGCGTGAACCGGCAGTAGTAGCCGGCGGAGTACTGGGACCAGGCCCCCATCAGGTAGTCATACACGTTCTGGAACGGCGCGAGCTTGTCCCAGCTGCCCCACGCGTCGCTCGCCGGATCCGGATCCAGGTCGACCTGCAGCTGGACGTCCGCACAGTCGACGCATTGTGTAGCCGCCGGGCCCGAAACCCCGTGGCCGGCCGCCTCCAGATCGGCGATGTGGTACATCGACAGCTCCAGGTCGCCGGGGCGCGGGACGAACGCCAGGTTGATCGGCGCCGACACGAATGCCTGCAGAGTCCTGAAATGGGTCGTGTCCCCGTTGTAGGCGGACAACAGGTCGAAGTGCGCACCCATATGCAGCGAGTTCGGCGGGCTCAGCGCCTTCCGGCCGTCGGCCGGGGTCCCGAAGAAGCAATTGTGGCAGGCCCCGCTCTCCACATTGGGGCAGTTCGTGGCGCCGGGCGCACAGTGCAGGTGCCAGTCCATCGGGTAGTCCGGATCCAGGATGCAGCCGGGGTTCCCCTGCTGCGGCGTCAGGAAGCCGCCGCACGCGACTCCGGCCATGGTCCCCATGGCGCTGCCGTCGGCGCTGCCGCGCAGATAGGAGCCGTGCTCGATGAGCCCCGTTCCGGCGTCGGTCCGGCGGAACGTGTCGTTCACCGTGTAAAGCCCATTGCCGTCCCTGTCGACGTCAAAGGTCTCGAGAATCGTCCCGTCGTCGGCCGTGCCGGCGGCCCCGTCCGGCCCGGCGACGAACACCTGCGGGCCCGTCGGTTCGTCCAGGTCGGCGAGCAGGGAGAAGCACAGGGGCTCGCTCCCCGTAGCCTCGTGCGCCGTGACCGTCACGCAGAGATCAATCCGGGCCGGCGGCATGAGGTCCATTGACTGAAGGGAATTGCTGGCGCGGAAGGTGAACCCGGGCGGATCCGGGTCGAGGCTTCCCAAGGTAAGCGACTCGCCGCTGCCCAGGTTGATACCGGGTATCGCGGCGGAGGTGATGCAGGCGACATCCGGGTCGGTGGAGGTCAGGGCGAAGACGCCCCCGGTCAGCGCCGGCCCGGTGTTCCGGAGGGTGATCGTCAAACGGCCCGTTTCCCCGGAGTCGGGAAAGATGTCCAGGTCCCCGTCGAGATCGCGGTAGGCCGTGGCCACGATGGAGAACCGCGCCAGAGGCAGGACGCGGCAGGAGATGGACCCCTGGAAGGTGACGAGATCGTCCGGGACGCCGTCGAAATCGTCGTCCGCTGATCCGGCCGGGTCGCAGGCGTCCCCGAGCCCGTCGCGGTCGGTGTCGAGCTGCCGCGTTGTGCCCGGAATGATCGTCTGGTTGTACACGGAGGCGCAGTTGTCGTTCGCATCTCGGACCGCGTCTCCATCGGCATCGTCGTTCACCGTCGAGCAGGCGGCCGACGGACTGTGCCGGGCGGCCGTCTGGCATGCGCCGCCTCCCGGGCAGTTGGCGCTGGTCGTGCAGGCTGTTCCCGGGGCGTTGCTGCAGATGTGGACGACGCCTATCCCGAGGCAGTCACCGTCGCACAGGTCGCCGATGCCATCTCCGTCCGAGTCCTGCTGGTTGGAGTTGTTGGCGAGCACACAGTTGTCACCCGCGTCCGTCACGCTGTCCCCGTCGAGGTTGGTCGTGCCGGCGCATGCGAACCCGCGGCTCGTATCACACCAGCCGTTGAGTCCGGAGGTGCAATCAGAATACTGAAGGCACGCCGTGATCGGAGCCGGAGGTGTATAGATGCAGCGCCCCTCCTGCCCATCCCCCTGCGGGTCGGGGTTGTACAGGTCCGGACAGTTGTCGGACGGGTTGGCGACTCCGTCGCCGTCCAGATCGTCCAGATCGCACCCATCTCCGACGCCGTCCTGATCGGCATCGTCCTGCTGGGCGTTGGCGGTCGTGACGCAATTGTCACAGAAGTCGCCCACGAGGTCCCCGTCCGCATCCTCCTGGAGGGGGTTGTACGTGAACGGGCACTTGTCGGTCGCGAACGGCATGCCGTCCCCGTCGAAGTTATCGAACGCGGACTCATTCACCTGGCCGTCACGGTCGCCGTCGCACCCGGCGTCGACGTAGTAGACGATGAACTGTCCATCCGTGCCCGGGCTGGTGAACACGTTCGTCGAATTGCGTGTCACCGTCGAGAAGGGGACGAGGCCGCGGAACAGGCCTGTCTCCCCCGGGACGGCGGCCAGGGTGAAGCGCTTGGAATTCGGGGTCAGAACGGAGAAGCGAGCTGTCGAGAGCCGGATCGAATCGCTGTCGGTCAGGATCATGACCTGGATGCCCGGAGTCCCCGGCGCCAGCTTCGGATCGACCACGGTGATCTCGACCGACTCCTCGCACTCGTACAGGTCGGTGCGGTCCACCGTGATCGTGGCGCACTGGCCGCCGGCCGGGTTCCCCGGCGTGTTGAAACGGCTGCAGGCTGGTGCGTGGGCCGGCACGAAGGCGCTTTCGTCCAGCGGGTGGAACTCGTCCCACTCGAAGACGACGTCGTCCACGCCGAAGCCATAGTCGGCGACGAGGCCGGTGCTCTCGATGGAGTAGAAGCCGATGCCGATCTCCCAGCGGTTGCCGCCGGTCTTGCCGGGGCCGGTCCAGAACATGGCGAACTCGGGAGCAACTTCCCCTGCAGTGTTTTCGGCGACGAAGCCGCCCTCGTAGCCGACCAGTGTCGTATCGAAGTTGCGCACCGGTCCGGCGATCGTGATCCCTTCCAGCGTGCAGACGCCGCCGGTGCCGCAATCGGCCGCCACCTGGCACGGTCCGCCAGGGGTCGGGCCGCCCGTGCAGACGCCGGGGACCGGCGCGCCCGGGAGGGGGAACTTCAGAAGGTCGGGCGGAGCCTGGGGAATCGGCGAGATGCTGTCCGGGTTGGTGTTCTGCGTCGCCCCGGTGTAGCCCGAATCACCGGCGTTGAAGACCGGCGGAACCTGCGCCGTGGAGTTGTTTGCGTCGATGAGCGGGCCGAACGTCCTCTGGCGCGGGGTCGAGCTGGCGGGGTCGATCCCCTCGCCGTCGGCGAAGTACTGCGCCGTCGACGACAGGGCAAAGACGTTGTACGGCCAGCCGCCTCCACGGCGCGTGTAATACGTGTCGAGCTGCTGGCACAGCAGGCAGTTGACCGTGTCGAGGTCGACGTTGTTGTCGATGTTGATGCCGCCGCCGAAGTAGGCCGCGTTGACCACCTGCAGGTTCAGGTTGGCGCCGAACCGCTGGAACTCGACGCCGTAGGGGAAGCCCCGGGCGTCGTTGTCCTGATTGACCTTGGCGATGATCGGCGAGTGCAGCACGTCGAACGTCAGCTCGGCGCGCGCCGCGGTCGCGGCGTTGTTCGGGATGGCGTGATTGTCGCACGCCGTGGCGCCGCCGCCCGGAGTCAGGGGGTTGCCGTCACCCGTGTGCCACATGCCGTACGTGCCGCCGGTGCTCGTCTGGAAACCGCAGAGCCCGGAGGTCTTGTACTCCCACATCGGATTGGCGGAGATGTTGAACGCCGTGCTCCCCGGATGGCGGATCGGCACCCATCCCCCGTCGGTGCTGTCGAGTTCCCAGGGGACCTTGTCGCCGCTCGACGGGCCCGAGCCCGCGAACAGGATGCCGCGGTCCAGAGTGCCGTTCGGGATGATGTCCGGCTCGGTCGCCGCGTCGAGGATGCCGTTGTTGTTCAGGTCCTCGCCGAGGATGTTGGTGACCGTGGGCGTGCCCCCGATCGTCGTGCCGGCGACGAACATGGACGAGAAGGTCACGTCCTCGTCCGCCAGCACGATCAGCTTGAACGGGTCGACCACGTCGGGCCGGTCGATCGCCAGGTTGCGGTTCAGGTCGCGCACTTCGCGTCCGCCCGCGGGGAAGTCGGTCGAGTAGTGCCGGGTCTCCCGGTCGGCATTGATGACGTGCGGGAAGCCGTATGACTGGCGGCCCAGGCGCTGGCCGCTGCTGAGCGAGTCGAGGGTCAGGGTCATCGTGACCTGGCGGCTCGCCATGGGGAGAGCGTTGGCCGCCGCGGGGTCGACGAAGACGTGGAAGAAGACGCCGTTCGTGGCGCCAGGCGGAATGCGCCCGACGTTCCGCGGCGAATCGAGGACCCGGATGGCCGCCGCGCCCGGACCCGACGGGGTCAGCGTGGCCACCACGTCCGCGTAATCGTCGCCGCCAATCAGGCCGCGGCCGCGGTTGCTCAGGGCGATGCCGTACGTCACCGTCTCACCGGCATCGAAGAACTCGTCGTTGTCGCAGCCGTTGGTGAGCTGGTTCTGGTCGCCGATCACGTTGTTCCCGAGGATGGCGAAGAACCCGGGGATGAAGTT
>Ga0070694_100000596_pt1 | contig 19903 bp, 12 predicted proteins | sample KBSK1251metaG_FD_65470 | JGI IMG/M metagenome (GOLD analysis project Ga0070694, IMG submission 65470) | Corn, switchgrass and miscanthus rhizosphere microbial communities from Kellogg Biological Station, Michigan, USA - KBS K1-25-1 metaG | ecosystem: Host-associated > Plants > Roots >... | reverse complement strand
ACCTCGCCGAGGTTCGCGATGCTCGCGGTGAGTGCTCGCTCGAGGTTACGCAGTCCGTTGGTAAACCGAGCGGCGGCGGCGCGCGCCTCGCTGAAGTCCGTGGAGGATCGTGTACGCTGGCCCGCCGAAAGCTTGGACTGCGCCGTTGTCAGATCGTTGCCGATGCGCGCGTACTGGTCGCGCAAGTCCTGACGCCACGCATCGGCGATGCCCAGCTTCGTGATGCGTTCGGCCTGGGCGACGGCGTCGTCCACGACCTGCTTCGCGACCGTGAACTGCGCGTCGTATTCGGTGGGCGGCAGCACGCCGCGCATCGCGCACGTCCTGATGCCGCTGTTCATGAACGTCACGAATTCGCGACGCGCGGCTATCGCCGGCTGCTGCTGCGAGGTCGCCCATTCCGTAACCGCCCCTGCGCAATCGTTCTGGTTGTAGAGCGCCTCGCCGAGGAAGTAGTGCGGCAGGTATTCCATCCCTCCGCGGAAGATGCCGCCGCCAACCTTGCGCGCCGATTCCTTGGCGTCGCTCACGAGGGCCGACCGCATTTCGAGCTCAGCCTGCTTCCAGTTCTTCTTGTCTCTCGCCTCGAGACCACGCCTGAACGCCTCGTCCTTGTCCTGCGCGAATGCGCCCGACGGCCAGAGGACTGCTAGAAGCAGCGCGACGGCGCCGTAGCGGCTGACGTTCCGCCGGGACGGGATCATGGATTGGCTCCTGCTTGCGGTACAGGCGTTTGCGCGGCTGCAGGCTGTGCGGGTGGTTGCGGCGCTGGCTCGGCGGCGGTGTCGGACGCCGGCGCCGGCTCGGCCGGCGCCGGTGCGTTGAGGTACGGCTCGAAGTAATCCTCCGGCGTGATCGCCTGGAAGCGCACCAGCGGCGCGACGATCGATCCGTTTGGCTCGACGCGGACCGTGATGCGCTGCGTCTGCGATTCCGGCGGCGGGCCGGCGACCGTCACCTGGTAGGTGCCCGACGGCAGGTTGATCGACAGCGGCGTCGAGGCTGAGGCCGGCAACGCCACACTGTCGCCCCTCTCGCTTGCAATCGCCGAGACCGTCCCCCACGGGACGGCGTCGATCACGAGCGTGCCGGGAGGCGGAGTCGCCATCATCCGGGTTGCGACGATCCCGGCCGCTGCCACGAGAACAACGGCAAGCACCGCTCCCGCCCACAGCATCGGCTGCTTGCGCGTCGCTGGCAGCGCCGGACGCCACGTCGGCACGCTCACGCGGCCCCGGACTGCCGTCGCCGAAGCGCGCAGGCCCGCACCGATCGCTGCCGCGGCAACCGACGAACGCTGCAGGCCGGCCGCGGTTGTCGTGCGCATCCGCGTCAGCAGCGACGGCCCGGGGGGCCGTTGGGGTTTCGGAGGCGCCTTCGGTGCCTGCGTTTTCCGAGCACGCGGCGCCTCTACGGGTTTGGGCGGCGCAGGCTGCGGCGTGGGCTGCGCCACGCGGGCCTCGCGCGCCGGCGCGAGCACCGTCGGCGCATATACCGGCTCGGCGGCGGCGTCCTCGTCGTCCTCTTCGAGAGCTGCGCTGTCGGGCGGGGCCGCCGCCTCCTCCTCTGCCTGGCGCGCGGCGAGCGCCGCGGCGATATCCTGTTCGAGCTCCAGCGCGCCCGTGTGGTGCTCGTCGAAGGTCAGCGCCTGCTGACAGAAGTCGAGCGCCATGTCGAGATCGCCCGCCGCCAGGAGCGTCCGTCCCTGTGCGAGCGCGGCTTCGAGTTGCGCGAGCCGGCGCCGCGCGAGCGCGTCCCGATCGGTCGGCGGCGGCGTGGCGACGCTGACCGCGTCGGTAGCTGGACGCCGGGTTGGGGCATTGCCCGACGGTCTGCGCGACGGTCCAGGCGTGTCGCGGATGAGCATCGTCGGGGCGACGACGTCGGTGTCGTCCTCGAACCTCTTCCTGACGCGGCTCACCGCGACGCGAAGCGCCTCGGCATCCGGGAACCGCTCATCGACGTTCTTCTTCAGCGCCCGCTCGATGATGGGCTGAATCTCCGGGTTGAGGTCCGGGACCAGGCGCGGAAGCGGAACGGGCTCCTTGTGGAGGATGCGGTGCGTAATCGCCGGACCGGTGTCGCCGGGGAACGCTTCGGCATACGCCAGAAGCTCGTAGAAAACCACGCCGATCGAGAACAGGTCCGCGCGGCCGTCGACGTCCTCACCGAGAATCTGCTCGGGCGCCATGTAGCCCGGCGTCCCGATGGTGTCGCGCGTGTTGGAGACGGTCCCGAGCATCCGCGCGATGCCGAAGTCGAGCACCTTCAGGCGGCCCGACTTGTCGATCATCAGGTTGGCCGGCTTGATGTCGCGATGGATGACCGACATCCGGTGCGCGTAGCCAGCGGCGGAGGCGAGCTCCTCGATCCAGCGCAGCTTGTCGGTCTGCGACACGGGCGCCTTGCGGCGAATGAGCTCCGCCAGCGTTTCGCCCTTGACGTATTCCATGACGATGTACGGCTGCGACTCGTGATCGCCGAAGTCGTGCACCGCGACGATGTGTGGATGGGTGAGGGCTGCCGCCGAACGCGCTTCGCGCACGAACCGCTCTCGAGCATCGGAGATGTCGAGATCGCCCGCGAATACCTTTATGGCGACGAGCCGCCCGAGGATCGAGTCGTGCGCGGCATAGACAGTGCCCATGCCACCGCGACCGAGCCTCCGCTGGATTTCGTACCGCCCTACCTGTGACCCTGGCTCGAACATCAACAGACTGCTCCCGGGGGGGAGAAGGAGATATTCGACGCCGAAACCTAACTGGACCGATGCGGGGAGGCGCACACTATACGCCTCGCATTCCCCGCGCGCTACTACCCTAGAAAATTTTTTCGTCGATGCAGGGCGGCGCTGATCGATGTCGGCCTCGACTCGTCGTGCTTCTCCCGTGGCGCTCGTATGTGGCGCTTACCAATACGTGATAACGACGCGTGGAGACGAAGTGAACATCGGAAGAAGGAGGAGCCGCGGTTCCGCGGCATGACTCCAATTGAGGACGTCAGGAGTGCCGCTATCGCGGTATCCCCTCGAGCGCGGGTCGGCCCGAGGGGGGTATGCGGGCTAACTATCGGGCAACGAGGCCCGCGGCGGGCGTCAGGCCGGAGTAAACGTCACCGTGTGGGTATGGTTGTTGTTGTTGCTCGATTCCTTGCTGACGGCCGTGCGGTTCCGCAGCGAGACGAGATCGGCCGCCGCGAGCTCGACGGTGTGCGGATGCGTCGCCATCCCCTGGATGTTCAGCGACACCGCGCTCGCCGCGGTGATCTGCGCGGCGGTGATGACGGCTACGTGGGGTTGGGCGTGATTGGTCGCGACGCTCCCGTTGACGTCCGCCGCTGGGGCCGGGGCCGGGGACGGTGAGGGGGTAGGGGAAGGGCTGGGAGAGGTGCTCGATCCTCCGCATCCGTCCACGGTAATGACGACACCGGCCAGAAGTGCCAGCACGGACTGCAGGGTGAACTCCCGGCGACCGATCGCGTCGGGTTCATCAGTTCGCCAATCAGACATGTGTCCTCCTCGCGAGTCACGGGGACAAAAGAATCCTTGCCATCAAACCTTCAGGGCGCCGGTCGGGTGTGCAAGCGGAGTGCCCTCGCGGAACGTGGGACGAGGCGCGGAATCGGCCTGAAATCCGTCGCATCACGATACGAAACCGGTAAGCGCCCCAACAGGACGTAACGGACGTTGACGGCGTGTCGCGCCGATGTTCCGCGTTGTTGACGCGCGCGTCAAGGGACCTTCACCGGGCCCGCTTACCGTCTCGAGTCTCACGAGTTCAGTGATTTGAGCATGAGATTCAACGACACCGCCGCCATCCTCGCATCAACCATCATGTTGGTCCCCGCCGCCGCCACAGCTCAGGGGCGCGCGGCGCCGCCGCCAGCGGCAGTGACCCTTCAGGTGGATGTCCAGGTCACCGCGACGCGCTTTGGAGAACCGGTAGCAGAGGTGCCTGGTGCGATCAGCGTCGTCACCGGGGACGAACTGCGCGCGCGAGGAGCCACCGACCTGCGGACTGCCCTGGCGCTGCTCGGCGGCGTCAGCGTCGCACCGGGCGGCGATGCCGGTCCCGCCGGCGCCGTTCCGGGCCTGCTCGGCGTTCGAGAGGTGGACGACCTCCTGCTGCTCGTCGACGGCATCCCCGCCGGGGGCGCCTTCATCCCGCAGGTCGAGGCGATCAGCCTGAACAACGTCGAGCGGATCGAACTGCTGCGCGGGGCGGCACCTGTGTATTTCGGCACCACCGCATTTGCCGGCACGATCAACGTGATTCACTATCCCGCCGGCCGCGCCGACCAGGCGGCCGAGTTCCGTTACGGCAGCTACGGCTCGGGTGGAGCCGGCGGCGCCGCGGTGCTCGCCACCGGCACCGTACGGCAATCGATCAGCGCCGAGGTGAGCGACGAGGGGCTTTCCGATGAGCGGGCCGGCTCTCGCCGGGCCCAGGGGACATACCGGCTCGCCACGCAAATCGGCGCGAGCAGCTTCCAGGCGGATCTCGACGTGCTCGGCCTGCGACGGAAGCCCAACAGTCCGCTGCCCATCGACGAAGCGACCGGCCGGTTTACGACCCTGCTGCCGACGGACTTCAACCAGAACCCGGCGGACGCCCGGCTCGACACCGATCGTTACAAAATCGTCCTCGACTACCGTGTGCCGCTGGCGTTCGGCCGCTGGGGCAGCACGGCCGCCTACACCGGCACGCAGACGGACAGCGTGCGCGGCTTCATCGACGTCGACGACACGCCGCAGCCCTGGACCGCGAAGACCACCGCGGACCTCGAGTCGTTCCGGCAGTCGCTGCACCTGCGGGAGCTGTTTGTCGACAGCAACCTCACCACCAGGGTGGGGACGCGGCTCGATCTGACGACAGGTGTCAACCTGCTGCTCGGCCGCGCCAAAGCGGATAGCGTGCGCCATGGCCTTCGCCTGCTGCTCGATGGCGTCAGCGGGGCGCCGAACATCGACTCGGTCAATCCGAAAGGCACCCTCGATTTCGACGACCGCCGCCGATTCGTGGGCGCGTACGCGCAGAGCCGGTATCAGCTGACGCGGGATGCGAGCCTGCTGGCTGGACTTCGCTGGAACACCACGCACGAAACACGCGACGAGGTGCGCGTGAATCGGGCGGGCGTGGCCACACCGGCGTCGGCCATCCAGGACATCAACCGTCTCACCGGCTCGCTCGGCGCCGGCTGGAAGGTCTGGCAGCCTGCGCAAGGACCCATCAGCGTCGTCACCCTGCACGCGAGCGCGGGCTACACGTTCCAGCCCGCACAAATCGACTTCGGTCCCAACCCCGAGGCGAAGCCCGAAGGCGGCGGCCTCCTCACGCCCGAAACCCAGCGCAGCGTCGTGACGGGTTTCAAGGCCGACACGCGCGGCGGCATGGCGAGCTTCGACGTCGACGGCTTCTTGGTCGACTTCTACCACCAGCCGGTCCAAGCCTCGTCCGGCGGCATCGGGGTGCTGCGCTCGATCGGCCAGCAGCGCTACAAGGGCGTCGACGTGCAGGGGACGCTCCGCCCCGCCACGGGTTGGTCGGTCAAAGGCAATGTCACGTGGAGCGATGCCCGGTACCGCGATTTCCTGACCGAGGTCGATGGCACGCCCGTCCAGCTGTCCGGCAGACGCCAGGTGTTGACGCCATCGGTCCGCGCAGGCGGCGGATTCTTCTACGCGCGCGAGCGCGGCTGGCGGGGCTCGCTCACGTCCAACTGGGTCGGCACGCACTGGCTGAACAGCCTGAACACGTTCGATGCGCCGGCGTACGCCATCGTCGATGCATCGCTGGGATATCGCTTCGATCACTTCACGCTGTCGGTCTCGAGCGACAACCTGGGCAACCGGCGCGACGCCGTTCAGCTCAGCGAGCTCGGCGAAGGCCAGTTCTACCCGATGACCGCACGACGTGTGAACGCGGTGCTGACCTGGCACTACAAGTAGGCGCGTTGACCTTGCTCGCGCTCGAAGCCGTCGGTGTGTCGAAGCGGTACGGCGACCGCGACGTCCTCCGCGGCGTGGACCTGGTCGTGAGACCCGGCGAGCTGCATGGCCTTCTCGGACCGAACGGCGCCGGGAAGACGACGCTGATGCGCGTGCTGCTTGGTCTGGTCGGACGCGACGCGGGAACCGTGCATCTCCTCGGCCATCGCGTTGAACCGACGGATCGACACATGCCCGACGGCGTCGCCGGCTTCGTCGAGACGCCCGGCTTCTATCCATACCTGTCCGGACGAAAGAACCTCGCACTGCTGGCGCGCCTCGATGGCGATCGGTGTCCCGCACGCGTCGACGAGGTCCTCGACCAGGTCGGCCTGTCTGCGCAGGCAGACGCGCTGGCCGGCGCGTACTCGGCGGGCATGCGTCAACGCCTCGGGCTCGCGGCCGCGCTGCTGCGATCGCCGCGGCTGCTGTTCCTCGACGAGCCGACGAGCTCGCTCGACCCCGCGGGCGCGCGTGATGTGCGCGCGCTCGCCCGCCGGCTTGCAGACTCGGGCACGGCGGTCGTGCTGAGCAGCCATGACATGGCGGAGGTCGAGGAACTCTGCTCCACGCTGACGTTCATCCATCATGGGCACGTGATCGTCTCTGGCACGCTCGACGGTGTGCGGATGCTCGCGCCGTCGCGGGTACACGCGCTCCACACGAGCGACGACCGGGCGGCTCTCGATCTCGCCCGCCATCGGCCTGACATCACGGCGGTCCTCGCAGCGGGCGGCGGCCTTGAAATCTTCGCGGGCGTTGACGCGCTCGACGAGTACGTCATCTCGCTCGGGTGCACCGGCATCGCCGTCCGCACCCTCGAGAGCCGCACCCGATCGCTCGAATCGCTCTTCCTGCAGATTGCGGGCAACAACGGCGCCGGTGAGATCGACACGCTGAAAGCCGAGCTCGCGGACCGCGAGCCTGTTCCGGCGGTGATGTCGTGACGCTCCGTGGCGTATCCGCCGTGATGAGCGTCGAGTGGTCGAAGCTCGCCGCCCAGATCAAGACGCGAACCGTGCTCGCCGCGTGCGTCGCGAGCCCCTTCGTCTTCGCGGTGGCGATGCGCGTCCAGAGCAACGTACCGACCGATACCCTCTTCGGCCGCGCGGTGACCGAGTCCGGCGTCGCGGTGCCGCTGGTCGTCCTCGGATTCGCCGCGCTGTGGGTGTTCCCGATCGTCGCCAGCATCGTCGGCGGCGACGTGTTCGCCGCCGAGGATCGGTACGGCACCTGGCCGACGCTGCTCATGCGCTCGCGTACGAGGGCGGACATCTTTGCCGGAAAGGTGTTGGCCGCCCTCGCCTTCTCGGTGCTCGCGATCGTCCTCCTCGCCGCGAGCAGCGTCGCCGCCGGCGTGCTCGTCATCGGCCGTCAGCCGCTCATCGATCTGTCCGGCGTTCTGCGACCACCGGGGCCTGTACTGGTACGCGTCGCGCTCGCGTGGGCGTCGGTGCTCCCGTCCGCGGCTGGATTCACGGCGCTTGCGGTACTCGCATCGGTGGCGACACGCAGCAGCGCCGCCGGCATCGGGCTGCCGGTCGTCGCCGCGCTGACGATGCAGCTGTACGCGATGGTTGACGGGCCCGAACTGATTCGTCGATCGCTCATCACGTCAGGGTTCGGCGCGTGGCACGGCCTGCTGGCCGAGCCGTCGTACTACGCACCGATCGCGCACGCCGCGATCGTCAGCGGCCTGTACCTCGTGGTGTGCCTGACGATCGCGTACCGCATGCTGCAGCATCGCGACATTGGAGGGTAGAGACGTGCGTCACGCATTCGCGCGGCGGGTCGCGTCGTGCGCGTTCGCATCGTGTGCACCGCTTCTCCTGTTGTGCGGCTGCGGTCACAGCCCAATCACGCCAGGGCGAATCCAGGCCGCACTCGAGACGACGTTCGCCAACCTCGTCGAGCTGCAGGTCGCGCGGTTGCAGCTGCCGCCGATCGGCGCGGCCGACTTCGCCGTGACCGCGATCTGCCGGAGGCAATTGGCGGGAAGCACCACGGGTGCAGGCGACTGGACCTGCTCGCTCGTCTGGCAGGGCCCCAATCGTCAGATGCTGCGCGACACCTACGACCTCTTCGTCGCCACCGATGGCTGCTTCACCGCGACCGTCGCGGGCGAGAGCCTCGGCGGGCCGATCCTCAAGGCCTCGGATGGCAGCGACGTCAAGAACCTCCTGTACAGCTTCGAAGGCTGCTTCGACACGATGTGACGAGCGCGGGTTACTGAAGCTTTACATCCGCTTTTCGTGCGGATCGTGAGGGCGTCACGGCTGGAGCGCACGCTGCAGGTTCCGCTGATGGCCGAAGCTCCCCCGACGGCCTCACTCTCAAAGGATTCACCATGACGAAACGATCGCTGCAACGTGTGCTTTCGGTCAGCTCGCTGACCATGGCGGCACTGCTGGCATTGTCAGCCAGTGCGTATGTGAAGGAACGCGACGATGATCGCCGCGGACGCGACGAGGATCGCCGGCCGCACGGTCAGGCGGTGCGCCTCGCGACCGGACAATTCGTCACGCCGACGATCGTCGCCGGTGCGGTCCAGCAGGTCCTCAACCCGGGCCTTCCTGCGTACCCGGACTTCATCGCCGGCGAAGCCGTGCGATCCCAGCTGAGCCCGGACGGGACGACGCTGGCGATTCTGACGGCGGGCCAGAACTCGTTGTACAAGCCGGACGGCACCGTCGATGCCGCGAACTCGACGCAATATCTCTTCCTCTACAACGTCGTCGGCGCCAACGCGGCCAGGCCGCTGCTCACGCAGGTGATCAAGCAGGTGAACGCCCATGTAGGCCTCGTCTTCTCGCCGGCCGGCAACACGCTCTACGCCGCAGGCGGCAACGACGATGCGGTCTACGTGTACACGAAGGGTCCCGCCGGCTTCACGGCGGCCGGGTCGATTGCGCTCGGCCACTTTGCGCCGGGCGCGACCGGCAGCGCGCGCAACAAGGGCGTCGGCCTCGGCGTGCAGCCGAACGCGAGCGGCCTCGGCATCTCCGCCGACGGGACCACGCTGGTGGTTGCCAACAACTACAACGACTCGATCAGCGTCATCGACACGGCGACGCGGCGCGTGCGGTACGAGCACGACCTGCGTCCGTTCTTCGCCGGCAACGAAGGCAGCAGCGGCATGGCAGGCGGCACGTTTCCCTACGCAGTCGCCGTCAAGGGCAACGGGACCGCGTACGTGTCCTCGGATCGCGACCGCGAGGTCGTGGTCGTCGATGTGGCGTCGCCCACCGCAGGTCGCCTGATGACGCGCGTCAAGCTGGCCGGAAACGCGCTCGGCATGACGCTCGACGCGTCGCAATCGAGGCTCTACGTCGCGCAGGACAACGCAGACGAGGTCGCGGTCATCGACACGTCCACCAACCGCGTTATTGCCAGGATCGACGCCCGCGCGCCTGCTGGGATGCTGCCCACGAAGTCCACCGGCGCCGCGACGTCGGCGGTCACGCTGTCGCCCGATGGCGGCACGCTGTACGCCGTCAACAGCGGGGCGAACTCGATTGCCGTGATCCCGCTGACCGGCCGGAGAGCCAACAGCGTCCGCGGCCTGATTCCGACCGCGTACGAGCCGCACGACATCACGTTCAGCGCGGACGGCCTGTGGATGTACATCATCAACGGCAAGAGCATCACCGGGCCGAATCCCGGCCATCTCGCGAGCTCGACGGCGAGCATCACGAGCATCATCTACCCGGGCGGCAACGCGCTCGCGGCCGCCAATGCGAGAGCGTCGAACCAGTATCAGTTCCAGCTCGAACGGGCCTCGCTCGTCAGCGCGCGCGTGCCGGACGGCGAGGACCTCGAGGACCTGACCGAAGCGGTCGCGGAGAACAACTTCTACGCGGAGAAACACGAGGACGATCACGACACGAGGGCGATGCGGTTCCTGAACCGGCGCATCAAGCACGTGATCTACGTCGTGAAGGAGAACCGGACGTTCGATCAGGTGCTCGGCGACCTCACCAACGGCGCTGCGGTGGACCCGGCACTGACGCAGTTCGGCCGGTCGCTGACGCCGAACAATCACACGCTGGCGACCGATTTCGTCACGCTCGACCGTTTCATGAACCCGGGCGACGGCAGCATGGACGGCTGGTCGTGGGCCATGCAGGGACGCGTGACCAACACCGAGGCGCTCACGCAGCAAATCAATTACGCCGCCGTCAACCGCGGGCTGTCATACGAATCGGAAGGGACGAACCGCAACGTGCCGGTCAATTTCGGGACCGTTGCACAGCGCGACGCGGCGGCGGGCCCCGCCGGCACGACCAACTACTCCGCGGCGTCCGCGACGCTGCCCGGCGGCACGGCGAACCTGCTCGCGGGCACCGGCAACCACGCATCCGCAGACGCGCCATTCGGCATCCAGAACGGCTACATCTTCGACGCGGTGCTGAGGGCGGGCGGAACCGTGCGCAACTACGGCTTCCTGGTGAACAACATCGGCAGCATCGGGACGAAGGCGGCGCCCGTCTCCGATCCGTTCCTGTCGGGTGTCGTGCAGGTCGCGCCGCTCGACCCGGCGCTCGCGCCGCTGACCGACGTCTACTTCCGCGGCTACGACCAGAACTACCCGGACCTGTGGCGCTACAACGAATGGAAGCGGGAGTTCGATCAGTACGTGGCGAACCACAACCTTCCGAGCCTGTCGCTGCTGCGCATCAGCCACGACCACATGGGCAGCTTCGGCAGCGCGCTGGGGGGCGTGAACACGCCTGAAACGCAGCAGGCGGATTGCGACCTCGCCCTCGGCCGCATCATCGAGGCCGTCGCACACAGCCCCTATGCGGCCGACACGCTGATCTTCGTCACCGAAGACGACGTCCAGGACGGCCCCGATCACGTGGACTCGCATCGCGGCACCGCGTACGTCGCCGGCCCGTATGTGAAGAAGGGCGCGCTTGTCAGCACGCAGTACAGCCAGGTCAACGTGCTGCGGACCATCGAGGACATCCTCGGCACGCAGCACCTGAATCTGAACACCGCGTTCCAACCGCCGATGGACGAGGTGTTCGACATCCGCTCGTCGGGCGCATGGACGTTCACCGCGCAGGCCTCGACCGTCCTGTCGACGACGACGCTGGCGCTGGCCGACGGGAACAGCGGGGTGAAATTTGCTGCGGGGCCGGCGATCACACCGAAGCACGACTCCGCATACTGGGACCGCGTCACCGCCGGCTTCGACTTCTCGATCGCCGACCAGGTGCCCGCCGCGCAATTCAACCGCGTGCTGTGGACGGGCCTGATGGGGAGCGCGCCCTATCCGGAGGTTCGTCATCCGTTCTTCGCGAGATGAGCACGACCCCCGTGGACGCCATGGAGATGCAGGTCTCCATGGCGCCGCGCGCCCGTGACGTTCCACAGCCGTTACACCATCGTCACGACGTTGCTGCCGCGCGCTTGCTACCGTCGGCCGCCTGACGGCCCATTCCGGGTCGGCGAAAGGAGAGGTGGATGACGATGCGAAACGGCCGCTGCGCACGGTTCGGTTGGGCGATCGCCGCGGCGATTGTCGCCATGGCGGCAACCACGGTGGCAACGGCAAACGACGGCGACGACCGTCAGGACGATCGCGACGGCCGCGAGCCGTACGCCATCGGGCTATGGGGCGATCTTCCCTATTCGGACCTGCAGGCACAGGTTGGCGTGCCCAATCTCATCGCGGACATGAACGCGCAGCGCCTCGCGTTCACGGTCCACGACGGCGATCTCAAGGTTGGCAGCGGCGTCCCGGGATCGACGACCCCGACGACGTGCAGCGACGCAATGTACCTGCAGTCGCTCGGCTATCTCAACGCGCTGAACGCGCCGGCGATGTTCACGCCCGGCGACAACGACTGGACCGACTGCGACCGTCCCGCCAACGGCGGCTTCAACTCGCTGGAGCGGCTCGACCACGAGCGGGCGCTCTTCTTCAGCACCCCGTTCTCATTCGGCAGGCATCGCATCCGCCAGGAGGTCCAGACGGCCGCCCTGTGCCGCGGCGTCAGCGGGCTGGTGCCCTGCGTCGAAAACCGCCGGTGGCATGTCGGCGGCGTGACATACGCGACGCTCAACGTCAGCGGGTCGTGCAACAACCTCTGCGACACCGCGCCCGACGCGGCGGAATTCTTCGCGCGCAATCGTGCGAACATCGCCTGGCTGCAGGAGACGTTCGACGAGGCGGCCGCCCGCCACTCCGCTGCCGTCATGCTGGTTTCCCAGGCCAACCCGGGCTGGGACCTGACGGACCCGACGCGGGCGCCGCTGCGCGATCCGAAGACGCTCGTCGAAACCGACGGCCAGCCCGACGGCTTCCAGGAATTTCTCAGCGCGCTGCGCGACGAGGTCGTCGCCTTCCGCCGCCCCGTGGCGTACGTTCATGGAGACTCGCATTACTTCCGGATCGACAAGCCGTTCCTGGACGCGAGGGGGCGGCGGCTGGAGACCTTCACCCGCGTCGAAACCTTCGGCGACAACCAGGCCAACGGCAACAACGACGTGAACTGGCTGAAGGTTCGCGTCAACGCGCGCAGCCGGGAGGTGTTCAGCTACCAGCCACAGCTGGTGCCGGCCAACCGGACCGCTGTTCCGGCGCCGTGACACGCTGCGCCAGGGCGACCCATCGCCTGTCGCGCGGCCCGACGTACTCGGACTGCGGCCGGATGATGCGGTTGCCCTCGCGCTGCTCGAAGGCGTGCGCAATCCAGCCGCTGACGCGGCTGATGGCAAAGGTCGGCGTAAACAACTCCACGTCCAGGCCGAGGCCGTGCAGGAGCAGCGCCGTGTAGAACTCCACGTTGGTCTGCAGCCGCCGTCCCGGCTTGTACTCCTCGAGGAGCCGCAGCGCCACCGACTCCACGGCGCGCGCCAGCGTGTACACCGCCATGTCGCCGCCGCGCGTGAACAGGCGTTCGGCGGCGACCGCCAGCACGTCGGCCCTCGGGTCGCGCACCTTGTACACGCGATGCCCGAAGCCCATCAGCTTGTCGCCTCGTTCGATCTTCGCGCGCAGGACGGCCTCGGCGCGAGCGGCTTCCCCAATCTCGAACACCATGTCGAGCGCCGGCCCGGGCGCCCCTCCATGAAGCGGGCCCTTGAGCGCGCCGAGCGCGCCGACGATCGCGGAGACGAGATCCGAGCCGGTCGACGTGATCACGCGTGCGGTGAACGTCGAGGCATTCAGCCCGTGATCGATCACGGTGTTGAGGTACGTCTCCAGCGCCCTCACCCGCTCGGCATCCGGCACCTCTCCGTTCAGCATGTACAGGAAGTTCGCGGCATGACCGAGATCCGCCCGCGGCGGAATCGGCTCGCGGCCCTTCCGCAGGCTCGAGTACGACGCGACGATCGCCGGCATGCGCGCGACGATGCCCGTCGCCTCGTCGGATTCGAGCGATAGCGTTCCGGCGGCGACGCGCAGGGCGTCCATCGCCGGCATCCGGCGGCGTGCGCATTCGCGCAGCAGCGCGAGCGTCGCGTCCGGGATGCGCCGGGCGCCGGCGAGCGCGGCGCGGAAGGTCTCCAGCTGCGCGGCGGCCGGCAGGTGGCCGTGCCAGAGCAGCCAGGTGGTCTCCTCGAACGTGGCGTGCGCGGCCAGCTGGTCGACCGGATATCCGGCGATCACCAGCTCCCCGCGCTCGCCGTCGACGTGACTGAGTCGCGTGGTGGTCGCGACGACGCCTTCGAGTCCGTGGCCTGTCATGTCTGCAACGTAGCTGTAGATGTATGATTATGTCAATGTTGATTGGACAATCAATATGACGGCCGCTCCGCGCGGCCGGGGCGGCGCGTGGGTCGCCGCGGGCGAGGCCTCCCGCCTGCTCGGCGTGACGCGCGCGACGCTCTACGCGTACGTCAGCCGCGGGTTCGTCCGTTCGCAGGCGGCGTCCGGCTCGACCCGGGAACGCGCGTACTCACGCGACGACGTCGAGCGGCTGCGGCGCCGGACGGAAGAGCGCCGCGAACCCGACAAGGCGGCCGCCCGCGCGCTGCAGTGGGGCATGCCGATCCTCGAGTCGTCCATCGCCTTGATCGACGGCGCGAGGCTCTATTACCGCGGCCTGGACGCGACCGTGCTGGCGCGATCGCGATCGCTCGAGGAGGTCGCGGCGCTGATCTGGACGGGACGGCTCGATGCGCTGCGCGCGCCGGGTCCCGCCGCACGCATCGCGCTGCCCGCTTCCGGCGTGCCGTTTGCGGCGCGGGCGCAGTCGATGCTGGCCCTCGCGGCCGCACACGACCCGCTCGCCTTCGACCTCACGCCCGCGAGCGTCGCGGCAACCGGCCTCCGGATTCTCCGCCTGCTCACGCGCGCGGCCATCGGCGCCGACCCGGGCACGCTGACGATCGACGCCGCGCTGGCGCGGGCCTGGAAGAGCGGCAGCCGCGGAGCCGACGTCGTGCGCGCGGCCCTGGTGCTGTGCGCCGATCACGAGTTGAACGTCTCCTCGTTCACCGCGCGGTGCGTCGCCTCGTCCGGCTCGCATCCCTACGCGGTCGTGATCGCCGGGCTCGCGGCGCTCGAAGGCCCGAAGCACGGCGGCGCCAGCATCCGCGCGGAGTCGATGCTGGGGTCGCTGCGACAGGCCCGCCCGCTTCGCGCGGCGGTCGGCGCGCGCCTGCGCCGCGGCGAGCCGATCGACGGCTTCGGACATCCGTTGTACCGGGAAGGCGATCCTCGTGCGCGGCTCCTGCTCGATCTCCTCGCGGAGCGCTACGGCAAGTCTCCCGAGCTCCGCTTCGTCAGGGAATTTGCGCGGGCGGCCGGCGAGATGACCGGCGAGCACCCGAACGTCGACTTCGGGCTTGCCGCGACGGCTCGCGTGCTGAATCTTCCACCGGGATCACCCTTCACGCTCTTCGCGATCGGACGGACCGTCGGCTGGCTGGGACACGCCATCGAGCAGTATGCGACCGGGCAGCTGATTCGACCGCGCGCGAAGTACGTCGGCATTCCACCGGCGCCGTAGTCGGCGGGAGCAATGCCCAGGCGGGTCCGCGTTCGCGGGCGCCGGTGCTCCGCGGAACCCGCCCTACGTACCCGCCCTACGTACGTAGGCCGGGTTCCGCAGCGCCGGTGAACATCACGGCGCTGCGGACCCGGCGCTCTCAGTACGTAGGCCGGGTCCCGCAGCGCCCGTGAACACCACGGGCTGCGGACCCGGCACTCTCACATCAGAACAGCAGCCGGAAGCCGACCTGGGCCGATCGGTACTGCGCGTTCACGTGCCTCAAGTACTGCGACGTGGTGCTCTCCTGGGTGCCGATGTCCCAATTGGGCCGGTCGAAGATGTTGAAGACTTCCGCGATGCCGTCGATCGATCGGCGGCCTCCGAGCGGGATCCGCTGCTGCAGCCGGATGTCGGTCCGGTTCTGCGCCGGCGCGATGATCGCGTTGAGCGGCACGATCGACCCATCGGGCCGCAGGCGGCCGCTGAAGGTCGATCCCGTGTTCCGCAGATCGCCGCCGTAGTTGCCCGATCGCCGGATGCCGGCGCCGAGATAGTGGAGGCCGCTCAACTGGAAGCCGCGCCCCACCTGCCAGATGCCGTTGAACACGGCGCGATGCCGCTGATCGTCCTGCGAGAGCCCCCACTCTCCGCCCAGGTCGGGCACGGTCGGGAACGACACGATAGAGAGGCCGCTGAACGGTCTCGACTCCGCGGCCCAGAGACCCGACAGCGCATACGTGGCCGACGCCTGCCAGCGGCGGCTGAATCGCTTGGTCAGGCTGGTGAGCATCCCGTGATAGGCCGAGCGCCCCGTGTGCGTGTTCATCGAGATGACGCCCCAGTTCGGGTACGGCCGGTTGCCGCGGGTCCTGAAATCCAGGTTGGCGCCGGTCGCGGGGTCGAAGAGCAGGTTGATGTTGTCGATGACGTCCTTCTCGTGACGCCCCTGGCTGTAGATGTAATCGGCTTCGATGGCGACGGTCTGGCCGAACTGCCGCTGGAAGCCGATCGACGTCTGCCAGGTGCGCGGCAGCTGGATGTACTGCGGCAGCGCCGTGAACTCCCGCACGTCGCGAATGAGGCAGCCGGGCGCGTTGTTGTTCGCGTCGCAGTAGAGCGGGATCGCCTGGTCGAAGGTCGGCACGGGGCGGCCGTTGGTCGGGTTCGCCGTGAAGTCGGGCCGGCCGTCGTTCTCGTACCGGATCAACGTGATCTGGCGGTTGCCGATCGCCGACCCCTGATCGGCGCCGAGCGCGTCGCCGAAGTAGATGCCCGTGCCGCCGCGGATGACCGTCCGGCTGTTCACCGAGTACGCGAAGCCGAGCCTGGGCTGCACGTTGTTCTTGTCGTCGGGACGCCCGGCCTCCTGGAACGGCGGGAAGCTGATGTCGTTGGCGAACATGCCGAGGCCCAGGTCGTATCGCACGCCCAGGTTCAGCGTCAGCCGGCTGGAGATCTGCCAGTCGTCCTGCGCCCACGCCGCGATCTTCTTCGAGTCCTGCCGGACCCTGAAGTTCCCGACGCCGATCGTGTAGCTCCGGGTGATCGAGGAGAGCGCCGCCAGGTTCCACGTGTCCACGTCGAACGCATCGGGGAAGAGCGCCTCGAGGTTGCGCGGGATGGGGCCGCCGCGCGCATCGATCAGCCCCATGCACTGCCGGCAGTTGTTCGACAGCTGCTCCCGAAAGAGCACTTCACCGCCGGACCGCAGGTCGTGACGGCCCTTCCCGCTGAACGCGTAGGTGAAGTCGTCGCGCACGCTCCAGACGTCCTGATCGATGTTGCGCGGATAGTTCTGGTTGCCCGTGATGAGGAAGCCGGTGAAGGTGATGCGCGGTCCGCCGTTGGTGTTGCCGTTCGCCTTCTGCCAGTGGTTCGACCACGAGGTGAGGTTCCTGTTGGCGAGGCCGAATTCCGCCTTGCCCGCCTTGATCTCGTTCAGCGTCCGGTTGTTCAGCACCTGGTTGAAGTGGACGAGGTACTCGTTGTTGTATTCGGCGGTCGTGTTGGTCGACGCGGGATGGTTGGTGGCGGACGGGAGGCCGAACGGCTCCCAGAGCCGGCCTCCTGACACCTTGCCCATCAACCGCGTGTCGGTCGAGAGCTGGTAGTCCAGCCGCACGCCGCCCTTCTTCTGGTTGTTCGTGCCGGACAGCGCGACGTTGAACGCCGGATACGGCGTGCGCCAGATGCTCGTGCGGGGCTCGCGCTCGTACTCGTAGTTGGTGAAGAAGTGCAGCCGGTCGCGCCTGATTGGGCCGCCCAGCGTGGTACTGAACTGCTGGTTGTTAATCGGCTCGACCAGGTCCAGCACCCGGTTCTTCGAGTTGAAGCGGCTGTTGCGGAAGTTGCTGCGGAACAGCCCCGAGAGCTGGTTGGTGCCTCCCCTGGTGATGGCGTTCACCTGCACCCCCGTCGAACGGCCCATCGTCGCGTCGAACCGGTTCGAGATGAACTGGAATTCGGCAATCGAGTCCTGGCTGTATCGCGGTTGACCACCCGTTCCGGTGTCGGCCGAGACCTGCTGCCCATCGACGTTGAGCTGGAATTCGCGCGTCTCGTTGTTGTTCCTGTCCGGCAGCGGCTTCTCCGAGTTTTCCCTCGAACCGGCCACCGGGACCGTCCGGCTGCCTGGCGCCAGCATCGCCAGCGCGATCCAGTTGCGCCCGTTCACCGGCAGCTCCTGCACCTGACGCGGATCGATGTTCCCGCCGAGCGTGGACGTCGTCGTCTCGATGAGCGGCGCTTCGCCGGTGACCGTCACCGTCTCCGCGACCCCTCGCGGAGCCATCTGCATGTTGACGACCGCGGTCTGTCCGACGAGCACCTCGATGCGGCGCGTGACGACCGTGAACCCCTGGAGGGTGGCGGTGAGCTGGAGGACGCCGACGCGGACCGGGATTCGATAGGCCCCGCGCTGGTCCGTGACGCTGTCGAAGGCGTTCCCCGTGGCTTCGTGAACGGCCTGGACGGTGACCCCGGGCAGGACTGCGCCCGATGAATCGACGATCGTGCCGCTGACGGCGGCTTCCTGCGCGTGCGCGACCATCGGCAGTGTCAGGGTGGCAGAAGCAAGGATCAACCGTACCAGCAGGCCCGATCTCATGAGACCTCCTCTATCAACACGACGGGTGGTCAACGATCGGCTTCGCCAACCTGATTTGGGTGGCGAGGTCGGGGACGACACAGGACGGGAGTAGGCAGCGGGCGCGATTCTAGGAGCGGAAGGAAAGGTCTGTCAATTCAAGAGCGAGACTCGCCGTATACGTGAAGCCACAGCGCGCGAGAAGAGCCTGGAATCGGGGATCGCCTCGATAGCGGTCCCACTTGGGATCGACGGTCAGAAAGATGAGATGAACGTCGCGCGCCACGTACGCCCGGTCGAGCCATTCGAAGACCGCGTCGCGTTCGCCGAGGCCTGCGTGCACGAGCGCCAGCGCATAAGGCGGCACATACCGATCGCGCGACACGGCTTCCAACGTTCTCAGCACCTCGCGAGCCTCGTTCGCGCGACCAGACGTTGCCAGGAGATAGCCTCTGAGCGAGAGTGACTTGCTGTTGCGTTCGGAAAACCGCTCCGCGTTCCTGAGCGCGTCGAACGCCATTGCGGTCTTGCCAAGTTGTTCGTATGCCTGCGCCATCTGAACGTACGCGATCCAGAACTCGGGGTCCAGAATGAGCGCCTGACGCGCGTGTTCGACAGCCATCGAATAGTCGCGGGCCTGAAAAGCCACTTGCGACGAGAGTGCGTGGTGCGTCGGCTCGAGCGGATCCAGCTCGCGTGCGCGCCCCATCGCGGCGCGTGCCTCGTCGTGGCGACCCATCTGCGAGAGAAGGTGACCGAGCGTGCGGTGAGCAACAGCGTAGTGAGGATCGAGCTCAATCGCCCGGCGCACCGCCACCTCTGCACCCGTCCAATCCCAGTCAAGGGCAAAACTGACGTATGCGCGGGAGGCCTGCACCTCTGCGAGCTCCGGCGCCGCCTGAAGGGCCCGCGTCGCAGCGTCACGAGCGCGAGGCCCCACCGTCAACGGTGGCGCGTCGCCGTTGATGGCGCTCGCGGCATAGGTCTCGGCAATCCCGGACCATGCGAGCGCATAGTCCGGGTCGAGCGCAATCGCACGTTCGTAGTATTGAATGGCGCGCGCATTTGTCTCAGGCACCCGCTGGTTTCCAAAATACCGTCCTCTGAGATACAGGTCGTAGGCGTCGGCGTTGCGGGTCTGCCGCCGCCCGAGCCCGTTCAAGCGTTCGGGCGCAAGCCGGAGCCGCACCTGCTCCGCAATGGCGGAGCTCAGCTCCCGTTGCATGCCAAGCACGCCGATCGGCTCCCGATCGTACGAGGACGACCACACCTGCACCTGAGTGCGCACCTGAATCAGCTTCGAGGTGACGCGCAATCGACCGCTCTCGGCGCGAATCGAGCTCTCCACAAGGTAATCGGCACCCAGCTCGCGTCCGATTTGAGCCAGTGACTTCTTCGATCCCTTGTAGATCAAGGTCGACGTACGACCGATGACGCTCACGTGTTCGGGATCGATCTGCCCGAGAGCCGCGCTCGTCTCCTCCGCGAGGCCGTCGGCCAGGTAATCGCGTTCGCGATCGTTGCTCATGTTCTCGAACGGCAGCACGGCAATCGTGACGCGTGACGCAGGCGCGCCCGCACCGAACCATGCCCATGCGGCAAGGCCGGCGACCAGCCCGAAAACGAGCAGCCCGACCATGAAACGCGTCGAGCTGCGGCTGGGACGCGGACACGGGTGCGGATTGCACGGGCGCCGTGCTTGTCGATGTCGCTGGAATATCGTGATTCGCGGCGATGGGGTTCGGCTCGGACAGGACCTCGACTGGCGCGATGAAGCGATAGCCCTTGCCCGCCACCGTCTCCACAAACGCAGGAGTGTCGGCCGAATCGCGTAGGGCCTGCCGCACCTTGCTGATGACCGTATTGATGCCCATCTCCACGTCG
>Ga0070694_100000593_pt1 | contig 19984 bp, 14 predicted proteins | sample KBSK1251metaG_FD_65470 | JGI IMG/M metagenome (GOLD analysis project Ga0070694, IMG submission 65470) | Corn, switchgrass and miscanthus rhizosphere microbial communities from Kellogg Biological Station, Michigan, USA - KBS K1-25-1 metaG | ecosystem: Host-associated > Plants > Roots >... | reverse complement strand
TTCAGCTCTCAACCGGCCGAGGTGTCATGTGATCCCAGTGCTACTCCAGTAGCCTATGGAGATGCCAGGTTCCTCAGATTTGATGGTGGCGTTTTGGGCGGGGGCTGGCTGGGAACGGCCGGCTCTTACATGACAATTAACAGAAACGGGTGTCCGAGCAGCTATGCAAATCAACTGACGGTTACTTTTGGAGGTCCTCCGGTCGCGTTCGCCAGGATTGATCTCGCCGGCGATCTTAGCAACTTACTGGTGAGTGATGGATCGCCGGTTATCATTGATCCTGAGTCCGGCCGCGGACACATCGAGACTGGCAATGTTTCAAGCCTGACGATCACCGCAATCACTCCGGAGTGGGAATTCGGCATCTATGATGTTGATTGGGCCTATTGCTTTCCGGATTCGACACCGACACCTTCACCCTCGCCTTCGCCCTCTCCGTCTCCAACGCCTGACGACGCCAGGAATCTTGGCAAGGGCTGTCCAAATCAGATGGTGGGGAAGCCGGTAAATGTGACGAATGGCAACGTCTACCTGGAGCAGGCGGACTACCAGCTGCCAGGTGTCGGTGAGGCAATAAACGTTGTGCGCTCTTACAACAGTCGCGGAACTCAATTCGGCTTATTCGGGCCTGGCTGGTCCAGTAACTACGACGAATCTCTCAGAATCAATTTCGACAATATGACTTTGCGGCTGTTTATGCCCGACGGACGCGCGACCGACTTTGTGGGTGACGCCAACGGGTTATTCAATCCGCTGCAGAGGGATTTCTTTGGAAGTATCCGTCAAAACGCTAACGGCACTTATCGACTGACCTTCAAGGATGGGCGCGTACACCTATTCGACCAATCCGGAGCCTTACTTTCACTGGCCGATCGTAATAATAATCAAACGACCTTGACTTATGATGGAAGCGGGAGGCTGGCGTCGATCACCGACCCTTCCGGGCGCGCCGTTTCAGTCGCGACCAACGCTTTCGGCATGGTGCTTTCGCTGAGCGACAGTCTGGGGACGATCGCTACCTATGCCTATGACGCGAGCTTCAGACTAACTTCGGTGACTTACCCTGACAACTCAGCTTACGGATTTAGCTATGACGCGAAAGGCTTCTTGACGAGCGTCACTGATGTAAGCGGAACCGAATTGGAAGCACACTTATACGACTCTCGGGGACGATCGACGCTTTCGACCCGCGCGGACGGTATCGAGCGATATACGCTAAGTTATGTGAGCGATTCGGAAACGGACGTTACCGATGCGCTTGGCCACGTAACTAAATACTTTTTTGATACCAGCCTCGGGCGTAACGTCGTGACGCGAATTGAGGGTCAGTGCAGCTGTGGGGCCGGCTCGCAGTCTCAAACCTGGGCGTATGACAATGATCTGAACGTCACCGGCTATACAAATGGCCTGAATCAGGTAACGAGTTACACTTACGACGCGCAAGGTAATCAACTGACCGTCACGGATGCTGCGGGCACTACCACCAGCACCTACAATCAATTCGGCGAGATCATTACCATTACGGATGCGCTTGGTAACACAACCTCAATAACCTATGACGATCAGGGACTTCCAGCTTCCGTTACGGATCCGCTTAATCACACGACGAGTTACGCTTCAGACTCGCGTGGCCAGCTAATCTCAATCACCGATGCTCGGGGAAAGAAGACCAGCTTCGCCTACGATAGTGCCGGCAATTTGATTACGAGTACGGATGCGCTTGGCCATTCCACGCAATTTGTCTATGACGCCCGCGGACGTCTAACGAGCACGACCAATGCGCTCGGTCACCCGACGGCATTTGCCTACGACCCGGTCGGAAGAGTTACTCAAGTGACCCGCGCTGACGGGAGTACGATCGGCTATCAATACGATGGGGCTGGAAGACCGATAACGATAACGGATGCAAAAGGTAACCGCACAAGCTTTACTTATGATCGCGGCTATCGCTTAAGTAGCGAGACCGACGCGCTCTTTCAAACAACGTTTTACGAGTACGACTTGATGTCAAATCTCATTTCTCGCACAGACGCATTCGGACGAACGACTAACTTTGAATATGACGATTTCAACCGCGTGTCCAGGACAATTTATCCGGCAGCCAAGGCCGGTGACGCTCGCTTGTTTGCCAGCGTAACTTACGACGCGATAGGGAATGTCACCGGCAGGATCGACACGGCAGGGCGCACAACCATCTACAATTATGACGACCTCAATCGCCTGATCAGTAGCACCGACGCCGACCACCAGTCGACTACTTTTGAATACGATGCGCTCTCGCGCATGACTGCGCTGGTAGATGCTCGTAGTCAGCGATATCGATTCAACTACGATGCTTTGGGAAGGTTAAGGCATGTTCGCCGTGGGGCGGCAGTGATGACTTATAACTATGATGCGGTTGGGAATCGGAAACGGCGCACTGACTACAATGGCGCGTTGACCGAGTATACTTACGATGCGCTGAATCGCCTCAAGGCGATTGCTTATCCCGATGCTACCACGGTCGATTTCACTTACGACAAACTCTCGCGCTTGCAAACGGCCACGAACGAGAATGGAGCCATTAACTTTGATTACAACAAGATGAATCGCTTAACCCGATCGACCGATGTCTTTGGCCAAATAGTCGAGTACAACTATGACGATAACGGTAATCGCACGAAACTCAGTTTGAATTCGGTGCTCGCCGGAACGTATAGATATGATCCGCTGAACCGGCTCACGAAGATACTCGACGCCGCCGGTGCCGCGTTTACTTTTGACTACGATTCAGTGAACAGGCTGACACAGAAGAAGGCACCTAACGGAGTGAAAACAACTTATCAATACGATGGGTTGGATCGATTGACGAGGCTTCTCGACACCAGGGGCGTTAACACAATCGCGGATCACCAATATCAATATAACTCGGCGAGCCAGGTCACGCAGATCGCAGAACCAACAAATACGAGGAGCTTTGGTTATGATGCGGTCGATCGCCTGACTTCGGCGCTCTATACGAATCCGCTTCAGCCAGGCGAGAATTATTCCTACGACGCAGTAGGCAACCGCACGTCATCGCATCTGAGTGCAAGTTACAGCTACCAGACGTTCAATCGCTTGACGAACACAAATACCGCGACCTTTACCTATGATTCGAACGGAAACGTCTCCGCCAAAACTGATGCAGCCGGCACAACCCAATACAGTTGGGATTTCGAAAACCGTTTGAAACAAGTAACACTGCCGAACGGCAGAACAGTGGCGTACAAGTACGATGCTTTGGGCCGGCGCGTCCAACGAACACCCAGCGTAGGAATTTCAACCAACTTTGTTTACGACGGGTCTGATGTAATCAAGGATCTAAACAGTGACGGCTCGACAGTCGATTACGTGAACGGACCGGGAATCGACAACAAGCTTCGATTGACGGATTCGCGTTTGCCTGGACCAATGTACTTTCTTCAAGATCATCTCGGCAGCACGACAGCTTTGGCGAATTCGCTCGGCGCGGTTGTGTCGCAGAAGAGCTACGATAGCTTCGGCAACCAATCTCCAGGCGTCACCCTGACACGCTACGGCTACACAGGACGCGAATTCGATTCGGATACGGGCCTCTACTACTACCGCGCTCGTTGGTATGATCCGAAGTTGGGAAGATTCATCAGTGAGGATCCGATCGGGTTAGCAGGAGGAATTAATCAGTTCGCTTATGTGGGGAACAACCCGCAGAATGCCAAAGATCCGTCGGGGCTGTATGAGATCGATGTGCATTATTATCTTACTTACTTTCTGGCCATGAAAACTGGATGCTTCTCACCCCATGAGGCTCGGCTAATAGCGGATGCAGACCAGGCGACCGACGAAAATGAGAGCACATCACCTGGATTAGGTTGGACGGCACCGCAACGAGAACAAAATCGGAAGTATCATAATCTTCACCCAGGGAACTACGAGGGACAAGCCTCTCCTGAGTTGTGGCAACAAGCTTTGAGTGGCCGGACAAACTACGTAGGACTCGGAAGATATCTGCATTTACTGCAAGATACCTTCAGCCATGCTGCCTACGAAAGTGATGTTTATGGACACGCAACGGGAGCGCACTACTATGACAAAACCGACTCGGATGTTCCCCGAGCGTTAAGAATGGCGGGAGCTACGTGGAGGGCTCTGAACAATTATGCCAAACAGAAGAAGTGTGGATGTCAAGGAAAATGGAACGCCTCATGGTGGCAGCAAGTTGTCGATTTTTCGCGTGCGCCAGGTGCCAATTTCGGCGCGCTTGAAACAATCGATTCAAATGGTGAGCTAGAGAATCTGGGTATGACGAATAACCGGTTATACTTGCTGAACAAAATAAGAATTCTCGACTTGTCCCCTAGGTAGGTTGTATTTGCCTCTGCCGGTTGTGAATTCTACGTAGCTCTTAGCTGATGCGCTGGGAGATTGGGGCTCAAGATCGTGGCTAACTATTTCTTCAATAAGTACACCGCAGTCTCCATTGGAGTGCAGTTCGTCGCTTGTCTATCGATTTGGACGGTTGCCTTCTTGATTTCACCAACAGGAGATAGACTTTTTGGGGTGATCTTTTATTTCTACCTCCCTGCGATATTCCTGGTTTCCACCGTTCTAGCCCTCAAAGGTGAATCTGGAATGATTGCCGGCGCCATTTATGGAATTGCTTTCGGCATCTTGCTCTATGGATTTATTTCGGGTTTTGTGATCTCTTGTTTCAAGAAGCGGCGATAACATTTCAACGATGGAGGCTCCCGCTACGTTCCTATTGCGAATGTTGAACCCTAGCCCTCGTCTCGAGAACCAACGAAATAGCATTTCACTGAGACTTATAAGGCCTTCCACGACTTCCCTTTGTTCGCCTTTGGCAAAAATTCCTCCTTAACTTCTTAACTCACCCAAGCTCAGAAAGTTGTTGACGCCGTCAATTCGCGGCACCTATAGTTTTTCTGGTCGCACCTTCGCGGCTGCCCAACCTTCTCACCACTCTCAGAAAGGACTTCCCATGAAATCTCGAATTGCTTTCGTTGCTCTTCTGTTACTCCTGCTATTTGCCACTACGGCTTCTGCGCAAGAAAACCCCCGGGTCATCTGTAAGGGCTCATCCATACCGGATGGTTTTGTCGTGTCTGGCGAAACGGTGTCTGATTCCTGCCGTGGCGGCACGGGCTGGATCATTAAACGAACGCGGCGCCCACAAAGTAGCCTCGATCGTTTCGCTCTGGCAGCGTCGAATTCGTTTTCCGAAGCAGAGCCGAATGAAGTCGTCGCGCCTGGGCAATGCGACGCGTTTCAACAGGAGATTGTTAGAACCTATAACTTCAATCCGGCCGGCATGTCTGATAGCCAGAGAGAAGTTCAATCCAGCAGGCTGGACGCATTCTGGAGCAAGGTCAGACAATCGCGCGCGACTTTGGTTCCATGCCTGCGCAAAGCGCTCAACGAAGAGCGCTCTGATTCATTTTTCAATATTGATGGCAGCATGCTCCTGGTTGAGGTCGATCCCTCGCGGGCTTCGAAGGCATTACAAGTGCGAAACTTCGTCAAAGCCAACCTGGACGGCACGGACCTGGAGTACTGGGTCAAGACGATGGCCCGTCGCGGCGTGGAAGGCTTTGATACTTCCGGAGCCGGCGCCAAGTGGCTGGCTTATCCGAAAGCAAAATACAACGATTCAGTGCATGGCGGTTTCCCTGTCGGATCGTTCTTCGGCGCCGTGTTCATTTTCGGCAGCATGGAGGAAGACCTGGCGACCCCGGTGTTGCTGCGTATCGTCAATCAACTTGATCACCCGCATCGCGACGATGCCCTGGCAATATTGATGAGTCAGGCGACTTCGGCTTCTATGAATGCACTAAAGCAAGTCAATACGGCAGGATTTCCCAAAGGGACGAGCGAATCGATTCGCGAGTTGCTCGAAAATCCAAATGTGCTGAAGCCGCGCGCGCAGCCGAAACTGACGCGTGAAGAACAGCTCATTGCCTTTCAGGGAATCGTCGACGGCAACTATGGGCCTTTCCGTGAGATGGTTATGAAGGCGCCGGACGGTGAGGCTGACGCTGTGGCCACGCTGCTTCCGGAAGATATTCCGCTCGTGCGGCATGCCCGCCGCGCTTCAATCTCGCGCTGTAATCAGCACGCGGTCAGTGATTACGGTAGTTTCACCAAGATTCTCTGGGCTTTGGTGTGGAAACACGAGAAACAGTCCGCCATGGTTAGATGAACGCCCGACGCTCCTCATGGAAGCATTTGAATCATGGTTTGGAGCTCAAAAGTGTGACCTCACCAGCAGGTGAGACGACCAGCCAGGTTCAGTCAGTTTCAAGCCTCAACTTGTGCTGAAACCTGCATGAATCCACCAGCTTTCAAGAAAAACCCTTGACTCGCTTTTCGCGTGGGTGCTACGTTCGCAATAGGGCCAAACACGACAAACCAGAATCGATGGGCCCACCGCAAAGAGAGCGAGCGAAAAAATCCAGGTGCTGACCGGAAGAAAGTTGTTGTTGGCCGATGATTCGGCCGCGATTCGAAAGGTCATCGAACTGACGTTTTCGGACGAGGGCATGGACGTCATCACCGTTCCGGATGGACGCTCGGCCTTCGAAAAGATGGGCCAGGTTCGGCCCGACCTCGTGCTGGCTGATGTCTACATGCCCGAGGTTGGTGGTTACGAACTTTGCCGCTCAATCAAACAAGATGAACGCTATGCCAAAATTCCGGTAGTCCTTTTGATCAGCTCGTTTGAGCCATTCGACGAAGCTGAAGCGCGCCGCGCCGGCGCCGATGATGTAGTGACCAAACCTTTCCAATCTATCCGTCAGTTAGTAAGCCGCGTAGGCTCGCTGCTGAATAAGACCGACGAGCCATCCGAAATGACTTATCAATATCCGACGCTGGGGATGACCGAAACCGAGCCGGTTGCGCCTGCTCCCCTTGCAGAACAGGCAAGTGAGCCGCAGGTGACCGTCATGGTTGAGGCGCCGATGATGGAACATTTGGAGCCGGCCGAGCCTGCGGGCGTCGCCTGCGCGACTGATCTTGATCTGCAGACCGCCGACACGATGAAACTGGAACGAATTGTTGATGAACCGGGCGGGGAACCGGTTGGTGAAGCCGCTATCAGCCTGGAGGACACGATTGAGGTGGAACCGGTCGTGGCAGAAGCGAGCGACGAGCCCGTCCCGGTCGAGCCGCAGCCAGAGCCGGAAACAGTCGAAATCACCTATAGAGATATTAGCGAACCAGTTCAGGTACCGCCCCCATCGCCGATGAGGTTTGATGATGCAGTACTCGATTTAGAGGATGAGTTCCTGGGCGAACCGCAGATGGTTGGGGACGATGTTTTTCTGGATCTTGATTTCGCGGATACCGTGCGGGCCGAAGCTGTGGAAGTAGGTGCGGCCGAAGAACCTTCCGCGCCGATGGAATTTGCACCACCGGCTCAGTTTGCAGAGGCAGCAGTAGAAATTGAGCCGACCGTTGCGCCGGTAATTTACGAACCGCCTGCGATCGTCACACCGGAAGAGCCGGAGACCCTGGAGCTCTCAGTTCAGGAGCCAGTGAATGAGCCGGTCGCCGAACAAGCGACTGCTCCGTTCCGCTCTGAAGGGGCCGAAGGCTTATCGCCCGCCGCTATCGATGCAATCGCGCGACGTTTGGTCGAGCAAATGTCCGACAAAGTGATTCGGGAAATCGCCTGGGAAGTTGTGCCGGAATTATCTGAGTTGCTGATTAAGCGGAAGTTGGACGAGCAGAAATAATTCAAAAACAATCTGAGCGCTTAGAGGCGGGCATTGTCCCGCCTTTTTGTTTTAGGGCTGTGAAGTCAGAACCGGGAGCGGTAGCGACCGGGCCGCAGAGAATCCCGGGACCCCGAGCTCGGTCGCTACCGCTCCCGGTTCTGACAGTGCAACAGGCGTTCAATATGAAAACAGGCATCCATGATTTACAATCGATTTAAACGTATACCGGCGGGCAATAGCTCGTTTCTAAACATAAGGCACTTTTACGAAGTATGATCGAGATCCCCAAAACTTACGATCCCAAAGAGGCTGAGCGCCATCATTACACTCGCTGGGAAGAGCGTGGCTATTTCGCTCCTGAAATCAATAAAGACGCAACAGCGCCGGTCTTTACCATTGTTATTCCGCCGCCGAATGTAACCGGCTCGCTCCACATGGGCCACGCTTTGCAGCATACGATGATGGATGTGTTGACACGGCACAAGCGGATGCTCGGCTGGCGCACTCTCTGGTTGCCGGGTATGGACCATGCGGGAATTTCGACCCAGTTGATGGTGGTGCGGCAGCTAAAAAAAGAAGGTTTGTCGCGGCACGACCTGGGCCGGGAGAAGTTTGTCGAGCGCGTCTGGCAATGGAAACAGGAATATGGCGGCCAGATTCTTAACCAGTTGCGGCGCGAAGGTGCTTCCGTCGATTGGTCGCGCTATCGCTTTACCATGGATGAGGACCTGTCCCGCGCCGTGCGAGAAGAATTTGTGCGATTGTATGAGGACGGGCTGATCTACCGCGGGAATCGCATTGTTAACTGGTGCCCGAACGATCAGACGGTGCTTTCAGATCTGGAAGTGTTGCGCGAGCCTCAGAAAGGCAAGCTGTATTACCTTCGTTATCCATTCAAAGACGGAAGTGGAGCAATCACCGTCGCTACTACGCGGCCGGAAACGATGTTAGGCGACACCGCGGTGGCGGTCAGTCCAGACGACGAACGCTACCAGACAATTGTCGGCAAGACATTGATCCTGCCGATCCTCAATCGCGAGATTCCGATTGTGGCGGATGATTTTGTTGAGTCAGAGTTTGGCACCGGCGCGGTTAAGGTCACGCCCGCTCACGATCCGAATGATTACGAGATGGGGTTGCGCCACAACCTCGAACAGATCCAGGTGATCGATCAGTTCGCGAAGATGACTGACGCGGCAGGTGCTGATTTCGCCGGCCTCGATCGATACAAAGCGCGCGAATTGGTGATCGAAAAGCTTGAAGCTCTGGGCCTGCTGGAACAGATCGTCGATTACGAATTCGCAATTTCCAAATGCGAACGATGCAAGACAGTGCTTGAGCCTTTGACCTCTACCCAGTGGTTTTGTCGCATGGATCAATTGCGCGACCTGGCTCTGGCAAAGCTGCGGGAGGATCGAAAGCCCAAGTTCGAGCCCGAAGTTCCTTATGAGAAAGTTTATGCGGATTGGCTCGAGAATCTGCGCGACTGGACGATCTCGCGCCAGCTTTGGTGGGGCCATCAGATTCCGGCCTGGTACACAAAGGATGGCGAGCTGTTTGTCGCGCGCACGCTTGAAGAGGCTGAGGCGAAGGCCGGTACTGATGAGCTGACTCAGGACGAAGACGTGCTCGACACCTGGTTTTCGTCGGCGCTTTGGCCTTTCTCAACTTTGGGCTGGCCCGATGAAACGCCGGATTTGAAGACTTTTTATCCGACGTCTGTTTTGATTACGGCGCGCGACATAATTTTTCTCTGGGTCTCGCGCATGGTCATGACCGGACTGAAATTCATCGGGAAAGAACCTTTCGACGACGTGTATGTGACCGGGACCATTCTCGACAAGCACGGTCAGCGCATGTCGAAAACGAAGGGCAACGGTGTCGATCCGCTCGAGGTCTTTGACAAGTTCGGTGTTGATGCGACGCGACTCACGTTGGCGTCGGTGGGCTCGACCGATACGCGTTGGAACGAGAAGCAGGTTGAGTCCTACCGCAATTTCGCCAACAAGATTTGGAACGCCGCGCGCTTTTGTTTGATGAATGCTGACAGCGCTGAGACCCCGGCCGATCCGTTCGCCGGCGATCGGGCAACGTTGCCACTTCACGATCGATGGATCCTGTCACGGCTGAACAAGATTGCCGGCGAGGTCAACGCCGAGCTCGCTGCCTACGATTTTCACGGCGCGGTGCAGACGCTTTATCATTTTTTCTGGGATGACTTCTGCGATTGGTACATTGAATTTACCAAGGCGACGGTCACCGCAGAAGCTAATTCTCCGGAACGAAGCATCGCCCGCGCGCGCCTGATTTCCGTTTTGGACCAGGCCCTGCGCCTGCTTCATCCGTTTATGCCCTATCTGACCGAGGAACTTTGGCAGAAGCTGCCAATCAAGCACGCGACCCTGCTGCATGATGCTTATCGCGATGTCGAACCCACAATTATGCTGGCGGCTTATCCGCGGGGCGAGGCGAGTTTGATCGATGAAGCCGCCGAGGCCGAGATGAGCGCAGTGATTGATTTGATTTCGCGCGTGCGAAACATCCGCTCTGAGATGAACATAAAACCCGGCGATCGTATCCAGTTGATGATCGCCGCAAAGGCGGACTTGCAGCCTGTCTTTGCCGCCAGCGCCGACCAAATTGCGCGTCTGACACGCGCGGCCGACGTCTCGATTGACGGCAATGCGCCGACACCCAGGGCCTCAGCCAGAGCAGTCTTGTCGGGTGGTGCTCAGGTCGCAGTGCCACTCGAGGGTTTGGTTGATTTTGCCCAGGAGCGCGCGCGGCTGGAAAAGGAAAAAGAAAAGCTTCAGAAAGAGGCGACCAAATTGGAGACGCAACTCGCTAATGCTGACTTCGTTGAGCGCGCACCGGCTGAGAAGGTGGCCGGGTTGCGTGACAGAATCGCAGACATTGCGCAGCGCACTTCCGTCCTGGATGAAATGTTGGAGGCGCTTTCGTGAACGTTCATAGTTTGGAGTTTCGCCTTCAGGCGGAATCTTACGTGCTCGAAAGGTGCCGCCTAAAGGCGGGACTCCGAACCGTCGCTGCCGGCAGGAGGTTTCATAATTGAACTGGCTTGACGAAGGCGCGCTCTACTCGAGCATCGGTCTCTTCTTGCGCGAGGACCTCGGTCGTGGCGACATCACGACTCAAAGCGTGCTGATGCGTAATGAGCGAGCGAAAGGACGATTCATCGCGGCTGAGAAAATGGTGGTAGCCGGATTGGAAGCTGCCGAAGAAGTCTTTGTTACCCTCGATCCGCAGCAGCAGCTTGAAGCTTTTGCCGGAGACGGCGAGGAGGTTGAAGCCGGCAAAGTGATTGCTCGCACCAGCGGATTTGCGGATGTCCTGCTTGCAGGTGAACGAGTGGCTTTGAACCTGCTGCAACATCTGTCGGGCATTGCGACCGTCACGCGCCAGTTTGTGCTCGCGGTTGAGGGCACAACGGCGAAGATTGCCGACACCCGGAAGACCACACCCGGTTTGCGCATGCTGGAAAAGTACGCTGTCTTGTTGGGCGGCGGGGTCAATCATCGTTACGGTCTCGACGATGGTGTCTGCATCAAAGCCAACCACGCGGCCATTGCCGGTGGCCTTGGAGCCGCGATAAAGAACGCGCAGGAAAGAATCGGCCACGTGCATCGTATTGCCGCAGAGGTAGCCAACCGCGGCGAGATCAAAGAGGCAGTCGAAGCCGGCGTCACCGTTGTGGTTTTGAGTGAAGTAAACGCCGATACGCTTAAGGCCGCAATTGATTATGCCCGTGAATTGTCTCCGGCAATCACGGTCGAAGTGTCCGGAGAGATCAATCTCGAGAATGTTCGGGTCTACGCCGAAGCCGGCGCCGACCTGATTCGCGTCGACGCTTTGACTCAGTCTGTGCGCGCAAAGATGATCAGTTTTCAGATACAGCCCGGTTAGTTGGCGGAAGTTAAATACCGAGAGCGGGGCCGCTCGCGGTTCCAGTGAGTGGCTGTCTAAAAAGGAACCGCAGGCTACAGGCAACGTTCAATGACAAGGAACTCGAAACCGTGGCTATTGCGCGCGTGTTCTTCCATGAAGCATCCCGGTTGGTACGGAGAGCATCCCTCATTTATTGAGGAGGTAGCGAATGTCGGGGAAATCAATTAGCAGGTACGCTTTGATCGCGTTGGCGCTGTTCTTAGTCGGCGGCCTTCTGATGGTCGACTCAAGTGCGCAAAAGCGGAAGCGCAAGCGAAGATCCTCAGCCCCTAGAATTACCAATCCCGAAATCTACCAACCGCCAATGTCTGAGAATTCCAACGCAAATAACTCAGGTGACACTGTGCCTGCTGAGAGTCCCTCGCCAACGCCTGATCCGGAGGCGATGAAGAAGACGATTCAGACTCTTTCCAATCAGGTTGATAAACTGACCGATAAGCTCAACCAGATGGAAGAGTCACAGCGCTCAATGGTTGATCTTGAGCGTCTGGGTCGCGCCGAGCAACGTTCGTCGCAACTACGCGCTGAGCAGCGTGACGTGCAGGCGAAAATTGGCGAGCTCGAGGTTCGGCTCGAGGACGTCGAGTTTGCGCTCAAACCGGAGAATGTTGAACGAGCGACGGCAGTTTATGGCACGACCAGACCTGAGGAAATACGCGCGCAACGCAAAAAACAGTTGGAGACTGAGCGCGAGAGAGTCCAAAGGCAATTGGAGCAATTGCGCGCCAGCGATGCGCATTTGACGCAGGCCATCGCCACGTCTGACGCCGAAGTGGACCGCTTGCAGAAGAAACTCGATGCCGCAGATCGCAGTGCCATCGAGAACTCGAAGACGAAGGTCCAGTCAGGAGATGTGCCTCAGCCGAGCCCGACGCCAACGCCGGATCGCTAGTGGCCCAAACTTTAGTGGTGTTGACTTAAAAGGAATAATCACAGACTGAAGTCTGTGCCACCATCATGGGAACCATTGCTCAACACGAACTCTACGAGCTGATCGACGAGGCAAACCGCCGGGGCGAGCGAGTTGTGGTGGCCACGGTTGCGCACACACGTGGCTCAACTCCGCAACGTCGCGGAGCGAAAATGCTGTTTTTCCAGAATGGCGAGACCGCGGGTACCGTGGGTGGCGGTTGTGTCGAAGCTGAAGTCTGGGCCGAAGCGCGCCAAACAATGCGCGACGGCAAGCCCGCTCTGCATCGTTTCTCCTTGACCGCCGATGAGGCCAGCGAAGAGGGCATGGTTTGTGGCGGGACGATGGACATCTTCATCGACGTTTGGAAATCCGACGCACATGTCTGAATCCCTGGTTGAGAACTACAAATCCAAGCATCAGCATCCGCTGAACCGGCTCTGCCACGCGATCGGCATTCCGATGATTGTTGTCAGTCTGCCGTTGTTCTTCTTTAACTGGCGCTGGGCACTGGCGATTTTTGTCGCCGGCTGGATGTTTCAGTTTGTCGGCCACTTGATTGAAGGTAACCAGCCCGCTTTCTTTCGCAATCCGATTTACCTGCTCGTTGGTCCCTGGTGGTTGGTGCGGCGCGCCGCCCGGGCGATTGGTCTTCTGCAATTTTGGAGTCAGAACCGGGAGCGGTAGCGACCGGGTCGCAACTTAATAAGAATCGAGGGACGACCCGGTCGCTACCGCTTCCGGTTCTGACCTCAGTTATCGTAATGGTTGCCGAACCAAACGCAAGGCACTTGTGTTCATTCCATCCAATTAATGACTTCTGATAAGACTGACCCACAGAAACAAATCACTGAGCAAATTCGCCGCGTCCTTGACGCCGGTTCACTCGCGGTGCTGGTTACGGTGCTGGAATCGGAAACGCTCGGTGCGGGCGCAAAGGTTTTGGTGGGCGCCGGCGGCGATGCGACTGGCGACTTGGGCGATGCCGGTTTGCAGACCGCAGCGATCGAGGAAGCCCGCAGGTTCATGCGTGCGCGAGACGACGCGAAGTCAATGAGGGTGTCGGAATTTGCGCCGGAACTTGAGCACCTTGCGAAGTCGCTTCTGATGTTTGAACGAATCGAAAGTGAACCGCGCCTGGTGGTCGCGGGCGCCGGTCACGTCGGCGCTTCGCTGGCGCGTTTGGCAGCCCTGGTTGGATATGACGTCGCGTTAATTGACGACCGCGCTGAGTTCGTAGCGCGCGAATTGTTTCCCGGTAAATCAGAGCAAGCAATTGAATTGATTGTCGCCAAAAGTTGGGGCGATTCGTTGCGTGAAGCCATAGGCGAAGGTCACAGCGTCTCAATAGCCATTGTCACTCGAGGGCACAAACAGGACGAAGATTGCCTGCGAGCGACGATTGAGGCGCGGCCCGCCTACATCGGGATGATTGGCAGCAAGCGCCGCACGAACATTGTGCTGGACAAGTTGCGTGAAGAGGGCTTCGACTCGGAGGAGTTAAAGAAGGTTCGCGCGCCGATCGGCCTCGACATTGGGGCAGTCTCGCCGGAAGAAGTAGCGCTGGCGATTCTTGCGGAGATAGTCGCTGAAAGGCGCGAAGGTAAGGGTACGCCGTTGTCGGAATGGCGACGATCGAATTTATTGTGAGTGCGCTGTAGACTTACTATAATATGCTTGATAAGGGGAATTCGTGGTATGAAAGTCTTCATTAGCTATTCATCGAAAGACGAAGCGTTGGCAAGCAAGCTGGTCGCCTCTCTGGAGGAAGCAGGGCTCGACGCCTGGTATACGAAGCGAGAAATAATGCCGGGTGATAACTGGGCGGAAAAAATCGCTCAAGGACTAAAAGAGTCAAATGCGATGGTAGTGCTGCTGACCGCCGATGCACTTGAGTCGGACGCGGTAAAAGGGAATATCAGTTATGCTCTTGGTGAAAAAGCCTTCAGCCATCGCCTTGTGCCCGTGCTCGTTGGAGACTCAGATGACTTTCCTTCAGACCGTCTGCCTTGGATCTTCAAGCGACTTAAGACAATTACGCTAACCAAGGATGACCAGGATGTCGACCAGTTCAAGAAGGTAGCCCAGGCCATCAAAGACGCAGCCTAATCGTTGGCAATCATGTCTGCAGTTCTCCCAACAGAAGTTTTTCTGTCTCACTCAAGTGCAGATCAACAGTTTGCCAGTAGTTTGGCGACGGTCATACGACGTCACGGCGTTGCCGTCTGGTTTAGCCAAACGAATATTCTTGGGGCGCAGCAATGGCAAGATGAAATAGGTGCCGCACTTCAGCGGTGTGATTGGTTTATCGTTGTTCTGTCGCCTCAATCAGCAGCATCAATGTGGGTAAAGCGAGAAGTGTCTTATGCACTGCAACAGAACCGTTTCGAAAATCGAATCATTCCAATAATCTATCAATCATCCGACTACGCTCGCCTATCCTGGGCACTTTCCCTTTTTCAAATGGTGGACTTTACCCGCACGTTCGATGAGGGCTGCGTTGACCTCCTGCGGATTTGGGGGTTGGGCTTCAGAAGATAATCATCCTGCTTCCCGCTCGATTCTTTGTCATCATGTTCCTGTATACGCGGCGCAGCGTAGTTTGAGGTTGGCCAACGTCCGCCTGTCTCAGTCAGGTCAGGCGCGTTGCCTCTCGACAAAACCCAAAAGCGGGCATCTCGTGTTGAACTAATTCCTGCTTCTCAAATATTCAGCCGGCAGCGGGTTCTTTTCATCTTCACCCTGCCAGAAGATTGTGACGATCCACCAGCGCTTACCGTCGTTCATCAATTGAATGCTGTTGATGCCGCGCGCAAATGGTTTTTCCTCGTCCCTGGCGTGGCGCGATTCGTAGGTGCTGAAGAGGTGGGCGATGTTGCCGAATCTCTCAGTGCGGCGAGAGATTTCGCGCTCGAAGAAGCCGTTCTTTTCCATGAAAGCAGAGTTCCGTTGGGCGTAGTCTTCAGGCGTTAGCGAGCGCGACACAACTTCACCTGTCGGCCGGCGGCCAGTCGGAATCAAACGCGCACCCGGCGCAAACAACGAACGGAATCGATCCCAATTGCGCGGTCCCGGCGGACCTGAAATTACGTCGTACAAAGCCGCGACGATCGAATCCATGGTGGCGACATCGGCGGGATTGGCCGCAGGTGCAGGCGAAGCCGTTTGAACCGGCGTTGACGACGGCGCTGGAGTTGGCGTAGGCGCTTGAGCTTTCACGGCGACACTGAACACCATTGAGATCAAAAACAACGCGAGAAAACTAAAGATTGAGTTGAAGCCGACCTTAAAAAAGTTCATCGTTTCATCTCCGTGACTATTTCGTTGAGTATTGCGGATTAGAACACGAGAGACTGTGACCGGCAAAATGCGGCGACACTTTGCGACTGGAGCGCGATCGGCTCGGTAGCTTGGTTTTTGCAAGCGAGACGCTTGTGCTCCAGTCTTGAATTTCGCGCTCGTGTTTGGTGCGCATGCTGTGCGAATGGTATTAACTTTGTTATGTCGAGCCGATTGCAAGTTGAATCCAGGAACAATCGCGGCGTCAGCGAAATGTTCCGCGCCCTGCGTCATCGCAATTTTCGATTGTTCTGGTCGGGCGCGTTTCTCTCCAATACCGGCACCTGGATGCAGGCAGTCGCTCAGGGTTGGCTGGTTCTCTCGATCTCCAATTCGCCGTTCTACCTCGGCCTGGATGGATTCATGGCTACGGCGCCAGGGCTTTTTCTCACACTCGCCGGCGGTGTGTTCGCCGACTTGATGGACCGTCGCAAGCTTTTGATCTACACGCAAGCGGTTTCCGGTGTGGCCGCCATCATCCTGGGAATCCTGGTGCTGACTCATGTGGTGCACGTTTGGATGGTTCTTAGTCTATCGTTTGTGACTGGCTGTTGCCTGGCGCTGGCAGGTCCATCCTACATGGCGCTGGTGTTCGATCTTGTGGGTCGCGAGGATCTCGCCAACGCAGTTGCCTTGAATTCGACTCAGTTTCAACTAGCTCGCGCCATTGGGCCAGTTGCCGCCGGCCTGGGCTTCAAAATATTTGGCCTCGCAGGCTGCTTTATCGCCAACGGAATTTCCTTTGTCTTTGTCGTAATCGCGATGATGATGGTCAAATTCAATCGTCCCGCTGCAGGAGACAGCAGCCCGCCTCGTTCAATGAAACAGAAGGGAGTGTTTGTGGGCGATCTGGTGGCCGGGCTTCACTACGTCGCCGGTCGGCCGCGGGTCCTTATGTTATTGATAATCTCGGCAGTGACCAGTCTGTTTGGCGCGCCCTACATCTATATGACGCCGGTTTTTGCCCGCGATATTTTTCATTTAGGCGAAACCGGACTGGCCGTGTTAATGGGGATGGCGGGCGCGGGAGCGTTGTTTGGGGCATTATTTCTTGCCTATCTCGGCGATTTCCGGCGAAAAGGATGGTTTGTGCTCTGCGGCGATTTAGCCTTTGCCCTGTGTTTAGTTGGCTTTTCGCTGTCGACGCACTTCGGCTTGTCGCTGGTTTTCCTTTTCGCGCTGGGTTTTGCCATCGTTTGTTCGGTAGCCGTCACCAATACGTTGCTGCAAAAGCTGGTGACGGACGAAATGCGCGGCCGGGTCATGAGCATGTTCATGCTTTCCTTCATTGGGGCGATGCCGATAGGCAATTTGATCGCCGGCGCAGCGTCTCATCGTTTTGGAGTTCAAAGGACTTTGGCCGCTGGAGGTCTGATCATCGCCATATTCGCCACGATCGTTTTGCTGCGCAGTCCACGGCTGCGGGAATTATAATGCGGAAAAAACCGCCCCACCCACTTTTGGTTAAATCACAGTTCATGTGTAAAACTTCCTGAAAGCCAATGATTAGAAAACCTGGACAACTGATCGCGGTGATGCTCGTCAATTCGTTGGCCCTGGTAATGGTCTGCCGTGCTCAAAACGGTTGGACGAGTAGCCAGGTCAGCTCGGGTGGCCGGGACTTGAATGCGGTTTCCTTTGCGGACTCAAAACGCGGCTGGGTTGCGGGCGATTCCGGCTTTTTGGCTTATACCGAAGACGGTGGTGGCAGCTGGGTCGAGCGACCACTGGGTATCGATCGATCCATTAACGATATTTACTTTCCCACTAAGGAAAGAGGTTTTGTCCTGGCCGGCGGCAGCATTTTCGAAAGCTCGGACGGCGGCCACACCTGGCACGAGGCCCACAAGTTTTCTCCGGCCGAGTTTGACGGGGCGACCCCAGAGCTTTATAGCTTGCGCTTCAATGGCAAAAAGCGAGGATGGGTGGTAGGTTCTGCGAGTCGCGGGGACATCGTTGTTAACAGCATCGTGGCGATAACGCGAGATTCCGGCAAGACCTGGCAGGTGTTGCAGGTACCCACCAAACAGGAGCTAATACACATTGATTTTGTCGATGACCAGCGTGGTTGGATCGTGGGCGCGGGCGGCGCGATCCTGCACACTGATGATGCCGGCGAAACCTGGGTGCGGCAGAATTCAGAAACGAACGCGACCCTTTATCACATCGATTTTCGCAACGAAAAACAGGGGTGGACAGTTGGCGAACGCGGGACCATCCTGCGAACGGAAGATGGTGGGCAAACGTGGCGAAGCGTTGTATCGCCAGCCCGTTCAACTCTGCTGAGCGTGCAGTTTGTGAGCGAAGACGATGGCTGGATTGTCGGGCGCGGTGGCACCATTCTGCGATCCGGCGACCGCGGTAAGACATGGTTAGAGCAGGAAAGCGGCACAAAGCAAAACTTGTACGCCCTGTTCGTGGACAAAAAATTCGGTTGGGCCGTCGGGAGCCGTGGATTGATTTTGAAGTACCAGCGATAGACGGGTTTCATCTGATTGGAGAGTGGGCTATTGCCGCAAAGCTGCGGAGCACGGGGACCAAATAATTTATATGAGTTTGATTGAGCGACTAAAAGAAAAACTTGGACTGGCTACAGGGGATTCAGGACGACATCCGATTCGGATATTTCTGCTCGAAGATGATAGTCGACGATGCGATTGGTTCGCCAAGCGATTCAAAGGCGACCAGCTGGACATTTCGTACGAGATCGAAGAAGCCAAAGAGCTCCTGCGAACACGACAGTACGATTCGATCTTTCTGGACCACGATCTACAGCCGGAGCACTATGGTTCAGAGGTGCCCGACGACGAGCGGACGGGTTACGCTATTGCCTCATTTCTCGCAACGCATCCGCAGCTGCAGCGCGCCGCCACCATCACGGTTCATAGCTTCAATGCTGATGGAGCGATGCGCATGGTGGAAGAACTGCGTAACGCTGGAAGGCAGGCCGATTACGTTCCTTTTCACTTCCTGGAAGAGCGATTAAAGCGGCTTTGGCCGAGGTGAGTCTCGGCAAAAGAACAAAGAGACGAAGGGCCCAAAACAAAGCGAGTCTACTCCTGGCTCTCTGCGCCTCACCGATTTGACTTGTTCCGCCACCAGGATTAGTCTGCTGGCGCATCGCAGGCTGCATCCCGTCCGCGGAAAAGGCTGAGCCTACCTGCACCGTTAGTAAAACTTGTTCGATCTTCTTTCAGCCCGTTCCAGCGGACGACGGGCGATTCTCGAAAGGAGATCGTTATGTCCGACCACTCGTCACCTCCTGCCAGACCATCCCTGGAGCAACTTAGAAAACAAGCCAAGGACTTGACTCGCGCTTATCGTGCGGGCGATTCCGCAGCCCTGGCGAGACTCCGCGCGCACAAGTCAAACATTTCTGAGACAACCGGTCAGCATCCTGCGACACTCGCCGATGCGCAGTATTGCCTGGCACGAGAATATGGGTTCGAAAGTTGGCCCAGGTTGAAACGACACGTCGTCCTGATACAACGTCCCGCTGATTTCCACGAGCCGACCTGGGGCCCGAGCACGTGGGAGTTTTTCACGGCTGTCTACGAGGGTGATAAAGGACGCGTACGTCACATGCTTCGTGATGAACCGTGGCTGGCCCGTGCAGAGTACGCGTATCTGCAACCTCTTCATTACGCCGTTAAGGGCGGCCGAACTGACATGGTGAGACTGCTGATCGAGGCCGGGGCGAATCCGCTGGCGGAGGGCTGGTCCGGTCGACCGTTGGGCGACGACACGCCACTCGCGCGCGCCCGAGATCGTGAACAGCCGGAGATAGTTCGCCTGTTGGAAGATGCTGCGGCCAAGCCGCTACCTGACCTGCCGCCCCGACCGGAATCGCCACCCGACTCGCTCGATGAGCTCGAGAGGGCGATGAGCAAGTGCGGTCATAAGGGAGACATCAAGGGTGCGCTGACGCTGCTTGAGCAGCATCCCAACCTTGCTTACGCTGGTCTCTATGAGGCCGTGCATCAAGGACACACGAAACTCGCGCACCTCCTGCTCGAACATGGCGCTGATCCCA
>Ga0070694_100000592_pt1 | contig 19999 bp, 17 predicted proteins | sample KBSK1251metaG_FD_65470 | JGI IMG/M metagenome (GOLD analysis project Ga0070694, IMG submission 65470) | Corn, switchgrass and miscanthus rhizosphere microbial communities from Kellogg Biological Station, Michigan, USA - KBS K1-25-1 metaG | ecosystem: Host-associated > Plants > Roots >... | reverse complement strand
CTAAAAGCCGCCGGCGTCTCGCTAGATCGGAAAATCCTGGCCGATATCGCGGTCAAGGACGCCGCCGCTTTCACGAGCCTGGTAGCCAGCGCCAAGTCCGCCGCTCCGCCCCAAGCCAAAAAGGCGTCGTAGCTCCTTGGGCTCACCAGCCAAACCGTCATTTCGAACGGAGCAGGCCGACGCTTTTTCTTTCCACTTCGCTCCTGCGAAGTGGTCGGCCTGCGCAGAGAGAAATCTCTCTTCGATTTCCGATGGCGCTCGTAATATGGCGAATAGCGCAGCGTTGGTGATTTTGCGCTTTGTGTCCTGACTTTTCCCGTAGGGGCACGGCACGCCGTGCCCGCGGGGTGTAATCTATCTCGCGAATATGCCGAACATCGAAAAGCCAACCGACAAAACTCTCGCGGCTCTCGGCGTCACGCAACCAGACCAGGTTGCAGCGCTCTTCGCCGAAATTCGTTCTCGCTTCGACCACGAATCCGCTTCCATTCACGACGAACCATCCTGGAAAACTTTTCGCGACGCCTGGCTCGGACGCAAGTCCGGCGTTCTCGCCCTCATCACTGATAATTGGCTCAAACCCGCCCCACCCGGCCTAAAGCGCGCCGTCGGTGCCGGCCTCAACGAACTCCGCGCCCACGTCGAATCACAAATAGAATCTCGCCGCCTCGCCATCGAATCTGGTTCCGACCAATCGGCATTGACCCGTGAGCACGTCGACCTCTCTCTCCCCGGCGTCCACCGTCCCATCGGCTCGCATCACCTGATCCGCCAGGTCCTCCAGCAAATCGAAGACATTTTCTTCTCCATCGGCTTCTCCGTCGTCGAAGGCCCCGAAATCGAAACGCCTTACTATAATTTTGAGGCGCTCAACAACCCCGAGTTCCACCCCGTCCGCGATGACATGGACACCTTCTACCTCGACCTTCCGAAAGGTGCTCCATCGCCACTGCTCCTTCGTACGCACACGTCGCCGATGCAGATTCGCACCATGGAAAAGAGCAAGCCTCCCGTGCGCGTTATCGTCCCCGGCAAGGTCTATCGTCGCGACAATCCCGACGCCACACACTCCTTCATCTTCCATCAGGTCGAAGGCCTAGCTGTGGATTCAGACATCACCTTCTGCGATTTCACTGGCACCATCGAGTATTTCGTCAAACAATTCTTCGGCCCCGGCGTAAAAACCCGCTTCCGTCCCAGCTATTTCCCGTTCACCGAACCGAGCGTCGAGTTCGACGTCTCCTGCATCTTCTGCGGCGGCACCGGCACAAGCGCCGGCGGCGGTACTTGCTCCAAGTGCAAAGGCGCGGGCTGGATCGAGCTCTTCGGCGCAGGCATGGTCGACCCCGCCGTCTACGGCTTCGTCAACTACGACGCCAAAAAAGTCAGCGGCTTCGCCTTCGGCATGGGCATCGATCGCCTGGCCATGCTCAAATACCAGATCGACGACATCCAGGTCTTTTTTCAGAACGATGTCCGCTTCCTCCGCCAATTCCCATGAAAAACGGCGACTATATGCATGCTTGGCAATACGCAGTCGAAGAAGAACCGAGTATCGAATTTCGAATTTCGAGTTTCGAATTTCGCTCATGACCTTCGCCGATTCCAAACAACGCTTCTCCACCCGCGTAGCCGACTACATCCGCTATCGCCCCAGCTATCCCTCGGCCATCCGCGACGTGCTCCGTACCGAGTGCGGCTTGCGGCCAGGCCACGTCATTGCCGACATCGGCTCAGGCACAGGCTTCTTGAGCGAACTCTTTCTGAAAAACGGCAATCGCGTCTTCGGCGTCGAGCCTAACGAAGCCATGCGCCAGGCCGGCGAGGAATATCTCGCCTCCTTCGACGGACTCACAAGCGTGAACGGATCGGCGGAGGCCACCACGCTCGATGATTCTAGCGTGGACTTCGTAACCACGGGCCAAGCCTTTCACTGGTTCGATCAAAACGCCGCTCGCCGCGAATTCACGCGCGTCTTGAAGCCCAATGGCTGGGTCGTCGTCATCTGGAACGAGAGGCTCACGGACGCAAATCCCTTCGTCCGCGACTACGAAGACCTGCTTCGAAAGTTCGGCACGGACTACGCGCAGGTTCGGGAAAGCTATCCCAGTGAGCAGCACATGCTCGAGTTCTTCGGCCCGGACGCTTACGCCTCGCGTTCGCTTCCGAATTTTCAGGAATTCGATTTCGAAGGCCTCGCCGGCCGTTTGCGCAGCAGTTCATTTATCCCCGCGCCGGACGCCCTGAATTTCGCGCCTATGATGGCCGAACTGCAAAGGATTTTCGACGCTCACAATCAAGCTGGCCGCGTGCGTCTGGAATATTCCACGCGCATCTATTTCGGCCGGCTGAATGCTGCAGTGGATTCCTCGGCGATCACCCAGGACAGGAACCCGGCATGAAGGTCGTCTACAACTGGCTGAAAGAATTTGTCGGCGTCACTGCCTCGCCCGCCGAAGTCGCCTCGCGCCTCGCTCTTTCTGGCACCAATATCGGCAGCGTCGAAAACGGCGCGCACGGCGCCGTCATCGATGCCGAAGTCGGTTCGAACCGCCCCGATTGCCTGGGCCACTACGGCATCGCGCGCGAACTTGGCGCTGTTTACAAACTACCGCTCAAATCCGTTGCTCCGAAACTGGCCGAGGGCGCAACAAAAGCAAGCGAAGCGGTAAAAGTCGACATTCAATCTCCGGAACTTTGCGGCCGCTTCACCGCGCGCGTGATTCGCGGCGCGAAAATCCAGCCTTCTCCGAAATGGCTGAAGGATCGCCTCGAAGCGAGCGGCGTCGCCAGCATCAGCAATGTCGTGGACATCTCCAACCACGTGATGCTCGAGCTCGGCCATCCGCTTCACACCTTCGACTACGACAAAGTCCGCGACCATCGCATCGTCGTCCGCCGCGCAAAAACAGGCGAAAAACTTCGAACGCTCGATGGCATCGAACGCACTCTCGATCCGGCCCTCTGCATGGTTTGCGATGGCGACGGTTCCCGCGCCGTGGGCATCGGCGGCATCATGGGCGGCGCCGAAACCGAGATCTCTTTCTCCACAAAAAACATTCTCATAGAATGCGCCTGGTTCGAACCGGTCGCTGTTCGCAAAGCCGCGCGCTTCCTAAAACTTCACACCGAAGCCTCCACGCGTTTTGGCCGCGGCGCCGATCCCGAAATGGCGGAGCTCGCTTCCCGCCGTGCCGCCGAATTGATCCTGCAACTCGCCGGCGGCGAACTCCTCGCGGGCGTTGTCGATGTCTATCCCGGCAAACGCGCGCCCAAAAAAATCCAGTTGACGCGCGCGGAAATTCTTCGCGTCATGGGCGCGGATGTTCCTGACAAGGAAATTGAAGCAATCCTTGGCGCGCTCGGTTTCGCCCCCATTCGAATCGGCGAAAATCGCGGCTCCCCAGGCTCGCTTCTCGCCGCGTGGGAGTGCACGCAGCCTTCCTGGCGCGCGGAAGTGGAACGCGAAATCGATTTGATCGAGGAAGTCGCGCGCATTTACGGTCTCGATAAATTTCCGCCGCGCTTGCCCGCTGCGCGCCAAGGCGCTCAGCGTTTGCGGAAATTCGAACCCGAACTGCGTGTGCGCGAACGCCTGATTGGTCTCGGCTATCGCGAAATCCTCACGATTCCTCACGTTGCCGAGGAACGCGACGCGCTCTTCCGCGCGGAGGGCGTGACTCCAGCGCGACTTTCGAATCCCCTCTCGGAAGAAGCCGGCGTGCTCCGTTCAAATGGCCTCGTCACCATGGCCGCCGCTCTCGAATGGAATTTGAATCACGGCCAGCGCAACGTGCGCTTGTTCGAAATCGGCCGCACCTATCATGTCAATGGATTCGAATCGGTCGAAATACCTGTGCTCACCATAGGTGCGACGGGCGAGGCGCGCGAAAAAGGCATCTACGAAAATGCTCGCGAGTACGAATTCGCGGATTTGAAAGGCGACCTCGACGCCATCGGCGCGCTCGCCGGCGGCTTCGACTGGACCAGCGACTGGCCCCAATCTGCTTCAGCCTGGCTCCATGCCGCTCGCCGCGGAATGATCCATTTACTGAGCGCCGATTTGCAATCCGGCGATTCACAATCCGTCATTCCGAGCGAAGCGAGAAATCTCTCTTCGATTGGAACCGCAGGGCAACTTGCGCGGCGCGTGGCGGAAAAATTAAAATTGCGGCAGGAAGTTTTCCTCGCGGAAATTCGCCTCGATCCTTTGCATGCTGCGATTCGCGCGGCGAAGGAGGCGCGGCGCTATGAGCCGCTGCCGCGTTTCCCGGCGGTCGAGCGCGATTTTTCTTTGTTACTGGCGGACGGCACCGCTTTTTCGGAGGTCGTCAAAACGATTCGTGCGCTCCACATCGCGGAAATTTCGTCCATCGAAGCGGCGGATCTTTTCCGCGGGAAAAATGTGCCTGCGGGAAAATATTCGCTGCTCGTGCGCGTAACGTTTCAGAGCCGCGAAGCGACGCTCACCGACGCGCAGGCGAGCGAATTTTCCGCAAAAATCATCGCCGCGCTTGAAAAAAATCTCGGCGCGCAGCTTCGTGCGAGCTAGCAGCCCCCTCCGTAGTACCCCATCCAAATTCTACTGGCGGGAAGACGGCACGATATATCGTGCCCCTGCGAGTGTGGTATCTTTGCGCGACGGTGATCACGGCGAGAAACCATGAGCAGTCCCGTAAAAGTTGAGATTTTCGGACAGACGTACGCGATTCGCGGCGAACTGGACGAAGCGTACGTCCACAAGCTGGCGGCGTTCGTTGACGAAAAAATGCACGCCATTGCCGCGGGCGGAGCCACCGTGGACACGCAAAAAGTCGCCGTGCTGGCCGCGCTGGCCATTGCCGATGAGCTGCATAGCATTCAGAAAGATCGCGGCGACCGCGAAGAATTGATGCGCGAACAAGCCGAGCGCTGCCTGACTCTCGTCGAGCGCGCCCTGAAGCAAACAGCTTAGCGGCACCAAAAGATACTTTCCGTTGCGCAATCCTCCATCTGCTCTCAAACATGTGATTATTGGCTCCATTGCGTGGGGGTGCGGTCCCAGCGGTGTTTGCGGAGCTCGGTGTGAAGGGCGGGGGGCAGGGGGCCTTTGGCGCTGGCGGCGAGATTGGATTCGACGTTACGGATTTTGCGCATGCCGGGGATGATGGTGGCAACGTCTTTGTTGTTAAGGATGAAGCGCAGAGCCATTTCGGGCATGGTCATGCCGTCCTTGAGAAGAGGTTTGAGCGCGTCGGCGTGGGCCACGCTGGTCTTGAGGTTTTCCGCGACGAAATAGGTGTTGCGCCAGTCGCCTTTTGGCCAGGTGCTGTCGAGCGTGAGAGTTCCTGCGAGCGAACCTTCATCGAAGGGCACGCGTGCGATGACGGCGACATCTTTTTCGCGGCACGCGGGAAATAGTTCGTCCTCGGGATTTTGATCGAAGATGTTGTAGATGACCTGGACGGCGTCGACGAGGCCGGAGCGCACGGCGCGGATGCCGTTCCAGGGTTCCCAGCGATTGAGGCTGATGCCGACGGCGCGGACTTTGCCGCTGCTGCGAAGATTTTCGATCGCGCGAGGGAGGCGCGCGTCGTCGAGCCACTTGTCTTCCCAAGTGTGAAACTGGATGAGGTCGAGGGTTTCGACACCAATATTCGCGAGACTTTTTTCGACGTACTCGACGATGTACTCGGGAGGAAAACAATCGTCGAGAGTAAATTCGCGGCGGCTGGGCCAGCGGCGATTTTTCGGCGGAACTTTTGTGGCGACGTACAGTTTTTTGTCGGGGCCGGCGGCGGAAGCGTTTTTGTTGGCGCGAAGAATTTTTCCGAGAAGCTGTTCGCTGTGGCCGTCGCCATAGGCCCAGGCAGTGTCGAAGAAGTTGCAGCCGAGATCGACGGAACGCTGGAGCGACGCGAGCGATTCCTTATCCTCCGAGCCGGTCCAGCCGGCCATGCCCCACATCCCATAACCAATTTCGCTGACGTTCCATCCGGTCCGGCCGAAGCGGCGGTAGTGCATGGTGTGCTCTCCTTGAGGTGCGGGCATATTATATGGGGAAAACAAATGCCCGTTATGTGGCGAAACTCGTTATGTGGCGTTCCGGCTTGAGTCTTTTCCGTTGGCTGACTGGAGACTACTCGCCGCCCGTCTGGTACTAGTGTGGTAGTAGCGCTTGCGCTTGGGCTAACGTATCCGGCTATGTGCCGACTCTCCGATAGCGCCGTGCTTCGAACCTTTTGTTTACCTCTGGTCTTGCTGGCCGTTCTGGCCATTTTCGCTGGCCACTTGAATGCACAGGCACCTGACACAGCGACTCTCAAAGGGCAAATCAGTGATCAGAGCCAGGCCGCAGTGTCCGGCGCTGAGATCACGCTTAGGAGCACGCTAACGAACGTTGAACGCAGTGCCCACTCCGACTCTTCCGGGAATTTTAGTCTGGCTGGCCTGGCAATCGGCCGCTATGCGCTCACGGTGCGGAAAGAGGGCTTTGCGCATGCCAGTCAGGAACTGACCCTTATTGCTGGAACTACGGCCGATCTTAAGATTCAACTGAGCGTTTCGGCGGTTCAAACGCAAATTCAGGTGACTGGAACGAGCGGCGAAGTTCGCACCGACGAACCACAGTTTGGAGATCGCTTGAGTTCAGCAGAAGTGGACGAATTGCCGCTGCTAAACCGCAGGATTACCTACCTGCCGCTGGTGAATGCGGCGAACCGCCCGGCGCTGAATCAAGGCGATGTCTTCATGAACCAGAACCTGTTTACGACAAACGGCTCGGGGCGCCGGCAAACGTCTTGGGTGGTCGATGGCAGCACGGGAAACGACAGTTGGGGAAGGCAAACGATTTTCACCAATGTGCCGCGCGAAGCTGTGCAGGAGATGACCGTCCTGGAGAACGCGTTTTCAGCGGAATATGGCGCAACGACCGGTGGCGTGGTGAATGTCGTTACCAAAACAGGCGGTAATGAATATCACGGAGACCTGCTCGGAATGTGGCGGCCAAACGCAACCGCCGCCAAGCTCGCGGGCTTCACCGCCAGCAATGCGACCAGCGGCAATCAGATCGTGAGTGACTCGTTAGGACAGCTGGCAACTTCGATTGGCGGGCCGATTCCCGTCAGCGACCGCACACACTTTTTCTTCGCCGGTGAGTATAGTCATGAAAATCGCGGCTCACCCGTGACGTCTCCACTCGCGCCGGGTGTTTTCGTCGGGCATTACACCGATTGGATGAGCTTTCTTCGCATCGACCATCGCATTAGTGATGCGAATACGCTCTTCTTGCGGGCGAATACCGACAGCTTCCATGACACCAATCCGAACGGCACCGTCGGCGGCAACAACTTGCCCAACGTCGGTCGGATTTTTCGCCGCCGGACCTACTCATTCGAGCTGGGCGACACTGCGGTGTTATCACCATCATGGTTGAATACGGCGCGGGCACAGTTTCAGCTTGCTTCGCCGATCACGCAGTTCGATCCGATAATCTTCGGCACCCAATTCATCGTGCCGATCACGGCCGGGGGGACGTTCACGAGCGGAACATCACAGTCCGCCCTGCTTTTGAATCGGCAGTTTGGATTCAATGACACGGTGGCCGCGAATTGGAACCGGCATCAGGTCAAGTTCGGCGTTGATGTAGTGCAGTCTCACAGCGGGGGGAACAGCAAGGAATTCGGCGGCCCTTTCTTCCTGGGACAACTGACGTACAATCCGTGCAATCTCACGCTTGCCGAATGCGAAAGTTCCACCTACTTGAACAACATAGCCAATGTGGCGCGCTACAGCCAGAGCTACGGCAACGCGAGCTACACGGCGGACGATACACTCTGGGCGCTCTTCGCCCAGGACAACTGGAAAATTCGGCACGATTTCACGCTTGATTTGGGGGTGCGCTATGAGCAGCAGACGTTTACCGACGCCCGCAAGAATTTTGCGCCCCGAATCGGCTTTGCGTATGACTGGCGGGGCCGCGGCACCACTGTGATCCGTGGCGGGTTCGGAATCTACTACGCCCAGGTTGTAGACAATGCTGCCGCGAATTATGCCCTCGGCGGGCCGACCGGCTTTTTCAATTTTTCCGCGGGTCCGGGCCAAGTCGGATTCCCGGCAAGTGTGTCGGACGTGCCGTTGCCGGCGTTTCCTCCGGGAGCTGTCGCACCCGTCCGCAGTATTTACATCCGGCCCGGGCGAGCCGCGTTCTACAATCAATTTTTCGATACGTCGCTGCTCATCGGCTATCCGGATGATCTGCTGAACCCGTATTCGGAGCAATGGACGTTTGGCTTGCAGCGCAACTTGGGCAGAGGGTGGGTTCTCAGCGCGGACTATGTTGGATCACACACCGTCCATGTGGTGCGGCCGCTCGATGTCGATCCTCCGACGCCGTTCGTTCGCACCGCCCAGGGGCAAACTCAGAGCGCACAGGCCGCGAACTGCACACGTCCCCTCTGGGTTGCGTTTTATGCCACGATGGGGCGAACCTGCAACACAAGCACGGCGAATCCGCCCCAGCCGGCCTATAGCGTGATTCAAACGGACGTAAACAACGGGCATGTCCGGTACAACGCGCTCGATCTCAACCTCACCCATCAGTTCGCCAACCGCTTCGCGATGCTCGCGAGCTACGTGTACTCTCATACGATTGACAACGTCGATCCAGATGTTCCTGGCCAAAATCCGAACGATCCCAATTTCACAGGCAAACAAGAAGAGGGCAACGCGATTTTCGACCAGCGGCACCGCTTCGTGCTTAGCGGCACATATCATGCGCCAATTGGGTTCGATTTCGGCGGGATTGCAACGCTGACTTCCGGCCTGCCGTTCAACTTTGTGACCGGCTCGAACAACAGCGGTGACACCGGCGCGACCACGGATCGTCCGGTGATCAATGGCGTGGTGGTGGGGCGCAATACCGGGCGAGGGCGCGCGATCTATGATTTTTCGCCATTCGTCGAGAAGGCGTTTAGACTCACGGAGCGGGTTCGAGTACAGGCTCGCTTCGAAGCCTTCAACGTATTCAATCATGCGAATTTTGTCGGTTATAACAGCACATTCGGCAATCAGGCTACCCCGAGTGCCGTTTTCGGGCAGCCTCTCAGCGGCATCACAAACCAACTGCCTGCCCGCTCGCTGCAGTTTACGTTGCGATTGCTGTATTGAAGCGGTGTGAAGTAAGCTGATGCTCCTTTTGGAGGTCAGTTCGATGAGTTCAAGCAAAGATTCAGGGTCGAAGCTGCCTCAACTTGGTCCATTGGAAACGCATCTGCTCGCATTGTTGTGCCAGAGGAAAGATGCCACCGTCCGCGAACTGCTGGTCTCAGGAAAAATTGAAGCCGCCTATACCACGGTAATGACGACCTTAGACCGGTTATACAAGAAGGGATTTCTGCATCGTGCTACAGATGCTCAGGGACAGGCATTTCGGTATCGCTTGAAGCAGGACGACCGGATGTTTTATCGCGCAACTCTCGGAGCGAACCTCAACCGCTTGCTGCAACTCGCTGCGGACCCTTCCTTGCCGCTTTCCTATCTCGTTGAAACCGTAACCGAGCATGACAGTGCGCTGCTGGATGAACTGCGGCGCGCCGTTAATCGCAAGCGGCAGGAATTGCGCCGGGGACGAAAGCCATGAGCTATTTCCTCAGGGCCGCGTTGTTATGGTTTGGCGCATTCTTCCTCATTTATGTGACGCTCTCGATCGGTGTGGTCGCCACCTGGCAGTTCGTAAGCAAAAGGGCCACGGCGTGGAACGCGTCGATCTTGTACCGGCTGCGCATGCTTCCCCTTATAGCCGCAGTCGCGCTTGTCGTTTTCGTTGTCGTTCCTTCATTTCTTCGCCTGGAACCCTATCAGAGCGGAGAAACGGTTGGTGTTTTAGGCGTCGGGCTGGCGTGCGGCGGAATCGTCGTGGTGTGTTTCGGAGCTGCTTCAGCCCTCTTCTCTTTATGGAAGGCGCGCCGGTTTCTCGCATCTTGCCCCCAAACGCGGTCCAGGCAGCTGGACAAGTCCGGCGCTTGGATAGTTGAGATTGCTACCGCCAAACCGATGCTTCTGGTTACTGGCATCTATCGACCCAAGCTGCTGATTTCAGAACAGGTGGTTCGACGCTTGGATGAAGGCGAGATGCAGGCGGCGATCCGGCATGAGCTGGCACACGCTGGTTTCCACGACAATTTCAAAAAGCTGGTACTTCGAGTTTCAAAATTCCCGTTTCTTTCAGAACTGGAACGGAGCTGGATGCACGCCGCGGAAATTGCCGCCGATGATGCCGCAGTGACGGATGAGTCCAGCGCTGTTGATCTCGCGTCGGCCTTGCTCAAGGTAGCGACTCCGATCGCCAGCCAAGTGCCGGAGCTTGCGACGAGCCTCATGCCAGACTCAGAACAGGCTCTGAGTGCGCGCATCGAGCGGTTGATGGCATGGCAGCCGCGTCCAGACGCGCAGAGGCGCAGGCATTCGGAGACGGCGTTTATCCTAACCATGTTCGGCCTGCTGGCTATTGGCTACGGGCCGTTGCTGCGGCAGGTTCACGAACTGAGCGAACTCCTCATTCGGTAGATATTGCCGCGGTAGTATCGGGTTGGTTGGGCGGCGCGCCAATTGCGGCCTGGGTCTGACTATGCTCCAACGCATGTTCGAGCGCGAGCGTGCCGTCCAGCCAGGCTTTGAAGCTCGTATAGGCAAGCGCCTGAAGGCGTGCAATGCTCGAAATTTTCGCATATCATCTCGTGCCATGAAGAAATGGATTATCGCAACGCTGCTGATGGCTACTGCGGCGGTCGCGCAGCAAACCCACAATCAATATGAGCCGCAGAACGCACCGGGCGCCGGTCAGAGGCTGCTGGCGCAATTTGCGGGCGACTGGGACGTGGTCAAGACGTTCTTCCCGATGAATGGGAAGCCCCGCGTGACGAAAGCCACGTGTAAGCAGTACATGATCCAGGACGGCAAGTTTCTGCAGTCGGATTTCACCTTCTTCGATTCTGACGGAGCGAAGAGCACCGGCACCGGAATCTCCGGCTTCGATCCCAAAACGAATCGCTTCACCACCGTGTGGTACGACTCGCGGCAGACGACGATGTCGATTCGCCAAAGCGACGGCACGTTTGACGGCAAGAACATCGTGCTGTGGGCCACGGCCCTCGATACCGAGAATCCTGGGCGCAAGACTGTTGCCCGCGCACACCTTGAGGAAGACGGCCGCGTTCTCCTCCATCGCCATTTCTTGATCGATGACAAAGGGGAGGAGCGAATGATCATCGAGCTGCGCATGACGCGGAAGTAGTTTCCTCGGTCCCCAGCGCATGCAGGGATCCTCCCGGTCCATTCTGTCAGCCATCCGCCCGGTCCGTACCCCCCCAAGATGTGACCCCTCCCCCCCCCGTGTTTTTCATAAGAATGTGATTCGATGAGGGTTAGCAGGTGGGGGTATGCGAAAGATGTGATTCTAAAGGGGATAGATCGGAGGGGCGTTGAAAGGTTGGCATGTTGAAAGGTTTGAAGGTTTGGATGTGAGGAGAAACCCAGCGAAGGGGAGGGTGATGGGGTGGTTGGCGAGCCGAACATAAAATATGATAGCAGGGTTAGTTACCAGTTGTCAATAGTTTTGTCGTTTACTGAGTAGGTCATTCGAACGGGGAGGCGCGGATTCGAAGGAGAGCGGCGGAAGTCGAGGGGTTTGAGGGAGTTGGCGGGATTGAGACGGTTTGGTGAGACTGTGGAAATGTGTGGAAAAGTGTGACAAGAAGGTGGGTAGTGAATAGTGGGTAGTGAGTAGGGGCCTCCTAGCGAGAGTCGGGGCACTCGCCGCGCGTCGGTGGAAGTGACGGGATAGAAAAAAACCGAAAATGAAGGACCCACCCTTGCAAAACCCAAACCCGCAAGGATGGGGCACCCTACGGAGAGAAACAAAGTCAAAATCTTCCATGAGAGGAAAGGATGTTCCACACGGCGTTTGGTAACTACTATGGGATTAGGATCGGGCGAGTGCGGTTGTGGAGGCGGTAGACGGAGAAATCGCGGCGGTCCACGGTGAATATTTTGCGGAGGCCCTCTCGTTCGGCGACACGGATGAGCGCGGCGTCGGCGAGGTCCATAGGACGGTTGGCGTATTTACGCATGAGCTCGCGGGTTCTGGGAATATCGCTCGAATCGAAGGGAAGTAAAAGGACGGCGCCTCGCTCGAGCATTTCCCAGAGGGCTTCTTGCGCCGCAGGCTGGTCGGATAAGAGGTACATGGCTTCGACGAGCGGAGGCCAGACGGTGGCGAGAGGCTCGCGCAAGGGCTTGAGAGCGGCAACGCACTTGGCATGGTGCTGGTCATCCGCATCGACCAGGGCAACGAGCGGCCCGGCATCGATGAGAATCAAGGCCGTTTCCCGCGGCGCTTGAGAAGTGCGGCAAAGCGGCGGCCGGTTTGTTCGGAGCGTTTGGGATTCCCGCCGCGGACAATTCCGATGAGGTCCATCATTGCTTCATAGGGAGAAGCGACGGGCTCCTCACGGTCCGCCCATGCAGCGATGGCCTGACGAATCACTTCCGAGGTAGAAAGGCGTTTGCGCCGAGCCAGGCGCGCGATGCGCTGGCGAGTTTTGGGGTCAAGCCGGAGAGTGAGTGGAGATGCCATGGCGGAGCGACTTGATGGTGTAAGTGTAACACGATTTGTAATACAGGGCAAAACTGGGATTACCGTGTAGGGGAATCGAACGGGGAGGGGCGGATCCGAATGAGAGTGACGGAAGTCGAGGAGTTTGAGGGAGTTGGCGGGGTTGAGACGATTTGGTGAGACTGTGGAAATGTGTGGAAAACTCGAGACACGCACCCTTTGCGCCGACGGTCCGGGCCTTTCGATGTCTACACCGGTCGCTAGCGGGTTGCGTATTAGGAGCAGTAAGTATTAATTGCTCGGCTGAAGTCTAACTAGGACAGTATAGTAGCCGCAAAGTGTCGTTTAAAGCCGTGAGGTAACTTGATGGGCAATACGCAAGAGACGGATGACCGTGCACTTCGACCTACAGGGCAGCTGCCAAAGGGTTTTTTCGCTTACGCATCCACTCCACCGAATGTTCCGGCAACTGTTACCGCTGCCATCCAAGGAATTAACCGTACGCAGCAGGCGAATATTCAGAGCTGGGAATCTCTCCGAGTAAACGGAAAATTCATAATCTCTGAGATATGTGGTGCGATCAGCGACTGTGATTTTTTTTGCGCCGACGTGAGCAATATCAACCCAAACGTAATGTTTGAGATAGGTTTTGCGATTGCGATCAATAAGAGAATCTGGTTAATTCGCGATGAAAGCTACGTTGACACGCGGAAGGAGTTTGAACAGCTAAGGCTGCTGACTACTGTGGGGTACTCGAAGTACGTAAGCTCCGAGGAAATCATAAAATCGTTCTTTGCCGAGAAACCTCATCTAACCCCCACAGAAACCATCTTCAAAGCGTCGATCGAGCCTCTTTTGGCTCAGGAATCAGCGGATGACTCAATTCTATATTTAAAGAGCCGCTATGATACGGACGCAAGCGTCGGTGTGACGCGAAGGCTTGAAGATTCTGGAATTCCACTTGTCATCGACGATCCCAACGAAACATCTGCCCAACCGCTCTATTGGTATGGCCAGAAGCTGTGGAACGCCAAGGGGATGGTGTGTCATTTTCTAAGTCCACTACGGGATGGATTCAAAAGCCACAATGCGAGATACGCCTTGATAAGCGGTCTTGCGGTCGGTTTCCGACGAAACACTCTAATGCTCACGGAACAGCACGACATGCTCGCGCCCGTCGACTATCGGGATATGACGCGATATTACACCAGGCCTGCAGAGGCCGCGCAGCTGACATACGAGTGGCTTCGTCCAATGATGGAGAAGGAAAAACTTGTCGCAGCCGAGCAAGACACCTACGTCAGCGCGATGCGGCTGGCGACTGAGTTGAAAGACTTTCACGTTCAGCTCGGCGACTATGTCGCGGAGAACGAGTCCAACCACCTAGAGGAATATTTTGTCGAGACTACGGTGAGCGCTGACATCCTCAATGGAACGCAGAGCATTTTTGTAGGGCGGAAGGGGACTGGCAAGACTGCAAATCTGCTGCATGACCTGGCGACTAGCTCCAAAGATCCACGAAATCTTGTCTGTCTGATTAAGCCTGTTGGGTATGAGATCGAAGGTCTCGTCAGGCTATTTTCCCACTACAAGATCCAAGACCATAAGGGCTATGTCGTTGAAAGTCTGTGGAAATTCATGCTTTACACTGAAATCGCTAGGGCAGCCGGACAACAGATCACTGGTAATGCGCTCTGGGAGATGACAAATCCTGAGAGCAAAAAACTCGTTGAACTTCTGGACGACGAAAGTAGGGTTTTCTCAGGCGACTTTATCGTTAGGCTTGAGCGGGTTGTTAAGTCACTCGAAGCGCTTCCAGTCTCAGCTAGTAGCGAGCAATTTAGAAGCGGCATTTCGGAGGCTCTTCATAGCGGGGCGATTGGCAGATTGCGTTCAACTTTGTCCGGAGTCCTCGGAAGGAAGCGTCAAGTGCTTTTGCTGATCGATAACCTGGACAAGCCGTGGACCAAGAACGCGGATTTGGGGCAGCTTTCCGAATTTATCCTCGGCCTCCTGACCGCTACGAGCCGGGTGAGCGATGAGATTAACCAGGGTAATCGTGGATCTGCAGCAACAAGGTTTAACAGCGCCATATTTCTCAGAAGCGATATCTTCGAGCGAGTGGTCAATTCTGCGCGTGAGCCGGATAAGATTTCCTATGCTCGGATTCGGTGGGAAGATCCCGAATTGCTATTGCGGATTATCGAGGAACGTTACATAGCTTCTCACGGTGAGGGCAGCGATCCGTCGGTTATGTGGCGCAGGTATTTCTGTCCACAGGTCCGGGGCATCCCGACGCGCCAGTATTTGACATCGCGCATACTCAAAAGGCCCAGAGACATCGTGTATTTCGTGAAGGCGGTCGTATCGTTTGCGGTGAATAGGAAGCACGACCGTGTCGAGGAATGGGACGTCTTGGACGGAGAGCGCCAGTACTCACAATATGCGTTGGACTCCATTCTTGTGGAGAACGGTATAACGATACCGCAGCTTGAGTCTGTGTTGTTTGAGTTCGTTGGCGCCCCTTCGATAGTTTCCGCTGACGACGTTGGGAAGCGGATTCGAAAAGCAAATATCGAGACCGAAAAGCTCGATCAGGTTACAGACCATCTAGTGAAGCTCTCTTTCCTAGGAGTGGAAGTTAATGCCGGGAACTTTGCTTATGCTGACGAGCCACGCGAGCTCAAGAAAATTCGGGTGCTTAGTGATCGACTGTTGGAGAGTACTGGAAGCAGGCGGCGCTTTCAGATCAACTCGCCTTTCCGCGCTTATCTTGAGATCTCGGAATCTTGACTAGGGAACCCGTAGTACTTGCGGGGTAATCCGAGGGGAAGAGAGATTTCTCTCTTCGCAAGCCGACACGTTTGCAGGAGCAAACGTGAAAGGAAAAAGCATCGGCTTGCTCCGTTCGAAATGACGGTTTGCGCGGCGTGGCCGAAATTGCGGAGAGTTGAGGGATCGCGAGGCGCGGTGGACGGCCGCGTAACGTAGAGAAACAAAAAGCGGAGGACTTAGAGGGCTGTCAGGCTGAGGTCGTTCCACTGCGGGTTCAGGGATTCGATCAGGGCGATTTTTTTGGCGCGGTTCCAGCGCTTGATTTCTTTTTCGCGGGAGATGGCGGAGCGGGCGGTGACGTGGGGTTCGAACCAGACTAGTTTGGTGACGTTGTATTTTTTGGTGAAGCCGGGGATGAGTTTTTCTTTGTGCTGGAAGACGCGCTTGGCGAGATTACCGGTGACGCCGATGTAGAGGACGCCGGACTTGCTGGCCATGAAGTAGACGTGGTAGGTGCGCTCCATGGGGGCGGATTGTGACATTGGGACAAGGAGTATTGGAAGAGGGAAGAGAGACGAAGACGAAGAGAGATTTCTCTCTCCGCAAGCCGACCATTTCACAGGAGTGAAATGGAAAGAAAAAGCGTCGGCTTGCTCCGTTCGAAATGACGGTTTGGGTGTGGCGGGCCGAGGAGAAGATCGCGGAGGTTGGTCGCTAGGCGGAGGTCCAGAGAATATCGAGCTTTTTTTCGATGGCGGCGAAGTCCTGGTCGCTGGTGGCGAGGGAGGCTTTGCGGAGGGCGGCGAGGGCGGCGGCGAAACAGTCGGTGTAGGGGAGCTTGTGATGGGAGCGGAGTTCTGCGAGCGGTGCGGGTGAGGTAGGGATCGGCGTGGCTAATTCACAGCGAAGAAAACAAGAGGCGAAGAGAGATTTCATCGCACGAAAAGCGTGCGATGGGGCAGCGGTCCCTCGAAGTTTGGGTGCATCCTAGACGACTTGTGAAAACGCATTCTGGGAGTGTCGTCACAGAGATACGCGATCGTAGTCACCAACTCAGGCCAAGGATTCTTACTTTTTTTAACGTGCGAGGAGGCTTTCGAAGCCCGCTTTGTTCTTGATGACGAGAGTGGAGCCTCGCACTTGCAGGAGCTGTTTTTTCTTGAATTCGCCGAACAGCCGCGTGACCGTCTCGCGAGATGATCCGATCATCTGGGCAATCTCTTCGTGGGTGAGAGTAAGCGTGACCTTTACCTCGCCTTTGATATCGTCATGATCGGCTATTAGATCCAGAAGGAAGCGGGCCAGCTTTTCGGCTACCGAATGGGAGAACCCAATCGTTCGCATTTCCGCGATTGCGGAATGATAGGTCTCGCCTAACTGCTGCGCGACTCGCAAAGCGGCCTCTCCGTGTTCGCGAAGGAAGAGCAGGAAATTCTGCCGGGTGATGAAATTCGCCTGAGTGGGTTCGATCACGTCCGCTGTAAGTTCGTACGGTTTACCGGTTACGGTCGCAGGCAAGCCCAAGACTTCTCCTGGCTCCGAAATCCGCAGAATCAGTGTTTTTCCATCGGCAGAAGATGTGGATAGTTTCACGCGGCCGGTGCACAAGATGAACACGCCGCGGGGCGACTGCCCTTCGACAAATAGCGTGGCGCCTTTCGGGTACGAAGCGGCCGAGGTAATCGCCGCTAACTTTTCGAGCCCAGAAGGAGAAAGGTTGCAGAAGAGCCGATCCTCGCGATGAGGACAGGACAGGCAGCTATCGATGATTTCCAGGCCGTACGGGGCGCGCATGAATCCACCGCCGAGGAGTATACCTGTGTATTTACTTGAAACAAGACGAAACGCGCTTGGCATATGTTCGTCCCCTAGACAAGCAACTTTGCTTCTCAGTTGTAGAGAAATCGAAGTTTTCTGACAGTGACGGCAGTCACACAGCCGTGTGACACAGTGATCTCGTCATGACGCGACGATCAAGCCGGGATCCTTCGCTTCGCTCAGGATGACACACCGAGAGGCAGGTGCGTGATTAGTAGCGCCAGGAGGTGGTGTCGGCGTTTTTGGGGGCGGTTTTTAGCATGTGGGCGGCGGATTCTTTGAGGACGCGCTGGGTGAAGGTTAGGCCGCCTTCGCGGGTGGTGCTGCCTGGGGGGCCGGTGTAGCAGTGGGGTTGGTCGACGCCGTAGTCGAAGGTGGCGTCGGAGCGGGGATTGGCGGTGGATTCGAGGGCGTGCTGCATGAGGTGGACGGCGCTGTCGAGATAGTAGGTGTCGGCGGTGCCTACCGTTACGTGGAGCTTGCCCTTCAGCTTGGGGCCGAGAGTTTTCCAGTCGCGCTGCAGGATGGCGGTCAGGTCGTAGTGGTCGCGCCAGTAGGCGGCGACTTCATGATTGATTACGCCGGTGCGCTGATCCCAGATTTCGGCGGGGTAGCCATCGGAGCCGGCGGGGCTGAAGACGGCTTGCCAGATGTCCCACTGCTCGCCGGAGCGGCCGTGCGTGCCGAGGACGAGTTCCCAGCGGTTGGTGCCCTCAGTGGTGGCGAGGATTTGGCCGGGCGGGGTGCGCATTTCTGGCTGCGCGACGCGGCCGAAGGGGCCGACGGTCCAGTAGGCGTTTTGGTCGTCGTAAATGTTGACCCTCTGATAGGCGTGGAAGTCCACGGGATCGGGACAGGCGCCCCAGGCGCCGTTGAAGTCATCGGGATAGAAAATCTGGGTGGCTAGGGTTTCCCAGCCGCCGGTGGAACCGCCATAGACGGCGCGAGCCCAACCCTGGCCGATGCCGCGAAATTGTTTTTCGATCGCGGGGATGACTTCGCGATTGATGGCTTCGCCGTAGGGGCCGACGTTGGCGGAGTCGATGGCGTAGGAGTCGTCATAGTAAGGATTAGCGTGCTGGACGAGCAGGAGCAGCATGTGGGGGAGCTTGCCGGTGGTCCAGTCCTGATAAAACTGGTATTGCGTTTGGGCGCGTTGGAGGGCGAAGCCGGAGAGATCGGCGGAGGGCGGAGTGGTGCGGAAGCCGGTGAAATCGGCGGGGAAATGGCCGTGATCAACGAGGAGCGGATAGTGGGCGTTGGGATGAGAGGCCCAGCCATCGGGGAGGACCACGATTGCACCCAGGTACATGGGATGGCCCCAGAATTTGGTGAGGACCTGGCTTTGAATTTTGATGTGTTTGACCCATTCGGTGTCTTTGGGCGGGTCGATGGGGGGGACGATTTTGGCGAGATGGATCTGGATCGTGCTGGCGTTCGAGGCGGCGGGATCGATGTGGACGCGTTCGGGGACGCTGTAGAAATTGCCGGGCTTGGAGTTCCAGTGCTGGCCTTCGCCTTCGTCCATGGGGAGCTTGACGGTGTGGCCGTCGGAGCGGTGGAAGGTGGTGTATTTATTGAGGACGGCCTGGACCCAGTAGTCACCGGCGGGGAGGGCGCGGAAATTGGCGGTGGGATAGCCGAGAGCGTCGTCGGAGATGATGGCGTTTTGGCCGGGGGCGAGGGCGTCGACATCGATGCCGAAGATTTGCTGGGATTTTACTTCGATTTCGAGGATTTGGTCGCGGGGCTCGGGGTCGTTGGTGGTGGAGATGACGACGTAGACGCGGCCGTCGAGCGGAGCGGGGCTAAGCTGCGAATCGAAAGAGATGGCGAAGCGAGGTTGCGCGGGGGAAGTTTTTTCGCGCGGGGATTGCGGGGCGGCAGAAAGAATTACGGAGGTCGCGTAGAGCGCGAAGAGAGACGAGAGTGCGCGGCCGGCAAATTTGCGGGCGGTGGGGCGCGAGGCGCTGCCAATAATTTTTGAAAGAGGAAGCATCGGATTTTTTCCTTGGCGAGACGTGGATCGCGTTTTGCGAGCCGCGCCATTGTAGCGGAGTGCTGCGAGAATGTCTGCGTCAAGACAGCGAGAGACCGCGGAGAAAAGGGCGGGGCGCGGAGAGGAAGCCACGGAGCAGGGTGCCAGGAAAAAGCCGGCGAGCTAAAGATCCAGCACAGAAAAAACCGCAGGGCTGCTGCCCTGTGCTACGCAGGAAGAATCGGAAAAGGAGATCTACCGCAGAATGAAACTAGGCTGCGGCGGCGGTTTTCTTCGCCGATTTGCGGGACTTTTGCAGGATTTCGTGTTCGGCGCGGACCCAATCTTCGAGGGGGTTGCCGGGAGCGCCGTTGCGCTCGAGATAGATTTCGTAGGCGCGTTGCGCGATCTTTTGTTGAGGGGAAAGTTTTTTGGCGGAGGGAGATTTGCTTTTCGTCGATGAACCGTTTCCGTTTGTTCTTGCCATAAGCTCCTCGTTCAGACCGCGACGCGCGGCCTTGATTCCTGCCTGTCGAGAAATCCTGGCCGCGGGAGGACGGATCGTAAGTCTAAATTCGCCTCGAAGCAGACAGGGCTGCTTCGAGAAGCATCACTTGTATTATGAGAGCGAATGGGCCGGAGAAGGCAAATGAAATTTGGATAAAGAGAATCGAATTTCGCAATCATTGGGAGGCAAAGAAGAGCGTGGCTGAGGGGCGCAAGGGAAGCTGCTTGTCGCATAGATGGAGCGGGGGTATGCTGCTGGCGAATGAGTAGTAAGAAGGTTGTGGGGTGCGGAGCGTAAGCACTTTGCACGGAGAGGGAAAAAAGATGAA
>Ga0070694_100000589_pt1 | contig 20035 bp, 17 predicted proteins | sample KBSK1251metaG_FD_65470 | JGI IMG/M metagenome (GOLD analysis project Ga0070694, IMG submission 65470) | Corn, switchgrass and miscanthus rhizosphere microbial communities from Kellogg Biological Station, Michigan, USA - KBS K1-25-1 metaG | ecosystem: Host-associated > Plants > Roots >... | reverse complement strand
CCCGGCTACGAGACGACGAGCACGGCGGCGCGCGCCGACGCGTTCGTGCTCCCCGACTCGCTGCAGTTCGCGGAATACAACGGCGAATCGCCGGCAGGCGCCGGCTACAGCCAGGGCCTCGCCGAGGTGTTCGACGCCGAGCCGGTGATGGCCCGGTTCCGCGAGCGCTTCGACGTGCGGATGTACCGTCCCATCGAAGCGCTGCTCGACGCGCTCCTCGCGAGCTACCGCGAGTGGAGCGGCGGGTCGCTGCCGGCGCTGACGGCGATTGTCGACTGGCGCGAGGTGCCGACGTACAGCGAGTTCGAGATCCTGCGCGACGCGTTCACGGCGCTCGGCGTGCCGACCATCATTGCGGATCCACGCGATCTGACGTTCGAGCGTGGAAAACTGATCGCGGACGGCCGGCCGATCGACTTCGTCTACCGCCGCGTGCTCATCAACGACATCGTCGCGCGCGCGGAGGACTGCCGCGCGCTCGTCGAGGCGTACGAACGGCGCGCCGTGTGCGTCGCCAATTCGCTCCGCTGCAAGATCCCGCACAAGAAAGCGTTCTTCGCCGTGCTGACCGACGATCGCCACGCCGGCCTGTTCAACGCCGCGGAGCACGACGTCATCCGCCGCCACATCCCGTGGACCGTCGTCGTGCGAGAGAGACGCGTGTCGCGCCATGGAGAGGAGATCGATCTGCTGCCGCATCTCCGGCGTCATCGCGACCGGTTCGTCATCAAGCCGAACGACGAGTACGGCGGCACCGGCGTCACCCTCGGATGGGAGACGAGCGAGGCGGAATGGGACGCGGCCCTCTCGCAGGCGCTGGCGGAACGCGATCGCGGCTGGGTGGCGCAGGAGCAGATCAAGGTCCGGCGCGAGCCATTTCCAATCTGCGAGCGCGGCGCTCCAAACGGTGTCGCCACGCGCGACATGCTCGTCGACTTCGCGCCGTACCTCTTCCGCGGCCGCCTCTCGGGTTTCCTGACGCGTCTCAGCTCGACCGGGCTCGCGAACGTGACATCGGGCGGAGGGCAGGTGCCGGCGTTCGTCGTCTCGCGCCGGTAGAACCGACCGCGCGAGCACCGGGCCACGCCGGTCTCGCTTCTCAGAAGTGCACCCGATCCGCGGACGAGCGTTTCATCGAACTAAAATGTCGGGATGCTCTTCGGACCCCCATCGGCGGAGCTCGAGCCCGGCGCGCGCAACGCGGTTGACGTGTGCCTCGACATCACGCCGGAGGATCGCGTCGCGCTCGTCGCCGACGAGCCGAGCCGCGCAGTCGCCGCGAGCCTCGCGGCCGCGCTCGACCGTCTCGGCGCGGCATGGGAGGGCGTGCTCATCGAAGCGGTCACCGCGCGTCCGATGACCGCCGCGCCTCAGGCAATCCTCGATGCGCTCGAGCGCGCGGACGCGGGCATCCTCTGCGTGCAGCCTCAGCAGGGCGAGCTCACGGCGCGCATGCAGATCGTGTCGGTCGTGGAGCGCCGCGGCATCCGCTACGCGCACATGGTCGGGGTGACGCCGCAGATCATGCGGCAGGGGATGCGCGCCGACTACCGGCTCGTCGACGAGCTGAGCCAGCGCCTGTGCGAGCGCATGCGCCACGCGCGCCGGCTTCGCGTCGAAACGCCGTCGGGCACCTCGTTCACCGCGTCGTTCGATCCCTCGCTCCACTGGGTGAAGACGAGCGGCCTGATCAACCGGCGGTACTGGTCGAATCTTCCGGCAGGAGAAGTCTTCACGACGCCCGAGAGCGTCGACGGCGTGTTCGTGTGCGATGGAACCGCGGGCGACTATTTCGGTCCGAAGTACGGCGATCTGCGCGCGACGCCGCTGACGCTCGACATCGCCGGCGGCCGCCTGCGCGCCGCGCACTGCGCGCGCAAGGATCTCGAGCGGGAATTCTGGGAGTACTGCCACACCGACGAGCAGAGCGACCGCGTCGGCGAGCTCGCCTTCGGCACGAACATCGCCCTCGAAGACATGATCGGCGTGCTGCTGCAGGACGAGAAGATCCCCGGCGTGCACATCGCGTTCGGCGATCCGTACGGCAGCCAGACCGGCGCGCCCTGGAAATCCCGCACGCACATCGACGTCCTCACGCGCGCGTGCGACGTGTGGATCGACGACGAGCAAGTGATTGGGCGCGGTCGGTACTTGATGGAGAGGTTCGGCCTGTAACTGGCACCCGGCACCGTTATCGACTGAGATATTGCCGCATCTGGTGTTTCCAGTACGGCCAGTCATGCCCGCCCATCGGTCCCCAATCGTCGAGGTGATGCCGGATCCCCCGGCTCGCGAGAATGCCTGACAGCCGGTACGATTCGCCGCTCTTTTCCCACGGCCCCGATCCCGTGGCGATGTGGATGTCGCACGTCGCGAGATGGCCGAGCAGCCACGGGTCCGACACGTTCGCCAGATAGTCGACGGGGTTGTTGAAGTAGAAATTGTCGTCGTACGCGCCGTCCATGAACGATTTCATGTCGTACACCCCCGAGAGCGCGAAGCAGCGCTTGACGACGTCGGGATATTTGAAGAGGGTGTTGGCGGCATGAAACGCGCCGAGCGACGCGCCCATCGTCCAGGCGCCGACCGTCGACTGGCAGTGATGGTGGACGAACGGGATGACCTCGTGGCGGACGTACTCGTCGTACATCCGCTGCATCCAGCTCCGGTGCAGCGGATGCGCGCCGCGATCGCCGAACGAGTCGCCGTGATTGATGTTCACGCAGAACGCCTTCACGCGCCCGGCGTCGATGAAGTCGGCGATCGCGCCGATCATGCTCTGCCGTTCGTATTCCCCCTCGTCGCCGCCGCTCGTCGGGAACATGATCATCGGCGGCCCCCAGTGGCCGAGCACGATGATGCCCATGTCCCGTCTGAGACGGTCCGAGTACCACCGGTGGACTTCTCGTCGCATAAGATCCTACGAAAACCGGAAGGGCGGACACGCGGGTCCGCCCCTACGACGTACGCGTTGCCGGCCCGACGACGAACAACGAAGGGGCCGACCCGTGTGTCGGCCCCGAGCGTGAAGCGAGAGTCCGCCCCTACGACGTACGCGTTGCCGGCCCGACGACGAACAACGTAGGGGCCGACCCGTGTGTCGGCCCCGAGCGTGAAGCGAGAGTATAGATGCTGACGATTCTCTGCGTCGCGACCTACTTCAAAGGTGACGCGTTCCTCCGAGAAGCGAAGCAGCAGGGGTGCACCGTCCTGCTGCTCACGTCCGACAAGCTCGCGAACGACGCGTGGCCGCGCGAGGCGATCGACGAGATTCACAGCATCCCGCGCGACGCGCTCGACCACGACGTCCCGCGGATCAAGCGCACCGTCGACGCCATCGCCAGGCGCCATCGCCTCGAGCGGATCGCCGCCCTCGACGACTTCGACGTCGAGCTGGGCGCGATGCTGCGCGAGCATCTGCAGGTGCCGGGCATCGGCCGCACCTCGGCGAGCCGCTTTCGCGACAAGCTCGCCATGCGCATGACCGCGAAGGATCGCGGGATTCCCGTGCCCGACTTCACGCCCGTCTTCAACGACCAGGAGGTCAACGACTGGACCGCTCGCGTGCCGGCGCCGTGGGTGTTGAAGCCGCGCTCGTCTGCGGCCGCGATCGGGATCAAGAAAGTCGAGGACTACGACGCCCTCTGGCGCGCGCTCGACGGGGCCGGCGATCAGCGCTCTGCCTGCGTGCTCGAGCGGTTCGTGCCGGGCGACGTGTATCACGTCGACTCGATCGTCTGGAACGGCGAGGTCGTGTTCGCGGCGGCGTTCAAGTACGGGCGGCCGCCGATGCAGATCGCGCACGAAGGCGGAATCTTCATCACGCGGCGGCTCGCGGACGATTCGGCCGAAGGGCGCACGCTGCTCGATCTCAATCGGCAGCTGCAGGACGGGCTCGGTCTCCGCCGCGGCGTCTCGCATTCGGAATTCATCAGGGCAGGTGGGTCGGGTGGGTCAGGTGGGTCGGGTGGGTCGGGTGGGTCGGGTGGGTCGGGTGGGTCGGGTGGGTTTGTTTTTCTCGAAACTTCGGCGCGCGTCGGCGGCGCGTTCATCGTCGACACGATCGAAGCGGGCACCGGTATCAACCTCTGGCGCGAGTGGGCGAAGATCGAAATCGCCGGCGAGCGCGGATCCTACAGCGTGCCGGCGCACCGCCGCGAGTACTCGGGCGTCGTGCTGTCGCTGGCGCGGCAGGAAGAGCCAGACATGTCGGCGTACGTGGATACGGAGATCAAGACGAAGATCCGCAAGCGTCATCACGCCGGACTGATCGTCGCCTCGCCCGATCCGCAGCGGGTCGAATCGTTGATCGCGGACTACACCGAGCGCTTCTACCGCGATTTCTTCGCGACCGTGCCGGCGCCCGAGCGGCCCGTCGAGTGATCGATCGCGAACAGCGAATCCCGAATCCCAATCCCGAGTCATGAAGCGAACGCTCAAAGGCGTCTGGTCGCCCGAGCGGCGCAACCGCCGTGACGTGGACGTCTATCTGCCGGCGTCGTACCGCGCCGCGGGCCGGCGCCGCTATCCCGTCGTCTACATGCAGGACGGGCAGAACCTGTCGGATCCGCAGACGGCGTTCGCCGGCACCTGGGATCTCGAGCCGACGCTCGAGCGGCTCGCCGCGCGCGGCCTCGAGATGATCGTCGTCGGTGTGCACAACGCGGGCGAAGAGCGGCTGGCGGAGTACAGCCCGTTTCCGGATCGGCGTCACGGCGGCGGCGAAGGGGAGTCGTACCTCGCCTTTCTCGTCGAGACGCTCAAACCGCGGATCGATCGGATGTTCCGCACGCGCCCCCACTGCGACGAGACGGCGATTCTCGGATCGTCGATGGGCGCGCTGATCGGCCTCTACGCGTACTTCCGGTATCCGTCGGTCTTCGGCCGGGCCGGCGTGATGAGCCCGTCCGTGTGGTTCGGGCAGAGCGCCATTCTCGATTACATCGCCGCGGCCAAGGCGCCCGCCGGCCGCGTGTATCTCGACGTCGGGATGCGCGAGGGGGCGGGCACGCTGCGCCAAGCGCGCCAGCTCGCGCGCCTCCTCGCGCGAAAAGGCTTTCGCCGCGACCGCCGCGCGCAGCGCCGGCGGCAGGAGCCGGACGCGTTCCTCCCTCGACAGGCCCGCATCGCGTTGAGCTGGACGAAGCGTCGATCCGCGGCGTCGAAGCTGCAGCCACGCGGCATCGCCGCGAGCCAGCTGCGCTACCTCGAGGATCCCGGCGGCGGGCATCAGGAAGCGGCGTGGGCCTATCGTCTCGAGGGCGCGCTGGATTTTTTAGTCGACTGAACCGGGCGACGCCGCGTAGGGAGGCTGCGCGTCGCCATCCGCCCGCGTGAGCGCCGCGCCCGCCAATATCCAGAAGGGAAACGCGATCTCCGGGACGATGCTCGGATAGCTCGTCATCCAGATGACGAGAAACGCGGCCAGCGCCGTGGCGCATCCGAGCAGGAGGCGATCGCCGGGATCGGCGCGCAGACCGCGCGCCAGGCGCATCGCCATCGCGCCGAGCAGCCACGCGAACGCGGCCAGCGCGGCGACGCGGGCCGGGCCGGTCGTCTGGAGGACGTCGTGCGTCGGGGCCGCTGGCGCCATGCGGGAACCGCCAGCCCAAATCGAGACGATCATCAGCGCTGCGGCGCCGATCCACAGCGCCCGCCTCACCCGCGGATGCCGCGGCACCCGCGTGTGGCGGCGGTTCATCGCGAGGGCGATCGCGACAAGGGCCGCCATCACGAAAAATGACGACGCGTGCAGGGAGACGTGCATCCGTGTCTCCAGCACCACGAACGCGGCGAGCGCGCCGGCGAACGCCGTGACGGCCACGAGCTGCGCCGGCCGCGTGACGGCGTCACGCGTGTGGCGCGCGACGACGATCATCAGCACGAGGCCTTCGACGAGCCGCACGGCGTCCTCGTAGACCTCGTACACACCCATGAACGCGACCGCCTGCCCGCTCAGATACTCGCGCCAGAGGCGATCCGCGACGTCGCGCAGGAGCGGCACCCGTTCGTACGTCGCGGTGAACGTCACCGCCGCGGCGGCGCACAGCAGCGTGCCGGCGATGACGGCCGGTGGCACGAGACTCGGCCGCTGCGGCCGCAGCGCCCTCTTCGGCGGCCGGGCGAAGGCGATGAGCGTTCCCGACAGCGCTGCGCGCACGATCACCTCGATGTCGCGCGGTGGCGATGTCCCGACGAACGCCGCCATCAGCGATCCGACGGGCACGAGCAGCGTGAGCGCGACGAGCGCGGCGTGCGGACGGACGATCGCGAGGATCCAGAACGCGACGAGCAGCAGCCGCAGCGTGAGGGGGATGGCATCGGATCTGAGCGCGGAGGCGAGCGGAACGAGCAGCGCGAGGCCGGCGACTCTCGCGATCACCGCTTTTCGAGAAGCTGCTGCACGGCGGCGATCTGCTGCTGCAGCGCGGTCAGCCTCGCGTCGAGATCGGACACCCGCATCTCGTGACGGCGATCGCGCGCCAGCATCGCTTCCGACTTCTTCAGCAGCTCGTCGGCGACGGCGTTGATCGCGCCGGAGAGGCCGCGCAGCAGCCCCGCGACGTCGCGATCGCGCGTGTCGACGTACGGCGTGATCTGCTGCAGGAAGACGATCAGCAGGCTCTGAAAGCGCGCCAGCTCCGCGATCGTATCGTGCACGAGCGTCATCGTCGCCGCCATCGATTCGCGCGACGCGCGCGCGGCCGGTGCGTTGCGGTTCAGGTGATCGACGACGGCGGAATTGAACGCCTGCTGCTGCTCGAAGAGCGGCGCCACGACGCGGCGCACCGCGTCGGCGAAGCGGCCGCGCAGCCGGCCGCCCGCGCGCGGCACGTCGATCTTCCACAGCGTGTTGAGCGGCGTAATCTGGTGTTCGTCCGGCGCGGGCGGCGGCTGCGGAAACGCGGCCGGCGGTTTCTGGATGGCGTGATCGACCCGCGTCAGCGATTCGTTGTAGGCGCGGTCGGCGGCCTCGCGTTCGGCCTTCAATCTCCCGGGATCGTCGAGGATATTACCGGCCAACGAGCCCCTCGACCGGGCTGCTCGCGTTTGCGTACATCTTGCGCGGAATGCGTCCGGCCAGATACGCGAGCCGGCCCGCCCGCACGGCGAGCTTCATGGCCTCGGCCATCGCGACGGGATCCTGCGCGCCGGCGATCGCCGTATTCATCAGGACGGCGTCGGCGCCGAGCTCCATGGCGAGCGACGCGTCCGACGCGGTACCGACGCCCGCGTCGACGATGACGGGCACGCGCGAGAACTCGCGGATGATGCGGATGTTGTTCGTATTCTGGATGCCGAGGCCGGATCCGATGGGGGCACCGAGCGGCATGACGGCGGCCGCGCCCGCGTCCTCGAGCTTGCGGCACGCGATCGGATCGTCGTTGGTGTAGGGCAGCACGACGAAGCCCTCGCGCACGAGGATGCGCGTCGCTTCGATGAGCGCCTCGTTGTCGGGGAACAGCGTCCGCTCGTCGCCGATGACCTCGAGCTTCACCCAGTTCGACAAGCCGGCTTCGCGGCCCAGCCGCGCGGTCCGCACCGCTTCGTCGGCGGTGTAGCAGCCGGCGGTGTTCGGCAGGAGAGAGTACTTCGACGTGTCGATGTAATCCAGCAAGGATTCCTTCGATCGATCCGAGATGTTCACGCGGCGCACCGCGACGGTGATCATCTCCGCGCCCGACGCCTCGTGCGCCTTCACCATGACGGCATGCGACGAGTACTTGCCGGTGCCGACGATGAGCCGGGACGTGAAGGTCTTGCCTGCGATTGTGAAGGTATCCATGGAGCTACCCGCCCCCGACGAAGTTCACGATTTCAATCTGATCGCCTTCGCGCACGACGGTGTCGTCGAAGGCCACACGTTTGAGGACGACCATGTTGTGCTCGACCGCGACGCGGCGCGCATCGATGGACAGCTGCTTCAGCAATTCGCTCACGGATATCGCTTCCAGGGCACCGGCCACCTCGTGCCGGTCGCCGTTCAGAATGATGGTCAAGAGAAAATATTCTAGCCCAAGGCGCTGAAAATTATTTCGCGCCCAGCTCTTTCACGAGCTCGCCAATCACCGCTTTGGCGTCGCCGAACAGCATCCAGGTGCGGTCGCCGAAATACAGCTCGTTGTCGATGCCCGCGAACCCCGGATTCTTGCTCCGCTTGATCGCGAACACCGTCCTCGCCTTGTCGGCGTCGATGATCGGCATGCCGTAGATCGGGCTGGTCTTGTCGAAGCGCGCCGCCGGATTCACGACGTCGTTGGCGCCGACGACCAGCGCGACGTCGCACTGCGGCATGTCGTAGTTGATGTCGTCCATTTCCACGAGGTCGGTGTAGGGGATGTCGGCTTCGGCGAGCAGCACGTTCATGTGCCCGGGCATGCGGCCCGCCACCGGATGGATGGCGAACTTGACCGTGACGCCGCGCTTCTTGAGCTGATCGTACAGCTCGCGCACTTTGTGCTGCGCCTGCGCGACCGCCATGCCGTAGCCCGGAATGATCACGACCAGATTCGCCTGTTCCAGCACCTGCGCGGCGCCCTCGGGGCTTTCGGACTTGTAGACCTTCTGCTCGCCGCCGGCCGGCGCTTTCTGAATCTGGCCGAAGGCGCCGAACAGCACGTTGGTGAACGAGCGGTTCATCGCCTTGCACATGATGATGGCGAGGATGAGCCCGCTCGATCCGTCGAGCGCGCCCGCCGTGATCAGCAGCTTGTTGTCGAGGACGAACCCCATCGCGACCGCGGAGAGGCCGGCGTACGAGTTCAGGATCGCAATCACCGTCGGCATGTCGGCGCCGCCGATCGGGATGATGAGCAGCACGCCGAAGAGCAGCGCGAGCACGATGATGACCGGGAAGACTTTCGGCGCCCAGGCCGCGTCCGGATGCTGCGTCAGCGCCACGGCCAGCGCCACCGCGACGCCGAGCAGCAGGAAGTTGATGACGTTCTGGAACGGATACGTGACCGGCCGCTGCGGGACCCATTTCACTTCCTGGAGCTTGCCGGCGGCCATCAGGCTGCCGGTCAGCGTCAGGTAGCCGAGGATGACTTCGGCGATGAGCGCGACCATGCGGAACGGCGTCAGGCCCTCTGCGCCTTCCCCGAGCCGCAGGTAGAACTCGGCGGTGCCGACGAGGCCGGCCGCGGCGCCGCCGAACGCGTGCGACAGCGCCGTCCGCTGCGGCACCGCGGTGAGCGGGACTTTCGACAGCGGCACGCCGACCGCAAATCCCGCGACGATCGCGAGGACGATCCACGCGTGATGGATGACCGTCGGCTCGGCCCAGGTGACGAGGACCGCGACCGCCGTGCCGGCGACGCCCGCGTACACGCCTTTGCGCGCGGTCGCCGGCGTGTTCATCCAGTGCAGCGCGAAGATGAAGAGCGCCGACGCGACGAGATACCCGAACTGGCTGACGCTGTACATCATCAGCGGCCTGCCCTGAGCTCCGTCGAGGGGGGTTTCTCGTCGCTCTTGAACATCTTCAGCATCCGATCGGTGATCAGAAATCCGCTGACGATGTTCGTCATCGACGCGAACAGCGCGATCGCGCCGAGAATGCGAATCCGCAGCGGGTGATCGCCGCCGGCGACCAGAATCGCGCCGACGACGGCGATGGCCGAGATGGCGTTGGTGAGCGACATGAGCGGCGTGTGGAGCAGCCGCGAGACGCGGCGGATGACGCCGAGTCCGATGAACGATGCGAGCACGAAGACGTAAATGGTCGACCAGAAGTCTGAAGTCATCTCGTATCCTGCGCGCGTCACGCCTTTGCCTTTTCCAGGGCTTCCCGCGTGCGCGCGTGCGTCACTTCGCCGGCGTGCGTGATGAGCGCGCCCTGCTGGATGTCGTCGTTGAAGTCGAGGTGAAACGCGCGGTCCTTCGTGAACGCCTGGACGAACGCCGTCAGGTTCCGCGAGAAGAGCAAGCTGGCGTGATACGGCATCGTCGCGGGGATGTTCAGCGGCGCGAGAATCGTCACGCCGTTGACGCGGACCGTTTCTCCCGGCTTCGACAGCTCGCAGTTGCCTCCGCCGTCGGCCGCGAGATCCGCGATGACCGATCCGGGCCGCATCGAGCGTACGGTATCGGCGGTGATCAGCGTCGGCGCGAACACGCCGCCGATGAGCGCGGTCGTGATCACGACGTCGGACTTCGCGCATTCGGCGATCAGCAGGTCCCGCTGCCGCTGCCGGTCCTCCTCGGACAGCTCCTTGGCGTATCCGCCGCCGGCCGCCGCGGTCTCCGCGAGCTCGATGCCGACGTACTTCGCGCCAACGCTTTCGATCTGTTCCTTGACTTCGGGCCGCACGTCGGTCGCCACGACGTTGGCGCCGAGGCGGCGCGCGGTGGCAATCGCCTGCAATCCAGCCACGCCGGCGCCGATCACGAAGACCTTCGCGGGAAACACCATGCCGGCGGCCGTGGTCAGCATCGGAAAGTACCGGTTCAGCTCCACGGCGGCGAGCAGCACGCCTTTGTAGCCGCCGATGTTCGCCATCGACGAGAGCGTATCCATCGGCTGCGCGCGCGTGGTGCGGGGAATCGCGTCGGTCGAGAACGCCGTGATCTTCTGCGCGGCCAGGGCCGAGACCGCATCCAGATTGCGCAGCGGCATGAGCGATCCGAGATAGATGGTGCCCGGCCGCATCGCGCGGATTTCATCGCGGCCGCGCGCGCCGGCGACGTCGATGACGGGAGCCGTGACCTTCAACACGAGATCGGCGGCGCCGACGAGCGCGGCCGCATCGGATTCGACGCCGACGCCGACCTCGCGATACGCGGCGTCGGAAAAGCCCGCCGCGTCGCCGGCGCCCGATTCGATCGCGATCTCGTATCCGGCATTGACGAGCTTCTTGCACGATTCGGGCACGAGGGCGACACGCTGCTCGTCCGGCGCGGACTCCCTGGGTACTGCGATTCGCATGCAACCACCTGCAACCGGCCAGCATAGCACGGCGGAAAAGGGCGAACGGCCGAGCAGCGGCCGCTCCCGCGCGCCACAAACGCCCGAAAATGCCGCTGGACGCGCGGACCTGACATGGGATAAATTTGGGTCGATGCCTGTAGCCCAAAAGAGGTCCGATTCTGGTCCGGTCCGGGGGGCAAGGGCCCCCGGAGTCGTCCGGGGGGAAGGGGCCCCCGGAGTCGTCCGGGGGGAAGGGGCCCCCGGAGTCGACGTCCGCCGCCTCATGTTCGAGGCGGCGCGGCGCGCCGAAGCCATGGGCCTGGTCGAGCCGGCCGCCGTCACGGGCACGGACGCGTCGGCCGTGCGTCTGCTGGCCAACCGCGTGCGCCGCGCCGGCATTGCCACGGCCGCGGCCGATCAGCTGCACAACGTCGAGATGCCCGGCGCCGAGGACGTCGCCGGGCTTCTCCAAACGCTCATCGCGGCGCTCGAAGCGTCGCCGGTCCCGAAGTTCGAATGGGGCGGTCTCGGTCGCGTGTTCGGCCCCGAGGATCTCGCGGCCTTGATCAACGTGTCGGTCTCGAGCCTGAAGCGCTACCAGTCCGGCGACCGCGATACGCCGGACGAGGTCGCGGCGCGGCTGCATTTTCTCGCGCTGGTGGTCAGCGACCTTGCCGGGTCGTACAACGACATCGGCATCCGCCGGTGGTTCCACCGGAGGCGCAGTCTGCTGGATGGCCGCGCGCCGGTCGCGCTGCTGAAGGGCAACTGGGATCCGGACGACGAGGGGCCGATGCACGTGCGGCAACTCGCGCGCGAGCTGCTCTCGCTCTCGGCCACATGATCGCGTTCCGCCAGGTCGACGGCCGTTACCCGTTCCTCTGGGAAGACGATCGTCAACCCGCCGGGCGATGGCACGCGGACGGTGACGGTCCGGCTCACTACTTCGCCGACACGCCCGACGGCGCGTGGGCCGAATTCCTCCGCCACGAAGAAATCACCGAGGCCGCGGATCTCGCGACGGTCCGCCGTCAGCTGTGGGCGGTGGACATCGACGACGCGCCGGCAGAGCGGCCCGCGCTGCCCGAGCGCGTGCTCACCGGGGGCCCCGACAGCTACGCACGCTGCCAGGACGAAGCGCGGCGGCTGCGCGAGCGGGGTGCGCGGCGGATTGTCGCGCCGTCGGCAGCGCTCGTGCGCGGCGGCGCGCGCGGCGTCTCGATCGGACGCGGTCTCCGCCGCGCGGCCGACCGCGACGGCGCGGTCATCGTCATCTTCGGCGCGCCCGCCGATCTCGTCGGCTGGATCGCGGCCGACGCCGGATTTCCCTCCGCCGATCTGCTCGAACGGGTTCATCATTACGCGGCGGGTCGGTCAGGTGGGTCGCGTAGGTCAGGTGGGTAGGAGGCACGACGACAGGATGATCACCGCGTTCATCATCACCGCGGCGCTCGCAACGACGCTCGACGTTGACGTGCAGTCGCTGGCCGCGCTGTCGGGCGAACCGAGTCATGTCAGTGCGGCGGGCATCACGCGAGACGAGTCGCCGATTCTCACCCTCGAGAATGCCGGTGCGTTCGATCCCGCGGCGACCGGGCGCAGGCTCGTGCTCGTCGGCGGCCTGGACGGCGACGCTCGCAGCGTCGACGCCGTCGTCGCGGCTGTTCGCTGGTTCAAGACGCGCGCGTCGGCCGCGATGCGCCGCGAGTGGACCGTCAGCGCGCTGCCGTCCGCCAACTTCGAATCGACCGACAAGCAATCGCTCGCGCGATGGATCACGTTTCAAGCCCCCGATCTCGTGGTCACGATCGGCGGCACGTGGGACGCGGTCACAGGCGTCCCGTACCGGAACTTCAGCGCGTCCGATATCGCAGCGGCGCTGCCGAAGCTGCTCGCGAGCAGAATCGAGCGGTCGGCTCTCCATGGCGAGATCGTCGCGCGCGTCCAGCGCGAGCCGCTCGCCATCGCGCGTCTGCTGGCGCGGCGATATCCGGAAACGCCGAGCATCAGCTACATCCCGGCGGTGGCGTGGACCCAGACGCTGCGTCTGGCCGCCGTTACCAGCGACGAGTCGCTGCGCGAGAAGGTGCGCCGGCAGATCCAACCGTGGATGAGCGGCGAGAAGAAGCTGTTCGGCGATCGGATCCAGCTCACGTCTGTCGCCGGCACGATGATCTTCGCGGAGCTGGCGGCCGCGGGCGACACCACGGCGCTCGCGCTCGCCGAAGAAGCGGTGCCGCTCGCGGCGGCGCGCAAGCCCTCAGGCATCGCCGAATACAGCCAGGGGTGGACCGACGACATGTTCATGGCGGCGAGCGTGCTCGCGCGCGCGAGCGCCCGTCCCAACCATCGGGCGGAGATCGACAACGCCGCGCGGCTCCTCGTCGACTACGCCGCGCGATTGCAGCAACCCGGCGGGCTGTTCAATCACGCGAGCGACGCGCCTGCCGCCTGGGGACGCGGGAATGGATTCGCGGCCTTCGGGTTGATGGAAACCCTGGACGCAATGTCGGCCATGTCCGCGCCGCATGCGTCGCGCGCGAAGCTGCTCGACATTTATCGCCGACAGATGAACGCCGTCCGGGCCCAGCAGGCGCCCGATGGCATGTGGCGACAAATCATCGATGCACCCGGCGCGTACCGCGAGGAAACCGCAACGGCGATGTTGATGACCGCGATGGCCCGAGGCATTCGTCTCGGCTGGCTCGATCGCTCGTACCGGCCTGCGGTCCAGCGCGCCTGGCGCGCGCTTGCCGCGCACGTCGTGGACGACGGGACGCTCGTGGACGTGTGCGCGAGCACCGGCGGCGGCACGACCAGGCGGTATTACTTCGACCGGCCGGCCATCACCGGCGCCGACGACCGCGGAGGCGCGATGGCGCTCCTCGCCGCGATGGAAATGCACGGGTTGGCGCAGAGTGGGCAGTCCACTCGTCAGTAAGAGAAAAAGATCTGCTCGCCTCGACGCTAACCCTCTGATCCACAAACGAATCGCACGGCGCGCCGCTTGCGATGGCGGCCCCCGGTCATGGATCGCGGGGGTCGTCGTTTGCGCGCGTGGAAGGTCATCGGTTTCGCCGCCGCGTTATCGCTCGTCGTCGGCGCGCTGACGGCGAGCCTCCTCGTGCCGCCGCGCCTGCCGACCGAGACCGAGGAAGGGGAAGAACGAGGCGAGACGTACGGCGCCGACGGGGTGCGCTACCGGTTGATGCGCCTCGAGGATCGATTCGGCCGCATACCCGACGATCCGTATTCACACGCGAGAACACAGGTCGATCTGTTGCAGTGGTCGGGCGCCTCAAAGCGTATCGAGCACGCCCCAGCCGTTTCGATCAACCCGCAGATGTTCAGCCGCACGGCGTCGGCGGATGCGGCGTCGCTGACCGACCCGAACCTCTCGCCGAACCTGTGGCGCTGGCTCGGGCCGGGCAACATCGGCGGCCGCATCCGGTCGATTGCGATCAGTCCCATCAACCCCGACATCATGTTCGCCGGCAGCGTCGGCGGCGGGATCTGGAAAACGGCCAACGGCGGCGCGTCGTGGTCGCCTGTCGACGATTTCATGGCTGTTCTGTCGGTGTCGACCATCGTCATCAATCCGGTGGCGCCGAACGTGATCTATGCCGGCACGGGCGAGGGCTACGGCAACGGCGACTCGATTCGCGGCGCCGGCATCTTCAAGAGCACCGACGGCGGCACGACGTGGTCGCAGTTGCCCGGTACCGCGAATGCGTTCTGGGCGGTCAACCGTCTCGCGATTTCGCCGGACGGGCGAACGGTGCTCGCCGTCGGAAGCGCCGGAACGTATCGCAGCGTCGACGGCTCGGCGTTCACGCGCGTCGCGTCCGGAATCCCCGCGCAGGATGTCGACTTCAATCCGATCGATTCGAGCAAAGCGATCGCGGTCGGCTGGGGAACGATCGCGTACTCGTGGGACGGCGGCCGGACGTGGCAGAAGGCCGCGGGCCTGCCGTTGACGGGCGGCCGCATCGAAGCGGCTTATGCACCCAGCCAGCCGGACAGTGTCTACGCCGCGATCGATCGCAACGGCGGCGTGCTGTATCGCAGCATCAACGGCGGCGCCACGTTCGGCCCCGTGTATACGGCCGGCAATCTGATGGACAAGCAGGGTTGGTACGACACCGCCATCTGGGTCAGCCCTGTGGACGGCAATCACCTGTTTGTCGGCGGCATCTGGATGCGTGAGAGCCGCGACGGCGGCGCGACGTGGCAGGACTTCGCCGGCGACATCTACGGCGACAACCACGTCATCGTCTCGGACCCGCGATACGACGGTGTCGGCAACCGGCGGTTGTTTTTCGGCAACGACGGCGGCGTCTGGCAGGCCGACGACATTTTCGCGGTGACGCCCGCCTCGGTTCGATCGCTCAACAACAATCTGGGAGTGACGCAGTTCTACGGCGGCGCCGGCAACGCCTCCTCGGGAACGATCGTCGGTGGGACGCAGGATCACGGATCGATCGTCTGGTCGCCGCGCGCGGGCGCGTCATGGAAGCAGACGCTCGGCAGCGATGGCGGCTTCGTCGCTTCGGATCCGACGGACGCGTCGTACTTCTACGCCGAATCGATCTATCTGGGTCTGGTGCGTAGCACCGACGGCGGATCGACCTGGACCAGCATCGCAGCGGGCCTCAACGATGCCGGACGCAGCGCCAACTTCATCGCGCCGTTCATCCTCGATCCGAACAACCCGAGCCGCATGCTGGCAGGCGGTGCGAGTCTCTGGCGCAGCGACGACGTGAAGGCGCCGGCGCCCGAGTGGAAGGCGATACAGGGCGGATCGGGCAACTACGTCAGCGCGATTGCGGTGGCGCCGGGCAACTCCGACGTGCTCTGGGTGGGACGATCGTGGGGACGTATCTTCAAGTCCACGAACGCGACGTCCGCGTCGCCGGTGTTCACCGCGCTGAAGGTACCGACCAGAGGTGTCGTGACGCGCATCACGATCAGTCCAACCGACTGGAACGTCGTCTACGTGACGACTGGCAGCTTCGGTCCGACGAACGTCTTGAAGACGATCGACGGCGGCGCGACGTGGATGGACGCCACCGGCAGCGGCGCGACCGGGCTGCCCGATGCGCCCGTCAACGATCTCGACATCGATCCGGCGAACCCCGAGGTCGTCTATGCCGCAACCGAAGTCGGCGTATTTCAGAGCGGAGACGGAGGCGCGCACTGGGAGCTGCCGCAGGATGGGCCGGCGAATGTCTGCGTCGACGAGATGTTCTGGATGGGCTCGACGCTCGTCGCCCTCACGCACGGGCGCGGCGCGTTCGCGATCGAGACCGCGCGCGCGGGCACCCCGGCGGTGACGCTGACGCCGGCCTCGCTCGACTTCGGCTCGCGAAGCGCGGGCACAACCGTCTCGCGCACGGTGACGGTCACCAACACGGGCGACGCGCCCTTGACGGTGTACACCGTGGGCCGCGAGGGCCAGCACGCGTCATCGTTCCAGATCGCATCGACGACGTGCGTCAACGCGATCCTCGCATCGAATGCGAGTTGCACGGCCGATGTTCGATTCAGTCCGCGCACGAGCGGATCGATGTTCGCGACGTTGTGGGTGTACAGCGACGCGCCAAGAAGTCCGCACGCGGCCGCGCTGATGGGCGCCGGTGCACCCTCGCCGGACGCTTCGCTCGCGCCGTGGACGTCACAGGACATCGGTGATGTCGGCGTTGCGGGCAGCGCCTCGGTGTCGAACGGCATCATCGGCGTGAAGGGGGCGGGCGCCGACATCTGGGGCGCGGCGGACGCGTTTCAGTACGTGTATCAACCGCTGCGGGGCGACGGCGCGATCGTCGCGCGCGTCAAGACGGTTCGTGGCGCACGTGCGTGGACGAAGGCGGGCGTGATGATTCGCGAAACCCTCGATGCTGGTGCGCCGCACGCATCGCTGTTCGTGACGCCGGCGAAGGGCATCGCGTTCCAGTCGCGCGCGATCGCGGGCGGCGCCAGCGTCGGCGTCGCCGCGGCGGGCGCGGCGCCGGCGTGGGTCAGGCTCGTCCGCGCCGGATCTCTCATCACCGCCTCGACGTCGGCCGACGGCGTCTCGTGGACGAAAGTCGGCGAGGCGGACGTTGCGATGACCGCGAACGTTCATGCCGGGCTCGCCGTCAGCAGCCACAACGCGTCGCAGCTCGCGACGGCCACGTTCAGCGACGTCAGCATCACCGGTCCGCCGTCGCTCGCCGAAGGGTGGCAGAACGGCGACGTCGGGAATCCCGGCGTCGAGGGAACGTTTACCGTCGCGGCCGGTGCGACGAGCACGCTGCGCACGTTCACGGTCGCGGGATCGGGTTCCGACATCTGGAGTGCCGCGGACGCCTTTCAGTACGTCTACAAAACGCTGAACGGAGACGGCGAGCTCGTGGCGCGAGTCGGCAGCGTCGAGCACACGCACCGGTGGGCCAAGGCTGGCCTCATGATTCGGGCCGACAACAGCGCGAGCGCGCCTTACGCGATGATGCTCGTGTCGGCCGCCGCCGGCAGTGCCTTCCAGTACCGGAGGAACGCCGGCGGATTCTCAGAGAGTGTGACGGGCGGCTCAGCGATTCGCTCGCCCTACTGGATCAAAATCACGCGCGCGGGGGCCGTGATCACGGGATATCAATCCTTCGACGGCTCGCACTGGACCGAGGTCGGGAGCGCCGCGATCGCGGCGACTTCGTCTGTGAATATGGGATTGGCGGTGAGCAGCCACGTGGACACGCGGCTGAGTAGGGCCACTTTCGATGTAGTCGTTGGACCTACGCGACCTTCCAGCCGTCCCCGCGGAGCGAGTTCATCAGCTGAACGGATCGCTCGATGAGCTCGGTCGGCTCGTCGACTTCCTCGACCGATTCGCTGCCGTCGGGCCGCGTGATGATGACGCGATAGCGCCCCGCCAGGCGATCGTGACTGATTTCATAGCGGAGCTTCTCACCGTTGCGATCGAAGAACCAGATCATGGCAGACGCTTACGATACAACAAACGTGCGAGCGGCGCGATGTGGCGGCCGCACTTTTTTGTCATTTCGTTGCGCGTCGTCGCCAATGTTCGCTCGCAGACGTTCGTGTCATGTAGCGCGGGTGCTCGCATAGACGGCGGCGCCGAGCAGTCCCGCTTCCGAATTCAGAATCACTTTGACGGGCATGCGTTCGACGAGCGGCTCGAGCGGATCTTTCGCGTTGAACGCGCGGATGAACGGGCCGGCGGTGAGCGCCGGCAGAATTTTCGGCGCGATGCCGCCGCCGACGAAGACGCCGCCGGTAGCCACGCTGCGCAGCGCGAGATTGCCGGCTTCGGCGCCGTACGCTTCGACGAACAGGTCGAGCGTCTCGACGCAGCCGGAACAGCGGCGATCGAGCGCGGCGCGCGAGATAATCGCGGGCGCGTCGGGATCTTCGACGTCGACGCCGGCCGCGCACGGCCGTTTGTGCGCGAAGGTGTGCACGACCGCCAGGCCGCGGCCCGAGATCACGCGCTCGACGTCGACGCGTCCGAAGCGCGCGGTGAGATCGCGAACCATCTCGAGCTCGCGCTCGGTGCGCGCGGCGAAATCGGCGTGGCCGGCCTCGGTCGGCGACGCGATATAGCGGCCGTCGACGCGGTGGAGCAGCGCTTCACCAAGGCCGGTTCCGGCGGCAATCAGCGCGATGTTGCCCGTCGATGACGCTTCACCCTGCTGCAGCACGTACATCTCGTCGTCGCGCAGAACGGGAATCGAGTACGCCATCGCCTCGAGATCGTTCAGCAGCGTCACGCGGCGGAATTCGAACGCCTCGCGCACGCGGCGCGCGTCGATGCGCCACGGAATGTTCGTCATCGTCGCCGATTCCCCGATGACCGGACCGGCGACGCCGAAGCATGCCGTCTCGATCGTGACGGCCGCTACCTCATCCTCTTTCCTGAGCTCGGCAATCATCGTCGTCAGATCGTCGTAGTCGAGCGTGCTGAACGATCGCACGATGATCGGTCGAGGGCGAGTCGGCTCGGGATCGAAGACGCCGAGTAATGTTTTCGTTCCGCCGATGTCGCCAGCGAGCAGCATAGGTCGAACTTCAGACTGAGACTTCAACGCCACGCGTACGCGTCAGACTTCACGCTTGACTTCATCTCCATTGTCCTTCATCTTGAATGGCGTTCCTCTCGTTCCAATCGCCGCGGAGGCCGATTGCTCTCACCCTCGCCCGATCTGAAGCAACCGCTTTCGGGACATCTCGTCGTCTTCACCGGAAAGCTCAGTTCGCTGGGACGCAAGGACGCGCGCGCGCTCGTCGCTCGTCTCGGCGGCGCCACCGCCGACGATGTCAACGCGAAGACGACGATGCTGGTCATCGGCGCGGAGGGATTCGGATCGACCGACGACGCGCGTCGGGACAAGAGCAACAAGCTCAAGCGTGCGGAGGAGCTGAATGCACAGCCCGGACCACCGATCAGGATTTTGAGCGAAGCGGAATTCTGCCGCCTCGCCGGCGTGCCGACGTCCGATGCGCTGAAGCAGCAGTATCACGCGCTGCGCGATCTGCTGGCGCGCTACCGCGCGCTCCGCGAGGATCACGTCCGATATCTGGTGAAGTGCGGCGTGCTGCGGCCCGTCCTGCGCACCAACGCCGACACGTTTTTTGCATTTCCCGACCTTGCCGTCCTCAAGCAGGCGAACGAGGGTCTTGGTCAGGGCGCGCCGTTCCGCGGAATCGTGCGGGCGCTGATCGCGTCGCGTCAGGGTCAGCTCGAGTTCGATTTCCGTCTCGACGCGGCGCCCGCGAAAATCATCACGCTGCGCCGGCCGGCGAAGGATACGGCGTCAAACAGGACGGCGATGCGCGAGACGGCGCTGGCCGAAGAATACTTTCGCGCCGGTTCCGCGCTGGACGACGGAGACGACGCGAAGCTGGAGGAGGCGGCCGCGGCGTATCGGAAGGCGCTGGAGCTCGATCCATATCTGTGCGCGGCGCTCATCAACCTGGCGAACATCCACTACAGCCGCGACGAGCTCGTGGAGGCGCAGGCGCTCTACGAGCGCGCCATCGGCCTCGAATCCGATTTCTACGAAGCGCACTTCAATCTCGGCAACATCTACCACGATCTCGGGCGCTTTCCGGAGGCTCAGGCGTCCTACC
>Ga0070694_100000588_pt1 | contig 20077 bp, 29 predicted proteins | sample KBSK1251metaG_FD_65470 | JGI IMG/M metagenome (GOLD analysis project Ga0070694, IMG submission 65470) | Corn, switchgrass and miscanthus rhizosphere microbial communities from Kellogg Biological Station, Michigan, USA - KBS K1-25-1 metaG | ecosystem: Host-associated > Plants > Roots >... | reverse complement strand
GACCCGGGTGGAGCAAGGCCAAACAGAGCGTAGAGTCCTGCACTTGCTCAGGTTGGCTGCTCAGCGGAATCCCGCCTAAAACAGAAGGAGGGTTACTGCTGGCACGCACTATTTTTTCTTGTGGGTTCTTTTGGCTGACTTTAGTAGTTAAGCTGGCACGAGAATTATTCATGCTATCGAGCGAAAGCGGGCTCTAGATGAAAAGATCGAAGGCCACATATTGAAAATACCGTCTGCATGTCTATCGTAAATGTTGGTTCTCAAAGGCGATTAACTTTGTGCCGACAGGCAATTTTGCAATTTTGGTCAAAACAGTCTCAAAAGAAAGATCACCCCAGCATTTCTGCAGTGAATTGCTCCGGCACTAATGACTATTGCAATGTCAATATTATCACTATTTTATATAGAACCGGCATATTCTGAAATTGCATGAAGAGAGTATTACTATACGCAGTCGTCGGTGTCGTCGCTGCGGCTGTAATAGTCGGGGGTCTCTTTGCAGTTGGTGTTTTCAATCAGTCGACCACGCCGAACGTTAAATTCGTAGATTTTAGACCAGAAGGTACGCTGGTCTTGAAGCAAGATCAATCTCTACCCATAACTTTCAATATTGTCAATAATGAAAAGTTCTCTGTTAGCGGTATCATTGTATCTACAACGCATGACGGTCAGCCACAATTCTTCATCGTTGATAGACCTATTGCAGCAATCGAAGGCACAGTAGGTGCAAACGGCGGCAGAACAGGTATGCAAACGATTAACATTATTGGTAATACAATTAATCAAGACGCAGTAGAAGCAGATTTTACAGTAAGGCTTACGGTTATCGACGGCCAGCTTTCTGACACAAAGACCTTCAAAGTGCGATTAGAAAGATAGATCTTTTTAGCTCGTTCGTACGTCTTGTAGACTTACTCTACCCGCCAGAACGAAAGGTTATTGCTTTTTTGTCTTGTCATTGGCTTTTGCATGCTGGTCAGTTCTGCTATTTCTTGTCGAATTTCTTGCATTATCGACCTTGCTTCGGCCACACCGACCAGTCTTTGTAGTGCGATGCCTATCTCTTCAATCGCAAACAAGCAATCAGGCTCTAAACAGATTGAATAGAAATTGCGCAGGTACAATTTGAGTACCTCGCCTATTTCTTGACCTAACCTGTCAAGAACAGTATTCGTTGCGATGACTATTGTCTGTTGCAGGTCAGGCATTGCGATAAACCTCGCAATAATGTGTTAAAGGCGACTGTGTGTATCTTGAACAACACGTGTTACCTGCCTAGAAGAGTATTCCCTGAAATCAAGCACGCCAAACGGTGACTAGTCTTACTTTTGGCAATCTTGCTTGTTTGTATGATTCTGCACTGACTGTAATTTATCACACTTGGTACCAATACTCATCTCGCAGAAGCTAGCTACCACAACTAGCTCGGGTCGGTACGCATTTGATCGTGTGTATTACTACGCGTCTCTGGCCTTGCCATGAGCGTGCGACCCGGGCTAGGTCTAAAAGCATTAGGCTTCTGCATGTTGTGTGCTGAAAACATCCCTCCCGTGAATACTCGAGGGTTACTACTGGTATGCACTAATTTTTATGTCAGAATACTTCTTCACGATCGGAATTAGCCATTCTAATACTTCTAACTCTGAACTCAATGGCTCCAGGTCGACGGTGTCAATCGTCACCTGCATCTTTGCCTTAACTCTGCGTATTGCGCTTGCCAGCTCCCGCTCTGTCCTGGGTGCGTTTATGAGTGTCTTTATCTCAATTTCATATGATCTAACAAGAGCCGGGTTGTTATGAGGGCTAACGTATTTCCGGCACGTTCTAATTTGATTTTGGATCACTTGTTCAAGGTCGGACGTGGCGAGTCTTACCTCAGGTCAAAATAGGCCCTATCAATATTCGGCCGCCAACCAGGGTACACGCGCTTGATATAATCTATGCAATGGATGATGGTTTCTTTACGCGCGAAGCCGTCGGCCAGATCTTTTTTCCTGCGAGCATTAAAGAGGACGCGAAGCTCATGCTGAATCTCTACGTCTGGACCAAGTCGTATATGCATAAGGTCTTCAGCAACAATTGCCCTCAGTTCCTCTTGGTTCATGACTGGCAAGCCGTATTGCACATTATTAAGCCAGGCAGCATCTTACCGAGAGGGGGTGGCAGCAATACGTCATGAAGGAACTGTGCTTTCAAAGGAAGGTTTTCCGCTATGGTTTATCAATGCTTAGGCACATCTGTTTCATCGGACGGAATAATCCTTAATGTCACAGCTTAACTAGCTTTGACATTACGGATTTCAGGCACAGGCAGAATCTTGCAATAGGCATTTCCTGCGAGTGCACATGATAGATCAGAGCCGCTAGTACAAGAAGTCTTTCTGGCGTTCGTTGGTGACCATTTGGCTTTGGGGCTCAAATTCAAAGTGTGTCAGGACTGCAAAGGCATCTTCCAGGTCGCAGCAGTAGCACCGACCACTTATGCAGTCCTTTCTGGAATAATGGTCGCAGAGACCGCACTTGCAGTGCATGATGTCGGAGCGGTACCCAGAACCATCTTTGCGCACACTCTATTCCGTTGTCTAGAGTATTTATCAACATGGATTCATGTTTCATCAACTCGGTGATGATGTTCTCTAGTAGATCATTTCTTCATAGAATATCTGGTCGTATCACACCTGGCGGCTCGAAAAAAAGTTCCTACTATGGAGTGTAGTTTCGAACGAGCAATTCCGTGTATCCAGTCCGAGTCTCGGCTTTGCAACTGATTGCTCTAGAGGCTCTTATTTGGAACTGGTCAAAACCAGAGTATAGTTCTCTGGCTAATTTCGTGTCGGAATTACTGAGGAGGACTTTGCATCCTCTTTTGTCGAGACTGTGGAAGACAGAGGCTAGCTGCACCTGGTCGCCGGCGGAGAAACCGTCCTGAGTGTAGCTCACAAAGTTTGAGGTTTTACTCAGGGGCACAAAAGGGGGGTCCAGGTATACAAAATCGCCTCGACTCGCTCTTGATAGAGCATTGACGTAGCTGCATGTTCTAATTGAAGCCCTTGTTTGAGCTAGCGCGACGCTCGCGTTTCTAAGCTGTATTGGATTGCATATCATCGGATTCTTGTACCTGCCCATGGGGACATTGAATTCGCCTGCACTATTGACTCTGTAGAGTCCGTTGTAGCATGTTTTGTTCAGTGCCACAAGCCGCGCTGCCCTTTCCAGCCTGTTGGCCGGCCTTGTCCCTCTAAGCTTGTAGTAAAAAGCATTAGGATTTTTGGTATACTCTATTTCATGGCGCCTGAGATAGCCAATCAACCGTTCGACGTCGTTCTTCACAACCAAATAGGCATTGACAAGCTCTGAGTTTAGGTCGGAGAGGTGCGACTTGAAAATTGGTTTAGATGAGGCAAGATGAAAAAACAGTGCGCCTCCGCCAAGGAATGGCTCGTAATAATTTAGGAAATCAGGAAGGTGAAATTCCAGCTCGGGAAGCAGCTGTGCCTTCCCTCCCGCCCACTTTAGGAAAGGAGATGCAGCCTGCTTTTGAGAAATTAGTTTCTGCTGCACCCCAGTATCAAGGCAAAGCCATTTTTATTAATTTGTTGCCATACATGACGCCCAGAAACAATTCAGGATGATTTTCCCTTCAAGGCCTGCCCCCGGAATAGCTCCCTCAAGTACCTGTCCACTTTGCCCATCATCTCTGGTTTTCCCTCTATCATGCGTTGCAGTTTCTTGTCACTATAGCTGACGCTCGCATAGACGATGGCTTCGGTCGAGGGATAGTATTTGCATTCGACATCGAGCGTCGACCTGCTCCCCTCTATTTTGAAGGAAAGCGAAATGTTCCTACGAACAAAAACGGCATCCCGAATCTTGCGTGAGTAGTCCCGTGACACGACCTTTGAATGGCGGAGTTCCCTGACGTGGTAGGCAATGTCCGAATAATAGAAAAACTTTCTACCGCAGTCATGGCACTCCCAAATGGTCTTTAGGTCGTCGGGATGCACAGGGTACAATCTGGCGCTAAGCCTTTTAACCGCTGGCGATAGATTTCATATTAGTTTTCCCACAATAATCCAAAATACTAGAATTTTTGCACTATAATTGTCGTACGAAGACCATACTAAAGAACTCTTATGAATCGGCGGAAGCATTGCTAGCTGAGATGAGATGGACGGCTCAAGCTCAGCCTGAAAAGCCAAAAAAATACATCACTCCACTTGACGACGAAACGATCAAGAACATCGGGCGTTACTATAAAGTTGATACTAATAACTTTGAGTCCCTTGTAAAGTACATAAAGAGCAGGGGCCTTCCGGAAGATGCCGCCTAATCTTAATAGTTGCGGGCATCAATAATCTGCAGTTGCGAAAAATAGTCACTGTAGCCATCATTGGCACAGCATCTGTCCTGGCATTTACATTCATTTATTCAGAGCTTACCCGGCCTCCCTACGCTCTGGAAGTTGACGCCACCCGGGATACCACTGATATCTCTGGCATAATGTACAGGATAAGGTTGACCAATGTCGGTACGGAGGAGCTGACAAACGTGGTCGCAAAACTAGGACCTGAAGACGTACAGAAAAAGGAGTCACTGGGACCAGGTCAATCGTACTTTTTCTATCCAGAGCCCGAGACTCCTGAAGGAAAGATAATCGTTACTACAAACGAACAGATCTATGTCGAAACAGATTATCGCACTCCGACCAAAGTTCTCGGCCTGCCTGGCACGGGAAGATAATATAAGTGAGAAACTGGCCAGAGGCTTCAAGACTTGAAGACGCTTCTGCCTCCAGGCTCCGACGAGTCACGCGAACTTGCAAAGCGATACGGGTATGATCAGTGGCTTGTCGATAGGTTCCTTGCGTACGTGCCGGAAGTGCAGGAATTTCTAGCAAAGATGGAGCGCATTCCGACGCAGTACATCCGCGTAAACACACTGAAGACCAGTCCGGAAGAGCTGCAGAAAAGGTTAGGGGCCAAAGGATTCGTGCTTCATCCGACTAGGCTAGCTGAAGTTCTTTCAGTGTCTGTGTCGCCCATGTCTGTTGGAGCCACAACTGAATACCTTCTAGGGCAGTACTACGTTCAGGATCTAAGCTCCTGCATGGCTGTCGACGCACTCGACGTCAAAGAAAACATTCAGGTTCTCGATATCGCAGCCGCTCCTGGTGGAAAAACGACAATGATTGCGCAGAAAATGCAGAACACTGGTTCGATTATCGCGCTTGAACCAAGCGCTGTACGAGCACGGTCGATGTCATTCAACCTGGCTCGCTGCGGTGTTTCAAATACATGCATACTTCAGCACTCCGGGGAGGAAATTGGAAAGCTGGGGTTAACGTTTGACAGAGTCCTGCTTGATGCGCCGTGCAGCTGCGAAGGCGTGATTGCAAAGGACATGACACGCAAGACCAGTCACGAACCGGCCGACGTAGAGTTTTGCTCAAACAAGCAGGAATCACTCATAGCCGCGGCCGCCGCTGCTGTCAAGCCGGGTGGCGTCCTGGTCTACTCGACATGTTCCTTCGCCCCGGAAGAAAATGAAGCGGTGGTGAATTCGTTGCTGCAAAAGCGGACCGATGTCTCGATTGAACCCATCGAGTTTGGTGCAAGCGGCCTCACAGAATTTCAAGGGATCATGTTTGCGGAAAGCATGAATAATACTCGCCGGCTTTATCCGCATCTACACGATACAACCGGGTTCTATATTGCAAAGCTGAGGTTTGATTGAGTCGTTGAAGTTTAGAGAGCTGACAAGAGAAGAACTCACTACGCTCAATCGAGCACTTGATAAATGGGGCGTTTTCGAATTCTTCAAAGACAAGGCTGTCGTGATTGCAGAAGGTACTCCAAAAAAGGTCTGCCTAATCTCCGCAGACATCCGTCACATATTGTTAAAGTTTGAACCTGAATACGCGGGGCTCGTAATTGGAGAACTTCAGAAAGGTTTCGCACCCAGCCTGCAAGGCGCAGACGTATTTGCGAGTAAGACAAAGTCGACCAAATATTATGTCACTGTCAACGAAAACGCGGTACAGCTGGTTCTTTACGGAAGAGACCTCATGGGCGATTCCATCACTCTTGCTTCTGAGGAACTTGATGAAAACCAACTTGTAATTATCCTAAACCCTCGGAAAGAAGCGATCGGCGTGGGACGGACGAGGTTCGCCGGTAAGTCAATTACGCAGAAGGGCAGAATAACCGTAACAACGTTAGCCGATGCCGGCAGTTATCTTAGAGATGAGGGTTAACTTGCCTCTACCTGAACGCCGCCAAGTATAGATTCCACATACTCGACAGTCGTCTTTAGCCGCCCTGCAATGTCGCTCAAGGAGATTCCCGTATCGTAGAGTTCGAATATTTGTTCATTCAGGTCGTACGTTGCCTCTTCCTCCGTCCTCATCTTCTGCAGCGTTCCACAATTTGAATAATAGGCGTTATGATCGATATTGTATGTACCGGCTTGTGAAATAAAGTTAAGCCGGAGGCGATGCGCAGCTACTACTTCCTCGCCTTGAAGAGAATAAAGATAGCAATTGCGCCCATCATTCCGCCGAACACGAGAAGAACCTGAATCGGGAACCCTCCTGTTGCAGTTGAAGCGCCTGCCGGAGCCTCCACAGATACTGAAGCAACTTCCGCAGCTGGTTGGCTAACATCAGCCTTTGAGAATCCTGCTATCTGGATCTGACCGCTGGGAGCCGGCACCTGTGAGTGAATTGAGACTGTCGTACCGAGTACGCTCGCGTCTGCATCCTTCTCTTCAGCCTTGAATGTTCCTTCGCGGAAACTACTCTCACCGAGAGAGTAAATAGACACTACCCTCGCCCCGCTTTCCTCGCGGAAAAATGAGGATGTTTCTGCGAGACTGCCGGATGGATCAAAGAGAAAATGCCATGAGTCCATGTTCTGGTCAAACTTTCTAAAATCAAGAATCGGCTCGTTGAGTATCTCTGCTGCCGCCGAGCTCTTTAGTTGTTCGGCCATTTCTGGGTAGAGTTTTTCAAGCAGACCAATTGGACGATTGATATCAGTCGCGCCGAGCTCGCTGTCGCCATGCTTCAAGTCGACAAGTATCGGTTCCGTAACCCGAATTCCTCTCCATTCCATGTCCACAATCTTGCTCGAAAGCCCCTCCAGATCCCCGTCACCAAGAGCGAAATTCTCTATAGTCGGAACAGCATTGACCTTGAAGGTAATTAGAGTGACTCCTTCGTCGGGCTTTATGTCTGCCGTATACAGTAATTTGATGGCAGTTACCTGCGTCGGACTCTTCACATCAGCTAAAGCCCGGTTAAATGCGGTGATTGCGCTGACGATTGCACTATCTTGGCTAGTAAGATTGCCGGTTATCTGAGCGGACGTAATTCTGATGTCGTTCGTATCGACCTTGGAAAATGCATCTGCAACCGCGCTTCCTGCCGGGTAGCGGAAAGTCAAGTTCTTGAAGCCAAGATACTGGACCTCGCCTATGTTGTGCTCAGGCACAATCGATCCGTTCATGTCGTTTGCAAAAGCGCCCGGAATAGCAGCGAACATCAAAACGGCAGTAAGAACTGTCGCGACAGCAAATGACGGCTTCACGAGTAATTCTCGGTCAAGTCCTTTTATAATCTTTATTATAACGATGCAAAGATCGCGTTCATCAAGTAGATATAGTAAAATGCAGTGGATTTTTTCTAATCCTTACAATTGATAACGATTCTCGCCGGGGGGACCGGCTCTGCAAAACTCGTCAGGGGCTTAGCCGCAATAACCGACGACCTGACGGTCATTTCTAACGTAGGTGATAACATTTGGCTTCATGGGCTTTACGTCTGTCCGGACATCGACACGATACTTTATGCATTGGCTGGAATCCTTGACACGCAACGCGGCTGGGGAATTCAGAATGACACCTTTAACTTTCTTGATCAGTTCCGCAGGCATGGCGAACCAACATGGTTTTCGCTAGGCGACAGGGACCTAGCTACTCATGTTATACGTACGCACATGATAAAGCGAGGCGACTCGCTCACACAAATTACCGAAACTATGAGAAAGAAATTTAGGATCTCTGCCAGAATTATTCCTTCCACCGACGATCAAGTCACGACCACCGTACTTACCAACAAAGGCAAGATGCACCTTCAGGAATTCTGGGTAAAGAACGGGGGACGGCCTCAGGTTAGGGGCGTTTCATTTGAAGGTTCTGCTGAGGCAGTGCCAAATCACAAAGCACTCGCTGCCATCAGAAAGTCAAACACAGTAATAATCGCTCCGGGGAACCCCGTATCGAGTATAGGTCCTATTCTTGCCGTCAAAGAAACAAGGCAGGCACTTGCGGAAAAGAAGGAAAAGGTCATCGCTGTATCGCCTTTAATTGGAGAAAGCGCAGTTAGCGGCCCCGCTTTGAAATACATGAAAGCGCTTGGTCTAGAAAATTCTCCATATGGAGTTGCTAAATACTTTGGTGATGCAGTCGGAAATTTCGTCATTGCTAGGTCAGATCACGGCTTGGCCGCAAAGATTCGGGATCTGGGCATGGCGGTCTTTGAGACTGACATTATAATGAAAAATAAACAAGCAGAAATACGTCTCGCCCGCTACCTTGTTTCAGGACTCAAAGCATCATGAAGGTATTCGTAATCGTCCCTGTCAAGAGATTCGAGAACGCGAAAACTCGACTTTCATCGATGCTATCTCAGGAAGACCGAATGCATCTCTCTTCAATAATGCTTCAAGAGACCTTGCTCAAACTTGCCGGAGCAGGGCCTATTATCCAAAGAATAATCGTTGTCTCTAGCGACGACCGGGCAAGAAAAATAGCGGATTCACACGACGCCCTATTTCAATACGAAGAAAAGGACAATGGCGTAAATTCCGCCGTCAAGCTGGGCGACACCTATTCGCTGAGTCATGACGCAGATGCTTCCCTTGTAGTCCCGCAGGACCTGCCGCTGCTAAACTCTCAGGAAGTATCCGCATTCTGCGAACTTGCAAATGGTGAAGAAAAGTGCGTGGTAATTTGCCCGTCTCAGAGGTACGATGGAACAAATCTACTTTTGCGTAAGCCCCCAGCCATCATACCTACATTTTTTGACAGAAACAGTTACGAAAACCATCTCGCTTTGACAAAGGAAATGGGAATCCCCGTAAGGATTGTTACAACCAAAAAATTGATGCTTGACATTGACACTCCAGACGATGTGCGCCTGCTACTAAGCGATCCTAGCCCTCAGGAAAGCAAGGTCTTGGAATTCTTGAGGGAAAAAGATCTAGAGCGTGTCGCCTAAAGTCCTGATCGCCCTTCAACGCTCAAGACCCTGGCCTTGACTTGATGTGACGATATCATCAGCTTCACCTCTGAGCCAATTTCGACAAGCGCAGCGTCTTCGTCAGAGACTGCATACTCGACCGCGGTCCCGCGCTCTATGCGGAAGACCCTGTCTGAATTTTCAATCACCACGGTGACTGTTCTCGTTGGTATCCTGCCGTCTTCTCCATCAATTACCGCGGCCCCGGTGCTGACAACCCTGCCTCTCACAATTACGAAGTTCTGAGCGGCAGTGACTAAGGCGGCCACCGCGAGCACAGTCATCGCAAGGCAAAATAGAGAAAGAAAATCTTTCCAGTCGACCAACATCGTGCCGGTGAATCGTAGGTGTATTTCTTGGTTTGGACTTAAATAACAGGCAGGTCTGAATGTTCAAACGTTGCCAAGCCCCGAGCTTTTGAGCAGGGCACTTGTCGCCGTTGATCCATCGGTGACATCACTAGAGGAATTCCAACTGTCGTCAGGGATAAAGAGCAGAACTGTGGCAAGGAGCGTCGTTGAGTTTTTCGCGGCTGCAGGAATCGGGAGTCATTCAGGCGCAGGAATTTCTTTTTCCCAAGCTGACAGAATGAAAGCTGCAATGACTTGCATGCAACGGGGTTGTGATGTTCATGAGCTTTCAAACAGAATTTCATGGAAGGATTTTGAGCAGTTGGCATCTGAGTCGCTAAAGTCCTTCGGCTATCAGACAAGGACGAACGTGAGGTTTGTCAGGCCTAGGATGGAAATAGACGTAGTCGGGATAATGTCTCAACTTGCACTCGCGGTCGATTGCAAACACTGGCAGCACACCAATCGCTCATCGATACTTGAATCTTCAAAAAAGCAGGCCGCAAGGGCCAGCCGATTGGTTGAAAGAAAATCCAGCATCAGAAAAGTTATTCCGATTATCCTGACACTGAATTCAGAGTCAGTAAAGTTTGTGGACAGGATCCCAATAGTTCCTATTGTGCAATTCCGCTCGTTTTTGCAGGACATGCATGCCTACCTCCCTGAAATCCGCGTTATCAGCCACACCTAGGATACTACAAGCATTGCGATATACACCGCGGCAGTAACTCCAAGGAAAACTTTTGTCACCCTCATTGAGCTGTCAAGGGCTTTTGAATAGTCCTCAAATTGCTTTTCGCCCATAACCTTTACTTGGGTGCTGGTAGTTCCATATTCAAAAGTGCAAGAGTCATTCGCACGCTCTAGAGCTTTTTTTGAAACGGCTTCAAAAGCAGAAGCAATCCTATCGACTCCTCCAATATCACCAAGGGCAAAGTACCCTTCCTTGGTCCGCTTGCCTGATGTTGAATGAGTGTCAGACGTGCAGACCTCTAGCATCGCCGGTCCATCACTGGCCTTGGCAAGAATTTGGTCGCGCAAGTTGTTTTGCATGTTGTTCGAATCAGCCCAGCCGATCGCATAGTGCTTGTCGCCCACAGAAAGAGCCATGACTGCAATGCCCGCCTGTCCAAGCTCCCCAGAAGGAAGAGAAATGCCCACCTCTCCGAGATCTGAAAATCCTATTCTAAACTCTTGTTGCGGTTGTTTGTTCAGTTCCTCAAGACATTGCTTTGCAGACGATACGAGAGAGTTCCGGTCCTCTAGGCTTAGCTGCCTGCCCATTGCATTATGGCAATCTATCACAAGCACGCTAGAAAATCCAATTTCTTTTCCATGGGCCTCCAATTCCGTTTTGATAGACTGGGGAAGATCTTCCATTCCGTAGGGTGCGAGAGAAAGCATCACCACGGCAGTCCTTCCAAATGCTATTCCCGTGGCAGTCGATCTTCCTTCCTTCACTTGGCTAGGTTTTGTGCACGCGTCCCCATGATGAATGTCCCGCATCTTGGAAATTCCGTTTAGATACCTCTCAACCTCTTGCTTTGATGGTATGTTGAGCGAATGATCTGATACTCCATGCATCACCAAGGCTTTGTTTGAATAGTGCTGGTAGAGAACGAACGGGAGGTTACTCCCTCCAACCGTGCCAAATGGCCCAGGATGGATATCTGGAAGCACGATCGCGCCAGCAAAGGATCCATTGCTCGACTGACTGAACTTGATGGCGCTTGTCGCAACTGTTTCGTCCTGCGCCTTGGCTTCAATAAATTGCTCCATCCTCGTTGGATCTTTTTCAGTCCAGGCAGAAAGAAATGCTTGAAGCAACCCAAAAGTGCTCGGCACAATCGGCCTTCCTGCCCTGTCTGTCACTACAACCCAGATAACCCCCAGTGCGTAGATAGCGATGCCAAATCCAGCTCCAAAGTAGCTCGAAAGCAAGCTCGAATGGAACGATGCCGGGACGACAACAAAAAGAAATGCCAATGGCACGATAAATGAAATCAGAACGGCTCTTGTAAGGGTCGCGCCAAATACTGAAGTGAAGATCCCTACCCGTAAACCCATGACAAGGAATGTTCCCGCTACGATGTAATCCAGGCTGGAGCCGCCCTTGGAAAACACATAGTCAGCGGCTACCCCAAGGAAGGCTGTAAGAAGCCAAAGAAAGTTTGCAAAGAGGGCTACATGCGCTACCTTTGAATGCTTGTTGACTGGCGTCCCGCGGAGCCCGAGATAATCGGCAAAATGGAGCAGAGCCAGCACCCCTGCACCGAATGCGAGATGAAGCACAAGAACTGATGCGTCTGAATGCAAATAGTAAACATGGATTACCGCTATGAGGAGGACCCCACAGATCACAGAGCCGATGAACGACTGCTTGAACGAAGATGGACTCAGCTGAGTGAATGACCAGCGCCTATGTATGTTTGAAACATTATCTTCTTGAGTGCCCTCAAGCATCTAGACTTCAACCGACAGGGAAAAGTATTCTGATCAGAATTGAAGCCCCGATAACTGCGCCAGTCACAGCCAGCACAATTTCCGGCTTTACCTTAATGCCCTTCGTCTCGTCTTCAAAAAACCTAAGCAAGCCTGCACTTGAAGCCGGCAGCGGGGCATTCTTCTTCTTACTGCTCATTGCCAACTCAATTATGAGTTGATGCTTTTAAATACATTCCGATGGTTAGAGGCTCATGCTCTTAACTCTCTCGAGGATTCGTAGGTAAGTTTCCAGCAAATCTGCCTTTTGCTTTTGAAGCGTGATGTCATTTTCCGCCCCAATTTCCGAAGAGAGCCGGACTATTTTTTGCTCAATAACATCAATGCAAGACCGGAGGTCTGAAGGTGCGGGCGATAACTGTTTAGGTGATTCTTTAGCTGGTTCTTGTGAAACATGTGCAGTTGATTTTTCGGCACCGCAGCTGATGCAAGTAGTCTTGTCTCCGAACCTAATCATAATGCTTCCACATTTTTCGCATGGTTCGCCTGTCAACGTCCCTCCCTTCACCAGTAGGGAAGCCGCATGCCTTATCTTGGCTGAATCGTCGGAGGTCATCTGGTATATATTATCAGCAATGTCAAATTTCTTTTTTGCGCATCGCGCGTGAGACACAATAAGGCTTAATAATAGGAATTGCGAAAAATCTGATACTCGATGGCGGTTATCTGTAAAAAATGCGGTCTCCCCGACGACCTCTGCGCGTGTGGTGAACTAGAAAAAGAAGACGCTCGAATTGTTGTCCGCCTCGAAACGAGAAGATTTTCAAAGACCACAACTCTTATCGAAGGTCTCAACCCAAAACTTTCGGACATGCAGAGAATTGTTAAAGAACTGAAAAGTACTTTTGCCTGCGGCGGCACTGCGAAGGACGGGTTCATAATGTTGCAGGGCGACCATCGTGATGACATTAAAGGCTATTTGGTGAAGATGGGCTTTAACGAAGAAGCGATCGAAGTTCAGTAGTAGACGTGTGGGTGTTATCACTTTATAATTTCGTACGAACGCATTTAAACCGGCCGGGGTAGATTGTGCTCGATGCACAAGAACAACTCTCGAGGGCGACACAAGAGAATTGAGAATCGCCTGGACGAGACCGTGAGGATCGCGTCGATTGTGCAGAAAGGTATGGCTACGGGGAGATCAAGTTATGTCGAAATGCGAGCCCTAGAGAGAATCGTCAAACACAATATCAATACAAGCGTTAAGATAATCCGGTCGAGCCCATTTGCAAAAGATGAAGATATGGTGGCGCTATTGTCCAAAATAATGTCAATTCACGGTGGCTATGCTGATACCCTGACTCCAAACGGAGTGTTGAGAAAAAATGAACTCGACCAGCTGCTTTCGATTGATTCCGAAATATCAATGTGCCTTGGCATGTTGGAATCGCCAGGAACGCGCGCAAAAGCCCTGGATGTCGCGGTTACGCTAAAAGAATTGATAGAAGAAAGAAAGAAATTGGTCGGGTCGCTCAGAGCCTGAGATGAGTCTTTAGACCCTTGTAGCGATTCCTTATCGTAACTTCTGTAACACCCGCAGCTTCTGCGACATCTTTCTGGGTCTTGTTTTCGCCATTCATGACGCATGCCACATACAGTGCGGCCGCAGCCAAGCCCATCGGATCCTTGCCTGCTGAAATCTTGCCTTCCTCGGCCTTCTTTAGAATTTCAAGTGCCTTGCGCTTTGTCTTCTCTGACAATCCCGCCTTGCTTGCAATCCTGGCAACACATTTTACCGGGTCGACTACTGGCATTTTGAGATCCAGCTCGCGGATAAGCAGCCTGTAGCACCTTGCAACATCTTTTTTCTTGATGTTGCTTGCGTTAGCGATGTCCTTCAGAGTCCTCGGCGTTTCAGTGTCACGGCATGCAGCATAAAGTGCCGCAGCTACTAGAGCCGAGATTGACCTACCGCGGACAAGTCCCTTCTCAAGTGCCTTTCTGTACACATAAGCCGCCTTTTCGATTACAGCGTCTCCGACGGCCAATTTGTCCTTGAGTCTATCGAGCTCAGAGAACGCCTGGCGGAAGTTTCTGTCGACAGGCTCATGTACCTGGCTTCTGCTGTCCCAAGTCCTCAGCCTCTCAATAGTGCTCTTCATGGATGCCGATAGAGGTTTGCCTGACGCGTCCTTGTCGACAGGGCCGATTATCGTCGCAAGCCCCATGTCATGCATAGCAAGAGACGTAGGGATGCCTGCCCTGCTTCTGTCTTCGTGTTCTTCCTTTGAAAATGCACGCCATTCTGGACCTAATTCCTCAATTCTCTCACTGACGACATAGCCGCAGCTTCCGCAAAACATCTCGCCGCTAGAGTTGTCTGTTACCATTGACCCCCTGCCACAACGTGGGCAGCGGTCACCAAACATTGAAACATCTTTGACCAATTTTTTTCACCAAAACTTTTTTGGCTGCCTTCGCAACCTTATATAAATATTTTATTCTTATATATAAACATTCTCCATATTGGAACTGTACCATAGGGGCTGACGTGTGTGTTTTTTCTCCTTGTAACAGCGCGGCTGATGACCCCTCTCAGGCACATAGCTTTAATATAAAATCCATGAAAGCTCGAAGTGTGACTAGTGGCAGCTTCTATGGCAAGAATAGAGCTGCAATTCTCTTCAACAAGAACCTCCTAATCTCTGGGGTTGCGGGCTTTCTCAGTAGTGCCTATGTTTCTCAACTATTCTTTGGGTTTGAAAGGAATGAATTTGCTAATTCCGTAATTGCATTGGCTACAGAGTACGCCACATATCTGCCCCTATTCGCCATCTTGTTCTATTTGGATAATCGTCAAAAGTACGTTGACCAATCTGGAAAGAGGGATAGTAAGGCGATATTCACCGACATCAAGAAGCTCCTTGCATCGTTTTCAGTTTCAGAAATCGTCTTTTCGGTAGCACGAGTCGGTTCGCAATACGGACTGTTGAGACTTGAGATCGAACCGTATGAAGCATCCATGCTTGGCTCCTTGACTGCTTGGGGCTTATTTTTTGTGTCGATTAACATCATGGCAAAAATAACGAGATTGCACAAGAAATAATCTGACTGGTTGGCGACTTTGCATGTATTCTGTATTACAGTAACCCACTTGTTCCTGCCATCTATCTTGATGTTAGGTGCTTCGGCTGGAATCTTGCCTAATGTGTCAAGGTCCCTGAAGTAGTTGTGGTGGAGCTGGTAGCCCTTCAAAATCGGTGAGTCGATCTTTATGGTACCTCTAATGGTCTTTTCTCAATCGCTGATTTCCTAGTACATTCCTTTTCACATAACAAACGTATGCCCGCATACATACACATCTTCTTAATCGATCACCATCGAAAAACAGTGTTGCAACTGTACGTAAGGGAACGGCAGATGGTTCACAAAAACCGCCTTCTATTGCGTCTGCGGATCGCCCTATTTGGCTGCGCAAAACTATGCGAAGTTGACAACCTAGAGTTCTATGTCTTTCGCTGCCCAGTTCACGGGATCATGACTGATTACGCGAGAGGGCACGGACGCTACCTAGACTGTTCATACTGCAGAAACGGGTAAGACTACTGGCGAATCTGTGTGGATGTCCTTGTGACAACCCATCCTTTATTATGCAAAGTCTGGTAGGTTTTTCAATCGGCCATGGTCTGTAGAGTCTGCGGGCATTCTAATAGTGAGCACAAGTCAGTCTCTTCTGGGATGTTTTACTGCAGCAATTGTAATGTCGTCGAACAGGGCGTCTCGTTTTCAATCGACGCTGATGCGACCCCAGGTAACCATATCGACCCGTCAAAGTCTGACGATGTCCAGGCAGACATGTATCGGTCTTTTAGAAGAATGAGCCGTCCACGCTACGAATAACTACCTTGGTTTTCGGTGCTTGCGCCTTTCTGCCTTTGCATATTTTTTGCTTCCAGATCTCTGGGCGCTAAAGGCATGAGTCTTTGTGACATCGCGTTTTCGAGGCATGTGTGTATTCTGGTAGACGATACTTGGGTATTATATATTGTTCCTACCGCTGCTCTTCCTTTAATTTTGACAACCTTCGTTGAATCTCACCGACAATCTGCCTCTGGTTAGAATATCTGGCAGCCTTGTGCAGCTCCAAGCTTTTCTTCAAGGTCTTTGTGAGCCATTTTCTGTCCTTGAACTCAAAGAAAATATTCTCCCACTCTTCCGAGAACGCCGTGATCACTTTTACGACCTTGCCGATTACGTTATGCTTTCCAACCGTAAACGTCGAGCCGGAAAGCGTGTCTTCTACCGTTACTGCACCATCTACTATGCTGACCTTTCTGACCACCGCGTGCTCCACCGATAGGTCCTTGACGTCAGTCATTTGCAAGATCTGGATGTAGTCACCCGTCTTTAGCATGTCAACTACGGCGTAAACAATAATGTCTCCTGGAAACATCAAGTTCGGGATATACCTGTCGGATATTCCAACATGGCCTGAATCTGCGATCAACAGACCATACTCTTCCTGTAGGAACTTTTTGCACGTCCAGTAGACCTGGGACTTTTCAGATGCAGACATCCTTTTGAGTAATTCTGCAAGAGTCGAGCTGGCATTCTTTTCAAGAGACAGAATTTCGTCAGCTAGTGCCGCAATCCTGTCCTTCTTTGTCAGCAGAGGTGGTGATGACCCTGTAGAACTGGTGTCAGGTTGAGGAGACGACAACCAGGTCTACTAGAAGATTCTTACTATTAAAAATATGCAAAATAGAAACCAAACAAAAGCAATAAATTAACTCGACACATTCGTGCTAACACATGCAAGACATGAACAGGATACCGCGATGGGTTGTCGAAAACGACCCGTCATGGGAAAAGTCAATCGATTCTAATCTCGGTACGCTAAAGTGGACAAAGAAAGGCTCTGGAATTACCGCAGTTTGCTCCCCTTCGAGCATGTTTTGCGAAATACTCGGCCAGGAAGAATCGGCGGCTGGCCTTTCAAATGTCGCTTCCAGCTTTACAAAAATGCAGAAGCAGTCAATTGCAGGCACTGGCGATATCACAAAGTACCTTTCCAGCCTTTATCTCAATCCCGGCATGAACGGCCCGCGGCTCGATTTAAGAAAGTTCAGGTCTTTTTAGAACAATCCATAGTAGGAAAACACCACAAAAGCTTAAAGGAATGACTGCAGCTTGTCGGTGTCTTTACGCCGACCCCTACCAACTGATTGTTGCAGGACAAGGGACTTTGCCAGCCTGCAACAATTATAATTTTATATAAACACAGGTGATGCTAACTTTCATTGCCTTCTCTTCAGGATGCGATACAGAGCATGGTCAAAGATGCAGCTAAACTCGCCCAAGGGACTCGAACAGTCGGATTGGGAAGTGGGAGCACGGCAGCGAAAATTGTAAAGGAACTTGCCAGCCTCAAGGACGACAGGATGGAATTTGTGCCTACCTCCACTCAGATCAAGATAGAGGCAGAAAAAAACAATCTAGCAATTGCGGATGAAAATAGAATTCCGAAAATCGACATTGTCTTTGACGGAGCGGACCAGATAGACGGCAGATTTAATATGATAAAAGGAGGAGGTGGCGCGCTCTTGAGAGAAAAAATCCTGATATCTTCGGCAAAACGGGTGGTTATCCTTGCGGACGAGTCAAAATTCGTAAAGCAGTTTTCAAGGCCGGTGCCCATTGAAATTCACCCCATGGCACGCTCGTCTGCATCAAGGAAATTAGTCGATGCGGGCGGCAAGCCTTCTTTGAGGATCCTGGACAAGGGTTATCCATTCATTACCGAAAACGGAAACCTGATCCTCGACACCGCTTTTGCTTCTATCAAAGACCCGCGCGCAAAAGAGATCGAACTAAAGAGCATCCCAGGAGTCATGGAGGTTGGAATTTTTACGAGAAAAGCCGATGTATATTACAAGGCAAGAAACGATGGGACATTTCAAAAGATTACTACATAAGAAACTGCCCCACCTCAGTTGAATGCACATACCGAGAGCAGTACTTTTATACGACAAAACACTTCCGACTGCGCATGTCAGACACTCCTCCCGCAAAAAAACAGTCTCTGATGGACGAATTCATTGGCTTTCTAAAGACCTTTGGAGTAATCGGCCTGGCAATTGCGTTTGTCATTGGTGCCGCCGCTTCAAAGCTCGTCACCGCGTTTGTATCTGATATAATCAATCCCATTGTTGGCCTTGCACTGCCATCAGGCAACCTTAAGACCCTGGCCTATAACGCCACCAATCCCAATACTGGAGTTACGTCAAGCTTTGCCTATGGTGACTTGATTGCGAACATTATCGACTTTCTGATAATAGCATTCATTGTATTTCTGATGTACAAGCTGCTGTCAAGGTCCAAAATGTTCGGAGTCGAAGACAAGACAAAGCCGGCAAAGTAAGTCTCACGAGTGCGTCGGCACAAACTCGCCGTGGCCCTGCGCGCCTCGGTCAACAAGTCCATCTTCCATGATGACTCTGCCCCGCACGATTGTCATGACGGGCCACCCAGTCAGCTTCCAGCCATCGTAGATGGTATAGTCAGAGTACGATTGTAATAGTTCGGGTGTCACAGTTTTTTGCTCGTCAAGATCGACTATTACAAGGTCTGCATCTGATCCAGCCTGAATCGTGCCTTTGCGCGGATACATGCCAAAGATCCTCGCAGTATTATGGCTAGTCACTTCCACAACGCGCTCGATGCCTATCCTACGTTGGTTGACTCCTTGATCAAGCAGAACTGGGAGCATTGTGGCTATTCCGGGAAACCCGGCCAGCGCACTCCACAGGTCCCCTTTTCCCAATTTCATTTCAAGCCGGTTGGCTACGTGGTCGGTTCCTACGGTGTCTACGATGCCGTTTCTTAGCGCAGACCACATGCTCTGAAGATCGCTTTTTGATCTTATAGGAGGCACCACCTTTCCTGTGTTACTTGCAAAATCGGTGGTATGAGTAAGGTAATGCGGGCAAGTTTCTATGTAATAGTTTGACATTCCTTTCTCCCTCTGGGAGAGTATGGAGTCAAGGGCGGCGGTTGACCCTACATGGACAAAGTATAGGTTTGAGCCATACTTTCGCCCGATTTCTGAAATCTTGGCAACACTTTCAGCTTCAGAAGTTGATGGCCTGCAGTCCGACCATGCCTTCAGTCCAGTCCTGCCTTCCTTTATGCCCATCCTGACGCCTTCTGAGCAGACGTTCGGATTTTCGGCGTGGACAAGTATCGTCGAATGAGCTTTTGAGCCTACCTGAACTATTGATTCCAAAAGATCATCGGTCATGTCCACTTCGGCTTCCCTGATCCCATGAGTTTGCGGTAAAAGATCCATAAAGATGCGGTTGAGGTCTGCCCCAAGATTCATGTAGATCTTGAGCGACCCTACTCCTGTTTCCTTTAGGTAAGGAATGTCTTGTACCTGATCTGGCCTGAGAATCGATGCATGAGTTGAATAGTCGATATAGTGGTTCCCCTTGCTGGCCTCAAGCTGATCCTTGAGGGAACTATTGTATCGTTCATAGAGCCTGAGCATCCTAATCATAGTCGTGACCCCTCCAACCGCAGCGGATCTCGACTCCGTCATTGCTGCTTCGTCTATGGGCGTGTATACTCCGTAATGGACATGTGGGTCAATTGCGCCAGGCAATACGTACTTGCCCTTCACATCTATCTTCCTTGACGCAGCTATGTTGCTACCAGAATTTGTCAGGGCCTTTATCTTTCCATCTTCTATCATGATGTCGGTATCAATAACGCCGACCTTTGGAATTACAGCAGATGCATTTGTCAACAATAGATCGCAGGAGTTGCTTGCATGTGCCAATTTCTGTTCTTTTCCAGTAGCATCGTGGGGCTCATATGTTTATGCATCAAAATTCAATTCGGAGGCAGGTGCATTGGGAAACTAGCGAGGTGGGGGTCGCCGTTAATCCTTTGGCGAGGCAGGGTCTGTCGAAGGCATCTTTGGAATT